>ADJS01005993.1_pt1 | contig 9972 bp, 7 predicted proteins | sample 268128 | NCBI WGS metagenome assembly ADJS01 (sample SAMN00007486, study PRJNA43253) | human gut metagenome | isolation source: feces sample TS28 | reverse complement strand
AAAATATTTCAATGTAAAATCCGCGGGCCTTAATACCGGATTTTTCCTGTCCGGCAAGCATTGAAATCGAAAGTATCAAACATTAACAATAAAATCTTTAAAACCATTTTAGCATTTTGTTCTGAAAGCCTTACCGCGGCGTCACGTCGTTAGGATCTCCAAAATAAATATCGTACCACACCAAAAAGATATAAATCGTCCACACCTTACGGGAATTATCATCCTTATTATGGTAATGGTCGTCTAAAAACTGGGTGATCACGTCGGTGTTGAAGAATTTTTTGGCGGTTTCCGAATGGAATTTTTCCTTGACAATATTATAATACTTTTCATCCCTCAGCCACACTCTGGTGGGAACCGGGAAGCCAAGCTTTTCCTTCTGGGCGGTTTCCTGAGGCAGATGCCGGTTGGCAGCCTGCCGCATAGCGTATTTGGTATTCTTTTTATTCACCCGCAGCCTCGTGGGCAGCTTGGACGCCACCTTGAATACCTCCTTATCCAGGAAAGGCACCCGCAGCTCCAGGGAATTGGCCATACTCATGCGGTCTGCCTTCAGAAGGATATCTCCTACCATCCACAGGTTGATATCCAGGTACTGCATTTTGGTTTCCTGATCGTAGCCCCGCACCCGGTCGTAAAACTTTTTGCACAGGCTCTGGGGCCTGGTCACGATAGAGGGGTCCTTTAAAATGCGGCGCTTGTCCTCGTCGTCATACATAAAGGCGTTGCCGATAAATTTTTCCTCCGTCTCTCTCGAGCCGCGGATGATAAAGCTCTGGCCCTTGAAATGGGGCAGCTTTTTCACTTCCTTCGCCAGCCACAGGCGGAATTTGGAGGGCAGAATTTTTTGATAGGCTTTAAACACGTGGGGCTCGTTATAAATCGTATAGCCGCCGAACAGCTCGTCGGCGCCCTCGCCGGAAAGCACGACCTTGACGTATTCGCTGGCCAGCTTGGAAACAAAATACAGAGCGATGCAGGATGGGTCTGCCAAAGGCTGATCCATATGGTATTGAACGTGCTCCACATTGCCCCAGAATTCCTCGGAGGAAATCAGATGAGTGTGGTGCTCCACGCCGATCTTTTTGCTCAGCCGTTCCGCCCAGCTGATTTCGTTGTATTTCTCTCCGAAATCGAAGCCCACCGTAAAGGTTTTCTGATCTGCGAAGTAGGTGGAAACATAGCTGGAGTCCACGCCGCTGGAGAGGAAGCAGCCCACCTCTACATCGCTGATCTTATGGGCGTTGACGCTTTCCTCAAATACCTTTTCAATTTCATCCACCGCCTGTTCTTCCGTCAGGCTTTCATCTGGGTTGAACCGTGCTTCCCAATACCGGGTGGTCTCTACCTTGCCGTCACGGTACCACAGGTAGTGGCCGGGCAATAGGCAGTAAACCCCCTCAAAGAAGGTCTCAGGCGGAACAGCATACTGGAAAGAAAGATAGTTATCCAGGGTGCGGTAGTTGAATTTCTTTTCAAAGCCCGGGAATTTTAAAATGCTTTTGATCTCGGAGGCATACAGGAAATGCCCTCCTACCTGAGTATAGTGCATAGGCTTAATGCCGAAAAAGTCTCTGGCGATAAACAGGGACTCGTCGGTCCGGTTCCAGATGGCAAAGCCGAACATTCCCCGCAGACGGTTCAGCAGGTCCTCCCGCCATTCCTCGAAGCCGTGAACCAGCACCTCGGAGTCCGTATCCGTGGCGAAGACATGCCCCTTTTCCTGAAGCTCCTTACGAAGCTGCTTATAATTATAGATTTCCCCGTTGAACATAAGCACCAGGGTCTTGTCCTCATTATAAATCGGCTGGCTTCCGTTATCCAGGTCGATAATGCTCAGCCTGCGAAAGCCCATGGAAATCTTGTCGTCGGTATAAAACCCCTTGCTGTCCGGTCCCCTGTGGGTAATGACCTCCGTCATGTTTTCCAAAACAGCGTCACGGTCGACGATCTCACCGGTGAATCCGCATAGTCCGCACATACTGATCGCTCCTATCTTGTCTTTTTCTATCTTTCTATCCTAAAAATATTGTCTTCTATTTCAGCTGAAATATTTTCTTAATCCTGATGTTTTACAGCTTTGCCGACATCACACTTCAGAAACCTTCTTACCGCATTTTGTCAGCTGCTCCGCAAAACAGATTGCGGTTTTAAAGCAAAAGCCATTGCTGCCCGTCCGGCATAAGGCGAATAGAACCCGGCATCTTTTTGATTACCTCGCCGGTATCAAAATCCCTTATTATAATTTCCACACGATAATCCGGATCTTCATACCATGCTGAGAAATATAGTTTTTCTTCTTTTCGAAAATAAAAGCCCTCTGTAGATCCAATCGGAAAACTTTTGTTCTCAGGCCAAAGAATCTGAAATTTATCGTCTGACTGCCGCACAAGCATAAGCGGGGATAATCTCAACGCTAAGTTCCGGCAGTTCTCCGCAACGGCAAGAGGCAGCGTGACCAACGAGGAAATTTTCTTTGTCTCTGGTTTATACGCGATGATATTGATTTTCGCAAGCGGAAAATCAACCAATAGCATAATAAACCGGCCATTATCGTAAATTGGTTTTTCAAAATATTGGCCAGGCTCCGCAAGAACAGGCTCAATTACCTCTCCCTCCGGATAGTGGACAAACACCAACCTATTGGGTTCTACAGAATATCCTTTCTTGAACAGATTCTCCGCCTCGTATAAATCTCCGCTACTGTAATCAGTGCCCCAAAACCATTGACCGCTCCCCTCCAACGGCTCTATCCAATGAATTCCATACGTATCGATTTCTTTCATAAAATTGCCCTCACGAAATCACTAATAGAGATGCGCTCAGCGCTTAAATCTATGATTGCGCTGTCGGTCAAAGCAGGCGCTGCCGCAGAAAAATAAAAATCGGGAGGCTTTGCAACCCACAAGGCTATTTTTTATTGTATCAGACCCGCCACCTTCTTTCAAGCTAAAAAACTGCCTGCGGCGTACAGGACGTGGATTTTCTTTTTGTTGTTTTTTCTGTTCCCTTGACTTTTTTGCCCATCGGTACTATCATTTCAAGGTAAGATTAGTCAACATAATCTGGAAAAAAGGCTCCGCCCGCAGCTTGCCACCAGGAAGGAGGAACCTGTATGAATGATTTTGCAAATACCCTTCTACAGCTGTTTTTATATATTCTTCGGATTATCACCCCATTTTTTGCCCTTCTGATTATTTACCAATGCTTTTCCTCCCTGCGGAACCACCGCCGCCAGGAACAGCCCTTAATCACCCTGGGAAATTTGGCCACCCGGGATCTGATCCCGGTGATCTATTGGGAAAACTCCATCGGCCGGGGAAAGACCTGCGACATCCGTTTGGGAGACAACACTGTTTCCCGGGATCACGCGGTGCTTTACCGGCGGGAGGACGCCTGGCTCATTGCCGACACCAATTCCAAATCCGGCGTTATGGTCAACGGCACGAAAATCGACAAGCCCACGCCGGTTTACATCGGAGACACCGTCGCCGTAGGCTCCACTGTTTTAGTCATGCAGAAGGCGGACCGGGCCAGAAAAGCCCGGGCCTCCTGGTTCTTTGACGGCAGAGAGCAGAAAACCAGCGCTTCTCCGGTTACTTTGCTGTTTTTGACCTCCCTGCTTCATTTTATTTTGGCGTTACAGCTCTGTTTTGCCGGGGAAAGCTTTTCTCCCGATCCCTTTCTTCCCTATGCCCTGATGACCGGCGCGGCGTGGGTGTTTTTCCTGGTTTCCCGGCTGGCGTTTCACCGCGCCAGCTTTGAGCTGGAAACTCTGGCATTCCTGCTGAGCGGCGTAGGGATTATCCTGATCGGCGGCTATGACCTTGGAAGCACCTATATGCAGATCGCTACCATGGCTATGGGAATGGTCCTGTTCAGCTTTATGATCTGGTTTCTCCAGGAGCCAGACCGGGTCACCAAATGGCGCTTATGGATCGCTGCCGCCGCTGTCGCCGTACTGGGAATCAACCTGATCATCGGCACCGCGGTCAACGGCTCAAAAAACTGGATCATCATCGGGCCCATCTCCATTCAGCCCTCTGAATTCGTTAAAATCGCCTTGATCCTGGTGGGCACCTCCACTCTGGCCCGTCTGCAGACTACCAAGAACCTGACGGAGTTTATCGGCTTTTCCGCCGTCTGCGTCGGCGCTTTATTCCTAATGAGCGATTTCGGCACCGCCTGCATTTTTTTCCTGACGTTTTTAATCATCGCCTTTATCCGTTCCGGCGACGTGCGGACCATTATTTTCATCGTGGCTGCCGCCTGTCTCGGCGCGTTTCTTATTTTGCAGTTTAAGCCTTATATTGCCGACCGTTTCGCGGTTGGGGCCACGCCTGGGAATATTGAACGACACCGGCTACCAGCAGGCCCGGGTGATGAGCTACGCCGCCTCCGGCGGCCTGTTCGGCGTAGGCGTGGGACAAGGCAGCTTACAATATGTATTCGCCTCAACCAGCGACCTGATTTTCGGTATGCTGTGCGAGGAAACCGGCCTTTTATTCGCCATTATCATCGCGGCTGTCATCGCCGGCCTGGCGTTTTACGCCCGGGCCATCAGCGCTACCAGCCGTTCTACCCTGTATTCCATCGCCGCCTGCTCGGTAGGAGGCATGTTTGTCTTTCAATCCTGTCTCAATATTTTCGGCGCCACCGACCTGCTGCCTCTCACCGGCGTAACCCTGCCCTTTGTCAGCATGGGCGGTTCCAGCATGATGGCGTGCTGGGGACTTTTGTCCTTTATCAAGGCGGCCGACGAACGCACCTACCAGGGCGTTTGACATGAGGCGGGAAAAACTCTGACCTCTGAAAGGGGGAGCTCTCTTGAGAACCACCAGAGCCAGATCCATTGTAGTCTATATCCTGGCCGCCGTGTTCGCGGCAGGGCTTGGCTTTTTCGTACTGAAAACCTTCCTTCATGGCAGCGACTGGGCAGTCAGTCCGATCAACCAGCATATCAACACCGACAGCGGCGAGCTGGCCTCCGCCGGAAAGGTACTGGACCGGGATGGAGAAATTCTTGCCCAAAGCCTAGACGGCCAGCGGGTTTACAGCGCCGATTCCCTCATCCGCCAGGCCATGCTCCAAACTGTCGGAGACAACACCTGGGCCATTTCCACGGCGGTACAGAATACCCGCCGTTCTGATCTGATCGGCTATAATTTTATTACCGGCATCAGCGCCAACACCGCTTTCGGCACCGGGAACAACCTGACCCTGACGCTGGACAGCGGCCTGTGCGCCGAGGCTCTTTCCCTGATGGGGGACCGGGACGGCGCTGTGGTGATTTCCAACTATGTCACCGGGGAAATCCTCTGCATGGTCAGCACGCCCACCTACGACCCGGAAAACCGCCCCGACATTGAAAACGACGAAACCGGCCAATACGACGGCGTATTTCTCAACAAGGTGCTTTCCGCCTCTATGACGCCAGGCTCCACTTTTAAAATTATCACCTGTGCCGCGGCCATTGACAATATTCCCGACATCAATGAACGGGTCTTCACCTGCAGCGGGGAAATTGAGGTGGACGGCGAAAAGATCACTTGTATGGCGAGCCACGGTCAAATTGGATTTGAAGAAGGCATGTCCCAATCCTGTAATATCGTGTTTGCCGAGCTGGCTATGGAGCTGGGCAAGGACAAAATGACCGAGGAAGCGGAAAAAATGGGATTCGGCTCCTCCTTCACCATAGACGGCGTTCCCACCCTGGCCAGCAGCTACGACGTTTCCAAGGCGGAAACCAGGGATCTGGGCTGGTCCGGCATCGGCCAGTACACCGACCTGGTCAATCCCATGCACCTGAATATCCTTATGGGAGCCATCGCCAACGGCGGCGTCTACGTTACTCCGTACTATATTGATTCGATTAAAACACCCTTTGGCCTGCCCACCTATGTGGGCTACGGCACGCCGGGAGAACGGCTGCTGAAGGCCGAGACCGCCGACGCGTTAAAGGATATTATGCGCTATACGGTGGAAACTAACTATGGAGACAGCATGTTCCCGGGATTAACGGTATGCGCTAAGACCGGCACCGGCGAAATCGGAGAGGATAAAAATCCCAACGGCTGGATGACCGGCTTCACTCTGGATTCCGATTGTCCGCTGGCTTTCACCATTGTGGTGGAAAATTCCGGCTTCGGCATGGCTCAGGCCGGACCTATCGCACAGCAGCTCTTGCAGAGCGCCGCCGTTATCGTCCGGGGGCAATAGCCGAAAACCGGGAGCAGGCGCCTCCGCAGGCCGTTTGCAGGAAAGCGGGCCGGCTGCCACTGGAAAGGCCAACCCTTGCATCGGTTTAAGGCTTTTCTCAGGGGAAAGCTGTTGTCAAAGCGGAAAATTTATGTTAAACTGTTTTGCGAAAAGGAGCGGTCCTGAGAAAACGGCATCAGCGCCCGCCTCCCGAGGCCCCAGCGGGCACTGCCGATGCGGCGTCCCGTCAAAAACACACGGAGCCCGGCCCTTCCAGCATGGAAAGCTGTCGGATCACCGCCGGCAGTCAGGCTGTCATTGGGCCTTCGGCTCTGACAAGCGAGGATGAATAAAACGACATGTGGCAGAGGATCAAAACATTTTTCGCCCGAGTACAGACCATGAGCGTAAAGGCCATGTGGATGATGATCCAGAAAATCCACGCGGAGTCTCACGTGTCCCGTCTGTTTATTTTATGCGATATGGTCTGGTGCGCCGTGCATTACGGCGTGGGCTATTTGGAATACCGGGTCTTTGGCTGGGTTTATATCCGAGGAAAAAACGGAAACCTTTATGACCATGCAGGATAATCTGCGGGTATGCCGGTTGGCCAATGACAAGGCCTACCTTCCCTTATTCGAGGACAAGCTTCAATTCAACGAAAAATTCCGTGAATTTGTCCACCGTGATTTCCTGGACCTGCGGAAAGCCTCTTTTGAGGAATTTCAAGCTTTCTGCCAAAGCCATCCGGTGATCTTTGTCAAGGAAACCGACGGCTTCGGCGGCGTAGGCGCCAGAAAGCTTAGTGCTTCCGATTATCAGGCTGAGCCCTCCTGCCGGGCGCTTTACCAGGAGCTGAAGGATAACCGCCTGTTCGTAGTGGAGGAATGTGTGGTTCAATGCGAAAAAATGAACCTGCTTTGCCCTGCCTCTATCAATACCCTTCGGATGGTGACGGTTCTTGCCGGCGGAAAGCCATATCTAATGTATACCCTGGTGCGTATGGGCAACGGCACCAAGGCGGTAGACAATATCTCCAGCGGCGGCATGTACGCCCCGGTGGATGAAAACGGCGTGATCTTTAAGCCCGCTTTCTGCGATAAGACCGGCGAGCTTTACGAAATTCATCCCTTTACCAAAACCAAGCTGGTGGGTTTCCAAATTCCGTTTTACGCCCAGGCGGTAGAAATGGTGTTTGAAGCCGCCCAAAGGGTCCCCCAGGTGGGCTATGTAGGCTGGGATGTGGCTATGGCGGAGGACGGCCCCCTGCTTATTGAGGGCAACACTATGCCTGGCTACGATATGCCCCAGAACTATTATCATCTGCGGGATGAAAAGGCGGGGATTCTCTCCCGGTTCCAGGAGGTGCTGGGAGAGCGGCTGGAGGCAAACTAAGCGCCGGAGCCTTCGGTGCGGCGGGCGGGGCCCGCTTTCGTCACGGCCCGGGCTTTTGCTTCTCCGGCTTTTTGCGCCGTAAACCCTCTGTCAGGAGCCTGACGGCGGCTGTTTTTTATTTTCCTATCGGCAAAGCGCCGCAGCCTCTTGTTTTGATTCTCTCACAGGCTCTAAATCCCGTGGTCCCCTTAGGCGTAAATCCCACCCGGATTTGCGCCTTACCCAGTTAAGGAGATTTTTATGAAACATAACCGTATGATAGCCGGGATCCTGGCTCTGATTCTCGCATTCGGCTCTGGAGGCTGTTCCTCCGGGCCCGACGATTTTAACGCCTCCCAAAAGGGCGCAACCGAAGCCACCCGGCAAAAAAATGAGGAAGTGTACCGCCAGCTGGATTTCAACAACAAGGATGAAATCAACGCGGCGGCAAAGGGCTTGCTGGATTCTCCCGAGTCCCTGGAAATCAAAGACGAAGACGGCAGCGTGATTTGGAGTCAAAAGGCCTTTTCCTTTGTTACGGAAGATACTCCCTCTCCGGATACCGTCCACCCCGGGCTCTGGAGCAACGCCCAGATGAACCGGTATTACGGACTGTTTCAGGTACACGACCGCATTTTTCAAGTACGCGGCTATGACGTCACCAATCTGACACTGATCGCCGGGGATACCGGCTGGATCATCATAGATCCCATGTCCAACGCCGAGGCTATGCGCGCCGCCTTAGAACTGATCGAAAAGGACATTGAGGAGCGGCCTATTGCGGCGGTCATCTACACCGCGGCCTCCGTCAATCATTACGGCGGCGTGGGCGCTCTGCTGGAGGATGCCGCAGCAGCCATCCCCATTATCGCTCCGCGGGGCTTTTTGGATGCCGCAGGCACGGAAAACCTGTTCACTGAAAACAGCTCCCGCAGGCAGTCGGAGTATTTATATGGCAGCCTGCTTCCGGCCGGCGCTCAGGGCAGCCTGTTCATCGGCAAAGATGAAACCACTGCAAATGGTACAGCCACCTACCTGACTCCCAACGATTTTATTCAGGAAACCGGAGAAACCCGAGAGATTGACGGCGTAGAGATTCAGTTTCAGCTGTCGGAGGATACCACCGGTAATGTGGCGATGAACTTATATTTCCCCGACACCAAGTGCCTATGGCTTTCCGAAAATTGCAGCGGAACCCTCCATGACCTCTATGATGTCACAGGAGAAAAATCCTCCCGGCCTGACCAGTGGGCGGATTTTCTGACGGAAACCTACGCTCTTTACGGCAGCCAGGCTGAAATCGTAATCGAAGCCCACAATTGGCCCCATTGGGGAAAGGATGTGATCCGCTCCTACCTTTCCAACCTGGCGTCGGCTTATCAGTATGTATTCGATCAGACCCTTCATTTGATGAACCAAGGCTATACGGAGTCGGAAATCGTTCAGTCGCTGGCTTTACCGCAAAGCCTTGCCCAAAGCTGGTATCTGCGTCAGTACTGCTCCTCCTTAGGCGGCAGCATCCGCACAGTATACCAGTCTTATCAAACCGCCTCCACCCTGAACCCGGTGGATTTAAACCCGCTGACGGAAACAGAGACAGCCCGCCGGCTGGTAGAATATCTGGGAGATGTAACCACCGTTTTAAAGCGTGCGGAGGAGGATTTTGCCAAGGGAGACTACCAATGGGTGGCCCAGATCACCAATATTTTGATACAAGCCGACCCTAATAACCAGCAGGCCCGCTACCTGTGCGCAGACGCCTTAGAGCAGCTGGGCTATCAATGCGAGTCCGTCCTGTGGCGCAACGCCTATTTAACCGGAGCCAAAGAGCTTCGGGAAGGAGCGGATCCCCAAGAGGTGGAGCTGGATCCGCTTGGGCAGAAAGCCCAGCACTTTTTGTCAGGGGAAGCGATTCTGGATTATATGGGAACCCTGGTGGACAAGGATCTTGCAAACGGAAAGGAGTTCACATTTCTCCTGACTCTGACCGATGATGAGGAAACCTATACGGTACAGCTTAAAAACAGCGTGCTTCTTGTTTATCCTGGGGCCGTGGATAAAGCCTGTAAAAATAAAATCACCACCACTTCCTCCGGCCTATTTGCAATTCTCAATCAGGATACCGACCGGCAGGCCTTATTGCTGGAGGTAGAGGGGGACGAAAACATTCCCTCTGTTTTGGCCGGCTGTCTCAAGCGGCCTTCTGACGAATTTAACGTGGTGATTCCTTAACCGGCAGCCCGGCATGATTCCTCTATGGGACATGGTTCCATGCGTTGGCTGAGCCCGCGCCGGCTTTCTCCGGTTCTCTGCCCATACGTTTTCTGCTTTTCCAGGATCCGAGCGGGAAGGCTTTCATGTTTTTTATGTTCATTCATGGCCAATAAAACAGGGACGGCT
>ADJS01010613.1_pt1 | contig 9973 bp, 6 predicted proteins | sample 268128 | NCBI WGS metagenome assembly ADJS01 (sample SAMN00007486, study PRJNA43253) | human gut metagenome | isolation source: feces sample TS28 | reverse complement strand
GCACACAGGAAATTCGTGACCGTGTAATGCACCTGTAAGCGTTTATCCGGAAAATATAGAAATAAGCAAACATCCGTTCCGAGGATTTCGGGGCGGATGTTTTTGTCGCAAAAAAAGAAGCCCTCTCGAAAAGCGAAAGGGCTTCTTGCAATTTTAGTTGAAAAACAAACAGAATGTTAGATGTCGTTCCGAACCAGATCGTCCAGTGTTTCACGCTTTACCACGATACGGTCTGTGCTGTCCTTGACAAAGACAACAGCAGGCTTTTGCAGACGGTTGTAGTTGGAGGACATGGAGTAGTTGTATGCGCCGGTTGCGCAAACGGCAATGGTGTCACCGACTTCGCAATGCTGGATGGGCATGTTCTCGCCGATGAGGTCGCCGCTCTCGCAGCACTTTCCGGCGATGGTGACCTTTTCGGTCTTGGGCTGAGCCGCCTTGTTTGCAACCAGTGCGTCATAAGCAGACTGGTACAGGATGTAGCGGGGGTTGTCGCACATACCGCCGTCAATGGAAACGTAGGTGCGGATGTTGGGAATGACCTTGATGCCGCCGACGGTGTACAGCGTAATGCCTGCCGGTGCAGCGATGGAACGGCCCGGCTCAATGAGAATGAACGGGCGCTTTACATCGTGGGTCTCGCAGAAGCCGTTGATGACTTTTGCTACCGCCTCCATGTAAGCGTCATAGGGGAGGGGATCGTCAGCCTCTGTGTAGCGAATGCCGAATCCGCCGCCCAGGTTCAGATCCTCTGCCTCGAAGCCCAGTTCTTTCTTTAGCTTTTCGAGGAATTCCATCATCACTTCTGCTGCTGCGGTGAAGCCCTGTGTATCCAGAATCTGCGAACCGATGTGGCAGTGCAGACCGCGCAGCTGGAGGTTCGGATAGGAGATTGCCTTCTGAACTGCCTCGTATGCCTCGCCGGTTTCCAGTGCGAAACCGAACTTGCTGTCGATCTGACCGGTGCGGATGAAGTTGTGGGTGTGTGCGTCAACGCCGGGCTTGATGCGGAGCAGAATAGGGGCAACCAGATGCTTTTCCTCAGCCAGCCGGTTGAGCTGTTCCATCTCGTAGATGTTGTCCACTACGATTCTGCCAACGCCATAATCCAGCGCCATGTTCAGTTCTTCGGTGGTTTTGTTGTTGCCGTGGAAGCAGGCGTTTTTTACATCAAAGCCAGCCTGTACGGCGGTGTACAGTTCACCGCCGGAAACCACGTCGATTCCCATTTGTTCCGACTGCATCACACGGTAGATCTCCTTGCAGGAAAACGCCTTGCTGGCATAGCAAACCAGTCCCTGTCCGTCATAGTAGGTCTCCATGCTCTTGCGGAAGATACGGCAGTCCCGCCGGATCATGTCCTCATCCATGACATAGAGCGGGGTTCCGATTTTTTTGCCAGTGCGACGGTATCCACACCGCCGATGGTCAGATTGCCCTGAGCGTTTACGCCCAAATTGTCAGATACAAACATTTCTTTTTCCTCTCTTTCGTTTGCTTTGGCGCTTGTGGAAATCACTGCGCAGATGCGTCATCTTCCGGTTCGGAATCCTCGCTGTCTGCGGCAATTTCCTCCAAAACTGCCTGCACATCCTCCACGCCTTCCCGTGTTACCGCAGAAAAGGGGATGATATGAATCTGTGAGAAATATGGAATTTCCGTCTGAAATGCCTCCATACGTTTGGCACGTTCTGTCTTGTTCAGCTTGTCCGCCTTGGTCAGTACGATCAGAAACGGCAGCTCCGCCTCCACCAGAAATTCGATCATCTGCAAATCGTCCTTCGAGGGCTTGTGCCGCATGTCGATCAGCAGCAGAATCAGGCGCAGATCACGATCTGCTGCCAGATAGCCGGAGATCAGTCCTGACCACCGCTCTTTTTCCGACTTGGCAACCTTGGCATAGCCGTATCCCGGAAGGTCGACCACAGTCAGCGGGTCTACCCGATAGAAGTTGATGGTTGCGGTTTTGCCGGGAACGGAGCTGACACGTGCCAGCGCCTTTCTCTGAAAGATGCGGTTAATTAGCGTGGATTTGCCCACATTGGAACGGCCTGCAAACGCCACCTCGATGGAATCGCATGGCGGAATCTGCGCATAAGTGCCGTAAGACGCTACAAATTTTGCCTGTTGAAACTGCATATCTTCCTCCTTGATACCGAACCGCTGTTAGACCGGACAAGCCGTGGGGGTCGGTAGAATTGTGCTGGAAATCACGGTGCTTTCCGTGTCACCCTTAGGACAGAGCGCCGTTTCCAGAACCGTGTCCAGGGTCTTTGCCGGAACAAACCGGACGTGCTCCCGCACCACGGGATCAACCTCTTCCAGATCCGGCACATTCTCCTCCGGAATCAGAACGGTGTGCATACCTGCTTTATAAGCAGCCATCGTCTTTTCCCGCAGACCGCCGATAGGGAGCACCTTGCCGTGCAGAGTGATTTCGCCCGTCATTGCCACATCGCCACGCACTGGCCGTCCAGACAGGGCAGACACCAGCGCCGTGGTCATAGTCACACCGGCAGAGGGACCGTCCTTGGGGACAGCACCTTCCGGTGCATGGATGTGCAGGTCGTACTTGGTGTAAAAGTCCTCGGGGATGTCATACCTGGCTGCGACGCTGCGCACATAGCTGACTGCGATTTTCGCGCTCTCCCGCATCACATCGCCCAGAGAACCGGTGCACTCCACCTGTCCCTTGCCGGGCATTGCCAGCACCTCCATGGGCATCAGAACACCGCCCACGGAAGTCCACGCCAGACCGTTGACCACGCCGACTGCGTCCTCGTGGCTCTGAAGATCCGGCCGGAATTTTTGCGGTCCCAGATATTCCGGCAGCGTGTCAGCGGAGAACGTGACCTTTTTGCAGTCGCCCTCCACGATTTTCTTCGCTGCTTTTCGGCAGAGCGTGCCGATGGTGCGTTCCAGTTCACGAACGCCTGCCTCTCTGGTGTAGCTGTCAATGAGAGCATAAAGCACCTCGTCCGGAATCCGGCACTGCGTGCCCTTTAACCCGTTTTTCTTCAGCTGCTTTTTCAGCAGGTGTTCCTTGGCAATGTGGAACTTTTCCTCTCTGGTATAGCTGCCAAGCTCCACGATTTCCATACGATCCAGCAGCGGTGCCGGAATGGTATCCAGTGTGTTGGCGGTTGCCAGAAACAGAACGTGGCTCAGATCGAACGGAACCTCGATATAGTGGTCGGTGAACGTCTTGTTCTGCTCGCTGTCCAGCACCTCCAGCATGGCAGCGGAGGGGTCGCCGTGAAAATCATTGCCCATCTTGTCCACTTCGTCCAGCAGAATAAGAGGGTTGCTGGTGCCGGCGTGAATCATTGCGCCGATCATTCTGCCGGGCATGGAGCCGACGTATGTCTTGCGATGTCCGCGGATGTCCGATTCGTCCCGCACACCGCCCAGCGAGATGCGCTCGTACTTGCGCCCCAGCGCTTTGGCAATGGACTTGCCAATGGAGGTTTTGCCCACGCCGGGAGGACCGACGAAGCAGAGGATCTGTCCCTGCGCATCCGGATTCAGCGCACGGACGGCGAAGCTCTCCAGAATTCGCTCCTTGACCTTTTGCAGGCCGTAGTGATCCCGGTTCAGCACGTTGGCTGCCTTTTCCAGATTCACCTTGCACTTGCTGGACTTATTCCACGGCAGCGAGAGCACGGTGTCCAGATAGCTGCGAATGACAAACGCCTCCTGTGCGCCCTGCGGAATGCCGGAAAGTCGCTCCGCCTCTTTTGCCAGTTTTTTTCGGTTTTGTTCATCCAGCGGAAGCTTCTGGATCTGTTCCAGATACGTTTCCATCTCCGCCTCGGGGTCTTCCCGATCTCCCAGCTTTTCAGCAATCAGACGCTGCTGTTCCCGCAGGTAGTAGTCCCGCTGTGAGGTGTCGATGCTTTCCTGCGTCTCCGCCTGAATCTGGCGTTCCAATGTGAGAATATCCAGCTCGTCGGTCATGAGCTGATATAGCTTCCGCAGACGCTCCAGCCAGCTGTTTTCTTCCAGCAGAAGCTGCTTTTCTGTGTAGTCATACGCCAGATTAAAGACGATCTGTTCAAACAGTTTTTTGATGTCCTTTTCGCAGAAAATGGCAGCAGCCATCTCCTCCGGTGTCTGCGGCAGAAGCTCCGCATAGCGCTGGAACGATGCCTTGATGCACCGCCCCAGTGCCTCTTCTTCGTTTTTTTCTTCTGGAGAAATCTCAATTTCCTCCAAGGTGTCGTAAGCTGCTGTCCAGTAGTCGTCCGCCTCTTTCTGAAAATCGGATACGGAAATTCTGGTCTTTCCCTCTGCCAGAACCCGTGTGACACCGCTGGGTGTCCGCATTACCTGCCGAAGATCGGCAATTACGCCAACGGTGTAGAAGTCCTCCGGTTTGGGATCTTCCACAATGGCGTCTTTTTGTGCCACTAAGATGACACGGCGATCCTTTCCCATGCCGGCACGAAGCGCATGGAGAAATGTTTCTCGTACCAAGTCAAAATGAATGGTCATTCCAGGAAACACAACAACGCCACGCATTGCAACAACCGGAAGGCGATTGGTCTCCTGCGGCACTTCCGGTGAAGGATTCGGATGATTTGTGATTTCTGTACTCATGAATTTGCTTCCTTTCTGCGCCGGAGCAGAAACAGCGGCGAAAACCGTTTGATCCGATGCATTTCAAGAAGCCGAATTCCCGCAGCGCCTGCCGGAATCCAAGCTTCGCTCGTTCTCTTTTGCGATCTATCCCCCTATGCAAAAATGCAGCGCTTTGCGCAGCTGCCGTATCGCTTCCTGTCAGAAACAGAGTGAACTTGTTCTATTATACTATATTTTGCAATTTTTTTCAAGTGGTAACTCTTGAAAAATCAGAGCAATCTATGAAAAAATAGAATCCCCCCTTGCCGAGTGCAGAAAAATCTGGTATAATGCAAAAAAGAGCACAGAAAGGAGTCTTCGCATTGAAATTCTTACATATCAGCGACCTGCATCTGGGACGCAAATTTTATGGTCTGACATTTCTGCCCCAGCAGGAGAAAATGCTGACGCAGATCGTGCAGCTGGTACAGGAGGAGCATATCTCAGGGGTGCTCCTTGCCGGCGACATCTACGACAAACCCATTCCGCCGGCAGATGCTGTCACGCTGTTCGATGCATTTCTGACCGAACTGGCGCAGTTGCAAGTGCAGGTCTTTCTCATCAGCGGCAACCACGATTCGCCGGAACGCCTGCAATTCGGCAGCCGTCTTTTGGAGGAGAACCACATTCACATCGCCGGCGTATTCCGTGGGGAACTGCCTTGTGTGACCGTTTCCGATGCCTGCGGCCCGCTGCACATTTATCTTATGCCATTCGTAAAATTTCACGAAGCCGCGTCATTTTTCAAGGAACAGAAGCCGGAGGACTTCTCGGAACTTCTGGGGCAGCTGATTCAGCAAACGCCCATTTGTCCCGCTGAACGCAATCTGCTGCTCTACCACGGCTTTGTGACGGACGCTACCTTTGCGCCGGAGTGTTCTGACTCCGAGTGGCAACTGGGCGGGATGCAGAACGTAGATCCGGCGGTGTTTGCGCCCTTTGACTATGTGGCACTGGGGCACATTCACAAACCGCAGTGGGTGCAGAAAGGCAAGATTCGCTATAGCGGGTCGATTTTGAAGTACTCGTTCTCGGAGAGCCGGCAGAAGAAGTCGGTGACCATCTTGGAATTTGGGGAGAAAGGCAAGCTTCAGGTGACAGAGCGGGAACTCCCTGTGCAGACGGATCTGCGCACACTGCGAGGCCCGCTGGAGGAGCTGCTGCGCTGTGCCGAGCCGTCAGAGGACTGGATTCGGGTGGAGCTGACGGATGAAAAGGTGGTGCCATATGCCATTGAACGTCTGCGCACGGTCTATCCCAATGTGCTGGAAATGGTGTATCTGAAACAGGAGGAGCGGACGCCGGCGGTGCGGACAGAGGCAGCAGCCGTTCCGACTAAAACGCTGCTGGAACTGCTGGAAACATTTTATCAAGATGTCTGCCAGTATCCTATAGCAGAAGATCCGGAGGCAGAGGCGCTTCTGAAAGACATTTGTGAGGAGGTAGGAATGAATCCATGAAACCGTTGTATTTACGCATTTCCGGATTCGGGCCGTTTCCGGGGACGCATGAGATTCCCTTGGAAAAGATGGGAGAAGCTGGCGTTTTTCTGGTCACCGGCGACACCGGCTCCGGAAAGACCACCATTTTTGATGCCATTTGCTTTGCCCTGTACGGTGAGACCAGCGGCGGCGTGCGCAATCCGGAACAGCTTCGCAGCCAATACTGCGAGCCTATGACAGAGACCAGCGTGGAGCTGTCTTTTCTCTGCCGGGATAAATTCTACCGTGTCTATCGAAATCTGGAATACAAGCGCAAGAAGCTGTACGGCGATGGAATGACCGTCGAGGGAAAAAATGCGACCCTTTATTCGGAGGACGGCACAGTTCTGGCGGAACGTGTGGAGGCGGTAAACGCCAAGATTATTGAAATCACCGGCATGCGTGCCAATCAGTTTCGGCAGATCATCATGATCGCACAGGGCGCTTTCCAGAAATTTCTGTTTTCCAGTTCTACGGAAAAAGAGGACATTCTGCGCCAGCTGTTCCAGACCTACGCTTGTAAATCAGTGCAGGAGCTTTTGAAGTCCAAGACTGATGATGCAGCCCAGGTGGTACAGAACGAGGAACGGGAAATCTGCTATGCCCTGCACCAGATTGCTCCCCTTGATGAAGAGGCAGCAGGACAGTATCAGCTGCTGCTGGAACGGGACGGCGCTGCGGTGGCAGCGGAGTTGTGCCAGATGCTGCAACAGTCGGGAGAAACGGCAGCAGCACAGCTGCGATCGCTGACGGCGGAAAAACAGAAACGTCAGAAAACCAGCGACACCCTTTTGCAGGAAATCGAGCGTGGAAAGGCACATAACCAGACGCTGCGCCAGCTGGAAGAAAATGCAGCAGCACTGGCACAAGCGGAAGATGCATGCACCGCTGCAGAACAGGCACTTCGCCGGACGGAGGCGGAGACAGCGCACTTGCCAGAAAAGCAGGAGGAATACACACTGCTCTCCTATACCATGCCCATGTACCAGCAGGTCGCACAGCGGCAGGAATTTTGTAAGAGTCAGCAGCTGGCGCAGGAGCGCAAGAAACAGGCGCTTCTGCGGAATCAGCAGGAACAGGAACAGCGGCAGAAAAAAATACAGGCACTATCCGCAGAACTGGAACAGCTGGGAAATCCCGCAGCGGAATTGGCGCAGGAACAGCACACCATGGAACAGCTTCACCAGCGGCAGGAGATTCTGGCACAGCTGAAAGCACTGCTCCGCCAGTGCGAAAAGGAAGCGGAGCTGCTGCATCAGTGTCAGACATGCGCTGACCACGCCCATCAGGTCTATTTTCAGAAGGAGAAGCCAGCGTACGATCGAGTGGAACAGCAGTTCTTTCAGAACATGGCTGGCAATCTGGCGAGACAGCTGCAGCCCGACATGCCCTGTCCGGTGTGCGGTTCTTTGAAGCATCCCGATCCGGCAGTGTGTGACGGTACAGTCGTAACGGAAGACGAGTTCAAAACGGCACAAAAAAACTATCGGAAAGCGCAGGAGGTCATGCAGCAGCAGAAGCACCAGCTGAATGTGCAGGAGGAACGCTGCCGGATGCTGCAGGCGCAGTGTCAGGAATTTGCGGAGAAAAACGGCGTGCCGCAGGATGCCGCAGCATTGCAGCAGGAGCAGACGGCACTGACTGCATCCGTACAGATACAGCAGCAAAAGCTGAATGCATTACAAGCGCAGCTGAATCGGGAACGGCAGGCGAGAAGCGCCTTGCAGGAACAGCAGCAGCGTTTGCCGGAGGTACAGGCTGCCGGAGAAACACTGCAAGGGGAACTGCAGACGCTGGAAACCTCTATCGCTGCCGAACAGGCGCAGCTGACACAGATGCAGTCCGAACTGCAATACGCCACACTGGCAGAGGCGCAGCAGCACCTGCAAGCGCTGGAGTCGGAGATTCGACGGAGCCAGGAACGGCAGAAACAAGCGGCGGAATTATTGCAGGCGCAGCGTGAGAAACTGACGGGATTGCAGGAGATCGCAGCGCATCTGCAGCAGGCAGCAGGAGAAGCTCCGGCGTATCCCGTTGCGCAGAAAGAACAGGAGTGGCAGGCGCTGCGCCGGCAGCTCGACCAGATGCAGCAAAAATTGCACGCTTTGGAAAACCATTGCACAGCAACCGAAAAAATCGCCGCACAGACGGCAGAGCAGGCGGATATCCTACAGCAGCATGCGAAAACAGCCCAGCGATACCGCAAGCTATACCGCATGATTACAGGACAGCAGGGCGGAACAGAGCGCATCTCTTTCGAGCGCTTTGTCCAGACCTACTATTTCAATCAGGTGCTGGAACAGGCGAACCAAAAGCTCTACCAGCTTTCTGGCGGAAGATATCAGTTTGTGCGTCGGCAGGATGAGAAAAAACGCAACATCTCCTCTGGCTTGAATCTGGACATCCTGGACTTCTACACCGACCGGAGCAGAGCCGTGGAAACGCTGTCTGGCGGAGAAACTTTTCTGGCGTCGCTCTCTCTGGCGCTGGGGCTCTCGGACACGGTCCAGCAGCAGACCGGCGGCATCCAAATGGATGCCATGTTCATTGACGAAGGCTTCGGCTCGCTGGATTCCACGGCACTGGATCACGCCATCCGTCTGCTGGAACAGCTCTCCGACCACAGCCGTATGATCGGCATCATCTCCCATGTGTCAGAACTTTCCGACCGCTTCGAGAACCAGATTCGTGTAGAAAAGACGCCACATGGCAGTCGGATCACCTGCATCGGGCAGGCATTTCAGGAATCTGACTGTTGACGATACTGCCGAAACGTGCTATAATAGAGGACGGTAAAAAATATCGGAAAGGGAGAATTTCCATGAAGCAGGTTATTTTAACAGGGGACCGTCCGACCGGCCGGCTGCACGTCGGGCACTATGTGGGTTCCCTGAAAGAACGGGTTCGGTTGCAGAATTCCGGAAAGTACGACGAGATCTATATTATGATTGCTGATGCACAGGCGCTGACAGACAACGCCGAGCATCCGGAAAAAGTACGGCAGAACATCATTCAGGTGGCACTGGACTATCTGGCATGCGGACTGGATCCGGCAAAATCTACGATTTTCATCCAATCCATGGTACCGGAACTGACAGAGTTGACGTTTTACTATATGAATCTGGTGACAGTTTCCCGTGTACAGCGCAATCCTACGGTAAAAGCGGAGATTCAGATGCGCAACTTCGAGGCAAGCATTCCTGTAGGCTTTTTCTGCTATCCCATCAGTCAGGCAGCAGATATCACTGCATTTCACGCAACCTCTGTTCCAGCTGGCGAAGACCAGATGCCGATGCTGGAACAGTGCCGGGAGATCGTCCACAAGTTCAACGCTGTTTACGGAGAGACGCTCACAGAACCGCAGATCATTCTCCCCGGCAATCAGGCGTGCCTGCGGCTGCCCGGAATTGACGGCAAGGCAAAGATGAGCAAGTCCTTGGGCAACTGCATCTACCTCTCTGATGAGCCGGAGGAGATCCGCAAAAAGATCATGTCCATGTTCACCGACCCCAACCATCTGCGGGTAGAAGATCCCGGCAAGGTGGAGGGCAATCCGGTCTTTGTCTATCTGGACGCTTTCTGCAAGCCGGAGTATTTTCAGGAGTTCCTGCCGGAGTACAGCGGTCTGGACGAACTGAAGGCCCACTATCAGCGTGGCGGACTGGGTGACATGAAGGTCAAGAAGTTCCTGAACAATGTGATGCAGGCAGAGCTTCGCCCCATTCGGGAGCGTCGCAAGGACTGGGAAGCACGTCTGCCGGAGGTCTACGAGATTCTCCGTGCCGGCTGCGAAAAAGCGGAGGCAGTTGCCGCAGAAACACTGCGTGGCGTACGCCATGCGATGCAGATCGACTATTTCGAAAACGGAACGC
>ADJS01008730.1_pt1 | contig 9986 bp, 8 predicted proteins | sample 268128 | NCBI WGS metagenome assembly ADJS01 (sample SAMN00007486, study PRJNA43253) | human gut metagenome | isolation source: feces sample TS28 | reverse complement strand
TGCCCCACCATATAAAGAAAAGGGAGCATTCCATACTTCACTGCCAGAAGAAATCCGAATCAATGAAGATTTGGGTAGTTTGATAGAAGAAGTTTCTGAAAGTATTGTATCTGAGGCAGAAGCCATTTCGGAAGAAAATGTTTATCCGGATGCGGCTGATCAGGCGATTGAACAGAAAGAAGTCCCTGAGATAGAAGCAGTAAAGGATATGAAGGAAAAACAGGAAGAAAATGAGGAGAGCAGAATCTGGAAAAATGGGGCTGAGATAAAGCAAAGAGATACAGAAGCAAAAGATAATGCTTCGGAAGTTAACGATAGGGATATTGCCATTCAAGAAAAGCAAATGGCAAGGCAAGATACCATTAAGAAAGAAACAGCTCAGAAAGTATCATCTGTAGAAAGCAAAGAAGTAGTTCCAGATAGAAAGAAAGCAGAAGGAAAAGATTACCTGTTTCCTCCCGCAAGTCTTCTTATAAAAGAAGAACAGGGACACTCCTCTGGCCAGCAGCAGTATTTACAGGAAACAGCGCAGAAACTGTATGAGACATTAAAAAGTTTTGGAGTGAATGTGACAATTACAGATATAAGCTGTGGCCCTTCTGTTACGAGATATGAGATGTTCCCGGAACAGGGAACAAAGGTAAGTAAGATTCTTTCTCTGACAGACGATATTAAGCTGAATCTTGCAGCATCTGATATCCGAATCGAGGCACCGATTCCGGGAAAGGCAGCAATTGGAATTGAGATTCCGAATAAACATAATCAGACCGTACATTTTAGGGATTTGATAGAAAGTCAGACATTTAAAACATTTAAATCCAAATTGGCTTTTGCAGTTGGAAAAGATATTGGAGGAAAGACCGTAGTAACAGATCTTGCCAAGATGCCACATTTATTAATTGCAGGAGCGACAGGATCTGGTAAGTCAGTGTGTATCAATACTTTGATTATGAGCATTTTATATAAGGCAGCACCGGAAGAAGTCAAGCTTATCATGATTGATCCTAAGATGGTAGAATTAAGTATTTACAATGGAATTCCACATCTGCTTATTCCAGTTGTTACTGATCCGAAAAAGGCATCAGGAGCATTAAACTGGGCTGTAGCAGAAATGACAAATCGTTATAAGAAGTTTACAGAAACTGGTGTTCGTAATATTGAAGGTTACAATAAAAAGGTAAGGGAACTTCAGAAATCTGGAGAGATTGATCCAGAAACTATAAAAAAAATGCCACAGATTGTCATTATTATCGATGAGCTTGCAGATCTTATGATGGTGGCTCCTGGAGAAGTAGAAGATGCTATTGTAAGATTATCACAGCTTGCAAGAGCAGCAGGAATTCATCTGGTTATTGCAACACAACGTCCATCGGTTAATGTTATCACGGGGCTTATTAAGGCAAATGTACCATCAAGAATTGCATTCTCTGTTTCTTCTGGTGTAGATAGCCGTACAATTATTGATATGAATGGAGCCGAAAAGCTTCTTGGTAAGGGAGATATGCTCTTTTATCCGGCAGGATACTCTAAACCGGTGCGTGTGCAGGGGGCTTTTATTTCCGATAATGAGATTAGCGATGTGGTTACATTTTTAAAAGAAAATGAAGATGTGGCAGTATACGATACAGAAGTAACTGAAAAAATTGAAAATAAATTAAAGAGCAGTGCGGTTTCTCAGGAAAGAGATGAATATTTTGAAGCAGCAGCCCGCTTTGTTATTGAAAAAGACAAGGCTTCCATTGGAATGCTGCAGCGAATGTTTAAGATTGGATTTAATCGAGCAGCAAGAATAGTGGATCAGCTTTCGGATGCAGGAATCGTGGGTCCGGAAGAAGGAACAAAGCCGCGGAAAGTATTAATGTCTTCAGAACAGTTAGAATCCTATTTTGAGGAATATTTATAAAAATTGCAAAGAATTTGTAAAGAACTGGCGGCAGGACTTTACGAAATGAAAAATTTGTTGTATTATTAAATATCTTGTGGCTATTTAAAGTGAAGATAAATATCGTTAATGTGTTTACTTTTTGATTTTAAATAGGTACAATATCTATGTATAAATACATAATAAATGAAGAAAAGAGGAGATACTATGTCTTTAAGAATTGATGGAAAAAAGATATCTTCCGATATTAAAGAGGAATTAAAAGAACAGGTAAAGCTGTTAAAAGAAGAAGGCATTTCTGTATGTTTAGCTGTAATTCAGGTAGGAAGTGATCCTGCATCAAGCGTATATGTGAATAATAAAAAGAAAGCATGTGCGTATATTGGAATTGAGTCACAGGCTTATGAGCTTCCAGAAGAGACAACACAGGAAGAACTGCTTAGTTTAATTAGCCGTCTGAATAAGGATGATCATGTGAATGGTATTCTTGTACAGCTTCCAGTGCCTGCACATATGGACGAGAAAGAGATTATTCAGGCAATCTCTCCAGCAAAGGATGTTGATGGATTCCATCCACAGAGTGTAGGTGCTTTATCTACAGGAGAGCCAGGCTTTGTATCTTGTACTCCAGCAGGAATTATCCAGTTATTAAAACGTTCCGGCATCTCTATTGATGGAAAAGACTGCGTTGTTGTTGGGCGCAGCAATATCGTTGGTAAACCGATGTCCATGCTTCTTTTAAGAGAGAATGGAACGGTAACAATCTGCCATTCTCATACAAAAAATTTAAAAGAAGTATGCCAGAGAGCAGATATTTTAGTAGCTGCGATTGGAAAGCCAAAATTCTTTGATGACAGCTATGTAAAAGATGGGGCTGTCGTAATTGATGTAGGAATCCACAGAAATGAAGAGAATAAACTTTGTGGTGATGTTGATTATGATAAGGTAGTAGATAAAGTTTCTGCGATTACTCCTGTTCCAGGAGGAGTAGGCCCGATGACAATCGCCATGTTAATGAATAACTGCGTAGAAGCAGCGTTAAGGATGAATAACCGATGAAAAATGTATTATTTGTATCACTAGGATGCGACAAGAACCTCGTAGATAGTGAAAAGATGCTTGGACTTTTAAATGAAGCGGGATACCGTGTGGCACAGGAAGAGTCCGAGGCAGATGCGATTGTAGTAAATACTTGCTGTTTTATTCATGATGCGAAAGAAGAGAGTGTAGAAACGATTCTCGAGATGGCAGAATGGAAGAAAAAGGGCAGACTCAAGGCACTTATTGTAACAGGATGTATGGCACAGCGGTATCAGGATGAGATTCAGCAGGAGATTCCAGAAGTGGATGCAGTAATTGGAACAACGGGATATACAGAGATTGTTCCGATTCTTGATGAGATTCTTGCTGAGGCAGAGGCATCACAGAAAGAAGCTGCAGTAGAAGAACCCAAGGAGAAGTCCTTTGTAAACTGTTGTCCTTCTATTGATTTGCTTCCTGCTTCCTTAGCAGATAAACGTGTAGTAACAACTGGTGGATATACTGCTTATTTAAAAATTGCAGAAGGATGTAATAAGCGCTGTACATACTGTATCATTCCATATATTCGGGGACATTATCGTAGTTTCCCAATGGAAGATCTGTTAGAGGAAGCAAGAAAGCTTGCTGAGGGCGGGGTAAAGGAATTAATTCTTATTGCCCAGGAAACAACGGTTTATGGTATGGACTGTTATGGAAGAAAGGCACTGCCAGAACTTTTAACAAAACTTTGTGAAATCGAAGGAATTGAATGGATTCGTATTTTGTACTGTTATCCGGAAGAAATTACGGATGAATTGATTGCTGTAATGAAGAAAGAGAAGAAGATTTGTCATTATCTTGATATTCCAATTCAGCATAGTGAGGATACGATATTAAAGCGTATGGGCCGCCGCACCAATAGAGCAGAATTAGTTTCTCTTGTAGAGAAGTTAAGGAAAGAAATACCGGACATTGTTCTTCGTACAACTTTAATTACTGGTTTTCCTGGTGAGACCGAAGAAGAATTCAAAAATATGGTGGACTTTGTAGACAGTATGGAATTTGACCGACTTGGTGTATTCCCATACTCAGCAGAAGAAGGAACAAAAGCTGCAGAGATGGACGGTCAGATTACAGAAGAAGTAAAGGAAAGCCGCCGGGATGAGATTATGGCATTACAGCAGGAGATTTCTGCTGATAAAGCTGCAAGTCGAATTGATGATGAAATGTCCGTTTTAATAGAGGGTTACTTATATGAAGACGATATCTATATTGGAAGAACTTATATGGATGCGCCGAAGGTAGACGGAAATGTATTTGTCCGGGCGGAGGAAGAATTGATTTCCGGTGATATCGTTCCTGTTCGCATTACGGGAGCAAATGAATATGATTTGATGGGAGATGTTATTTATGCCGATGAATTTACCGAATAAGCTTACAATTGTAAGAATCATTATGATTCCATTTTTTGTATTTTTCCTGTTAACAGATTTCGTTGCAGGTTCTAAATGGATCGCTACAGTACTGTTCTGTGCAGCTAGTATTACAGACTTTTTAGATGGACATATTGCAAGAAAGTATAATCTTGTAACAAATTTCGGAAAGTTTATGGATCCACTTGCAGATAAAATGCTTGTTTCTTCTGCGTTTATCTGTCTTGTAGCACAGAATAAGATCGCTGCATGGATTGTTATTGTTATTATTGCAAGAGAGTTTGTTATTAGTGGATTCCGTTTAGTAGCCAGCGATAGCGGTGTTGTTATTGCAGCAAGTTATTGGGGCAAGTTCAAAACAAATTTCCAGATGTTTGCAATTATTTTACTGATGCTTAACCTCGGAGAAAACTTCCCTGCATATGCTGGAGGAATACATATCGCTGAGCAGATTCTTATATATATTGCATTAATTCTTACGATTGTTTCTTTAGTAGATTATCTTGCAAAGAACATTGATGTGTTAAAAGAGGGAGGCAATGAAAAATAATGAGTTCCGATCGGATTATGGCAGAAGAACCAATTGAAAAGAAAATTACACGGATTTTGATTCACAGGAAGATGACAGTAACTGCTGCCGAATCCTGCACAGGCGGTCTTGTAGCAGGCACGCTTGTAAATGCCGACGGAATTTCAGAAGTTTTTAAGGAAAGTTATGTTACTTACTCTAATGAAGCTAAGCATAAGCTGCTTGGTGTAAAAAAAGGAGACTCTTGAGAAATATGGTGCTGTCTCAAGACAGACAGCGGCAGAGATGGCTGAAGGTGCAGTAAGAGCAGCGGGAGCGGATGCCTCTGTTGTTACAACAGGAGTTGCAGGTCCAGGAGGGGGAACAGAAGAAAAACCGGTAGGGCTGGTTTATATTGGATGTTGTGTAAAGGGACGTACGATAGTGAAGCGCTGTTTTTACGGCGGGAATCGTCAGGGGGTTCGTCACAGCGCAGTAAAAGAAGCGTTGGAGATTCTATATTGCCAGCTTCTCGCAGATAAGTATTAGAGTATTTTTTTATACATTTTAAAGTATGTTTAAAAAATCAAAAGAAAGAAAACGTATAAGATGTATTTTACTGTCAGATAAGGATACATTTTGTACGTTTTTTTGTTTATGGACTTGATTTTTTGCGCTATATGATATAGTCTATATAACACAGAAGATATCTTAAAAGAATGGGATGATAAATATGAGAATAAAACTTGATTTTAACAGCCCGGAGGCAATCTACATACAGCTTCGCAATCAGATTGTCATGCAGATCGCGCAGGAACAGCTCCATGAGGGGGATTCCCTTCCTTCTGTGCGTGGCTTAGCAGGAGAACTTGGTGTGAATATGCATACGGTGAATAAGGCATACGCCATGCTGCGCCAAGAAGGCTATCTGAAGCTTGATCGAAGAAAGGGAGCAGTCATTTCTGTACAGATTAGTGACAAATCAGAAGAGATGATGAAGGTGAATGGATACATGCAGATGATTGTAGCACAGGCAATCTGCAAAGAGATTACAAAAGATGAGATGAAACAGTTAGTAGAGGAAATGTATGACACATTTCTTATGATAGAAGAGGAAGAATAGAAAGCGAGGATAGGAATGAGAACAGAATATAATAACTATGCTTCCCAGGCATTGGAGAAAGCAGCGCAAGATGCAGCTTCATGCCACCAGAAATATATAGGAACCGAACATCTTATTCTGGGACTTTTAGCACAGCCAGATTCTCTTTCTGGACGAGTACTTTATGAGAATGGTCTTAACTATGAGAATTTTTTAGAGGCAGTATTGGGAGAATCAGCAGCATTAGGAGATAATGCGAATCAGACGTTTCTCGGATACAGTCCTAAAGCAGAACATGTTCTTTTGACAAGCGAAGAAGAAGCAATTCGCATGCATGCACAGCAGATAGGGACAGAACATATTTTACTTGCGATCATCAAAGAAAAAGATTGTATTGCGCTTCGTTTGATGAAAGGCATGAATATTAATCTAAAGAAAATTTATGTAGATGTTTTAGTTGCGACAGGGGTAGATTCAACGAGAGCACAGAAAGAATTCCAGTCACTTACTGCACCAAAGAAGGCGAAAAAAAAGAATTCTATGGTCGCAGCATATTGTGTGGATCTGACAGAGAGGGTAAAAGAAGGGAAGTTAGATCCGATTGTTGGAAGAAGCCAGGAAATTGAGCGAATGATTCAGATTTTAAGCCGCCGTACAAAGAATAGTCCCTGTCTTGTCGGTGAGCCGGGAGTCGGAAAAACAGCAATCGTAGAGGGGCTTGCACAGTGGATCGTGCGTGGAGAAGTGCCAGAAATGCTTTGGGACAAAAAGGTAATGACATTAGATCTTCCAGGAATGATTGCAGGTTCTAAATACAGAGGAGAATTTGAGGAGAGAATTAAAAAACTCCTTCAAGAAGTGATTTCCAGAGGGGATATTCTTTTATTTGTTGACGAGATTCACACGATGATTGGAGCAGGAGGAGCAGAAGGCGCGATTGATGCTTCTAATATTATGAAGCCATTTCTTGCCAGAGGAGAGATTCAGTTAATCGGTGCGACAACTCGTGAGGAATATCGAAAATATATTGAAAAAGATGCCGCTTTTGAAAGACGTTTTCAGCCAGTTGCCGTAGAAGAGCCAACGAAGGAAGAGGCAGTTGCAATTCTTAATGGCTTAAAGGAAAAGTACGAACAGCATCATCATGTTCATTATACTGCCGGAGCAATTCAGGCAGCCGTAGAATTATCAGAACGATATATCAGTGACCGTTTTCTTCCAGACAAAGCGATTGATGTTATGGATGAGGCTGCTTCTAAAAAGAGAGTCGGCTTATACACAATGTCTGATGAAATGCGGGCATTAGAAGAACAGTTTGATAAATATGGAAAGCGAAAAGAAGAGGCACTTGCGGAGGGCAATCTGCGCAAGGCCAAAACGAATAATACAAAGCAGAAAACAGTACTGGAAAAACTCGAAGAACAAAGAAAACTCTGGGAGCAGAAAAAAGCAGTCAGCCGTGTTAATGTTACAGAGAATGATGTAGCAGAGGTTGTTTCTTCCTGGACAAAGATTCCGGTAACCCGTATCAGCCAGAGCGAATCACAGCGTCTGCTTGGTCTTGAGGATACGTTAAAGAAAAGAGTAATCGGGCAGGATGAGGCAGTAAAGATGGTTGCAAAAGCAATCAAACGTGGCCGTGTTGGGTTAAAAGATCCGAAAAGGCCAATTGGTTCTTTTATGTTCTTAGGACCAACTGGTGTAGGAAAGACCGAACTTTCCAAAGCACTTGCTGAGGCATTATTTGGCGATGAAAATGCGATGATCCGTGTTGATATGTCCGAGTATATGGAAAAACATAGCGTATCCAAACTCATTGGTTCTCCTCCAGGATATGTGGGATATGAAGAAGGTGGACAGCTTTCCGAGCAGGTACGCCGCCAGCCATATAGCGTTATTTTATTTGACGAGATTGAAAAAGCACATGGCGATGTATTTAACATTTTACTTCAGGTACTTGATGATGGACAGATTACCGATTCGAATGGAAGAAAGGCAGACTTCAAAAATACTGTTATCATTATGACTTCCAATGCCGGAGCGCAGCGAATCATGGCACCGAAGAATCTTGGTTTTATTACAGAAAGAAGTGCAAAGGAAGATCATGAGCGTATGAAGTCCCATGTAATGGAAGAAGTGAAGCAGATCTTTAAACCAGAATTTATCAACCGTGTGGATGGTATCATGGTATTCCATACATTAGAAAAACCAGAACAGAGGAAGATTGTAGAATTGCTGTTAAAAGAACTTTCTGACAGACTTTCAAAAAATCCAGGCTTCACTTTAAAATTCTCTGATAAAGTAGCAGACTATGTCCTTGAAAAAGGATATGATCCACAGTATGGAGCAAGACCGCTTCGTCGTGCTATCCAGAATGAATTGGAAGATTTTCTGGCAGATGAATACCTCGAAGGCCACATTAAAAACAATGACAGAATTCTTCTCGATATTAACGATGGAAAGCCAGTTGTTAAGAAAGCAGAAAAGAAGAAAAAGTAGAAAAATATAACAAACACACTCTAGATAATCTGCAATAGAAATTTTGTAAAATAATTTTTAATAATTATGTGTTTTTTGTAGAAAAATTTCCCGTTTTCTTGTATAATAACGATAACTTGACAGATATAAATACGGAGGATATAACAATGGCTAACGTAAAAGAATTATTAAAAGCAGAAGAGAATGGAAGTTTAAGCTTTGGAGATTATAGTCTCACACAAAAGACAAAGCTTGATGATTTTTCATTTGAGGGCGATACATATAAAGTAAAAACATTTCAGGAGATTACCCGCTTAGAGAAAAATGGCGGTGTTGTATATGAATCTGTACCAGGTTCTGCTGTACATGGTTACAAAGAAACAGAACGCCAGATTGTGTTTGAGACAGAGGCAGCGGATGACTTACAGATTACTCTTGAAGTAGAACCTGAAAAGGAATACAAAGTATATGTTAACGATACTAATATTGGCAAGCTCAAATCCAGTCTCAGCGGAAAAATCAGTTTCAGCATCGAATTAGATGCAGGAGAAACAGCAAAAGTCCAAATAGTAAAATAGATGGTGGACGAATTTTATTCGTTGGGATGACAGACGAACCCTTGCAATGAAATAATCCATTTCTGTGACTTTAGTCGCGGCCTGTTGAATGCTTGCTTTCGCACTCGCATCCAACACTTGCTCCGAGGCCACAGAAATGGATTATTCCATTGTAAGGGTTCTGTCTTTGGCTGTCCGGGGTGCATTAAATTCGTGGAGAGAGGATTTGGGGGCGAAAGCTTTTGACTTCTGTTTATTAAAATTGGAAAGGAATTATCTATGGCAAAATCAAAGGCAAAGACCGTATTTTTTTGCAAAGAATGTGGTTACGAAACACCCAAATGGATGGGACAGTGTCCCGGTTGTCACCAGTGGAATACGATGACAGAGGAGAAGGTAAGTCCGATGTCTAAAGGGACTGGAAAGAGAGGAGATAATCTGCCTCGTCAGGAGCTTACAGGATTATTTGAAGTATCTATGGAAGAGGAAGATCGGTCAAGCTCCGGAATTCCAGAACTTGACCGGGTTCTTGGTGGGGGAATTGTAAAGGGGTCGCTTACGTTAGTAGGTGGTGATCCGGGAATTGGAAAGTCTACTCTACTCCTGCAGATTTGCCGTTATCAGGCAAACAGTGGGAAAAAGGTTGTTTATGTTTCAGGAGAGGAATCTTTAAAACAAATTAAGATGCGTGCACAGAGGCTTGGCGGATTTAAGCAAAATGTTTTTCTTCTTTGCGAGACAGATATTAATGCGGCGGCAGAAGCGGTAAGAGAAGCAAAACCGGATATGGTTGTAGTGGATTCTGTACAGACAATGTACAGCGAAGAAATTACTTCTGCAGCGGGAAGTGTCAGTCAGGTGCGAGAGGTTACTTCTGTGCTGATGCAGCTTGCAAAAGTAGAAGGAATCGCTGTATTTTTAGTTGGTCATGTTACAAAAGAAGGTGTCGTTGCCGGACCGAAAACATTGGAGCATATGGTGGACACCGTTCTTTATTTCGAGGGGG
>ADJS01017504.1_pt1 | contig 9991 bp, 10 predicted proteins | sample 268128 | NCBI WGS metagenome assembly ADJS01 (sample SAMN00007486, study PRJNA43253) | human gut metagenome | isolation source: feces sample TS28 | reverse complement strand
CAGGCGTGAATAATGTCTGTGAACGAAGTGCAGTCCTGGGTGCGGAGCAGGGCCGCCTGATTAAAAATAAGACAGGGAGAAATGGCGTGACAACCGCGCTTGCACTCCGGAACTGGGAGGTTCATTTTGAATAAAATATATGTAGTTGGAATCGGACCGGGAGGCTGTGATCAGATGACCGGTATTGCAATGAATGCTTTGAAAGACAGTGATACGATCATTGGATATACGGTATATGTGGATCTTGTCAAAGATACATTTCCAGATAAAGAATATCTGACCACACCAATGAAAAAAGAAGTGGACAGATGTGTGCTGGCTTTTGAAGAGGCTATGAAAGGCAAAAGGGTTTCCATGATCTGCAGCGGTGATGCCGGAGTCTATGGTATGGCCGGACTGATGTATGAAGTAGGAGAAAAATATCCGGAAGTAGAACTGGAAATCGTTCCGGGAGTAACAGCCGCACTTGGCGGAGCGGCAGTCCTTGGTGCACCGCTGATCCATGATTTCTGCCTGATCAGCTTAAGTGATCTTCTGACTCCATGGGAAAAGATTGAAGCAAGACTTCTTGGTGCATCTCAGGCGGATTTTGTAATCTGTCTCTATAACCCCTCCAGTAAAAAACGCCATGATTATTTACAGAAAGCCTGCGATCTGATGATGCAGTACAAATCTCCGGAAACAGTTTGCGGAACAGTATGCAATATCGGAAGAGAAGGGGAAGAATATCAGGTTATGACATTGAAAGAACTGCGAGATAGACAGGTTGATATGTTCACCACAGTATTTATCGGAAATTCCCAGACAAAAGAAATAAATGGCAAAATGGTAACTCCAAGAGGATATCGGAATGTATAAAGCAATTGTTTTTGCTGGTACTACAGAAGGTTATGAAATCAGCCGGTTTCTGAGTGAAAATAAAGTATCTGTACTTGCCTGTGTCGCGACGGAATATGGATCCAGATCTCTTGAAGAAAATGAATTTTTATCGATTCGTGCAGAACGCCTTGACAAAGAACAGATGCAGGAGCTTTTTGCAGCAGAAAGACCGGAACTGGTTTTGGATGCAACACATCCATATGCGGCAGAAGTGACAGTAAATATCCGTGAGGCCTGTGAAAACACAGCAGTTTCTTATGTGAGAGTCCTTCGTGAAGGAGGCGTTCACAAAGATGCAGTTTATGTAGAAAATACAGAGGCAGCAGTAGATTATCTGAAACATGTATCGGGAAATGTTCTGCTTACGACGGGCAGTAAGGAACTTTCTGCTTATACAGAAATTCCGGGTTATCAGGAAAGAATGTTTGCAAGAGTCCTTTCCATTCAGAATGTGATCGAAACCTGTCGCATGCTGGGATTCGAGGGCAAAAATCTGATTGCCATGCAGGGCCCTTTTTCGAAAGAATTGAATGCTGCCATGCTGCGTCAGTATGACTGCAGATATCTGGTAACAAAAGATTCCGGAAAAGCAGGCGGATTTGAAGAAAAGATTCAGGCTGCCACAGAATGTGGCGCAATTCCTGTGATCATTGGCCGTCCGGTGCAGGAAAAGGGAATTTCTGTAAAAGAATGCAAACGTATGCTGCCAGAGAAATTTGGATTCCAGCCGACACCACATGTAGTTCTCCTGGGAATTGGAATGGGAAGCAAGGAAACATTGACGATTCAGGGCAATGAGGCAGTGGAACAGGCGGATCTGATCATAGGCGCCAGAAGGATGGCAGATGCAGTGGCACTTCCGGGACAGGATGTCTTTTATGAATACAGAAGTGCTGAGATTGCAGAGTATATTAAGAAACATCCGGAATATGAAAAAGTTGTGATCGCACTATCCGGTGATGTCGGTTTTTACAGTGGGGCAAAAGGACTTTTGAAAGCTTTGGACGGAAATGCCGAAATCATCTGCGGTATATCCTCTGTTGTTTATTTTATGTCAAAAATTGGTCTTTCATGGGATGATGCAAAGATTGTCAGTGCACATGGAAGAGTATGCAATCTGGTATCCCTGATTCGAACAAATCAGAAGGTTTTTGCAATTCTTGGCACTTCAGATGGAACCGCACATCTTGCACAGAAACTGACGGATTATGGAATGGGTGAAGTGCAGCTTTATGTCGGGGAGAATCTGTCTTATGAGGATGAGAAAATATTTGTAAAACAGGCGATGGAACTTACAGATTACAGAGGAGATGCCTTGAGTGTGATCTGTGCCTGGAATCCGGATGCAAAAACAGCATTGACCACACATGGACTTCCAGATGATGCATTTACCCGTGGAAAGCACCGATGACCAAGACAGAGGTACGAACAGTTTCGCTGGCAAAGTTATGTCTTAAAGAGGATTCGGTCTGCTATGATATCGGGGCCGGAACTGGTTCTGTATCTGTGGAGATGGGACTTCGTGCAAGTCAGGGAAGCGTATATTCCATTGAGAAAAAAGAGGATGCACTTGTGCTTCTCGAGGAAAATAAAAAGAAATTTGCGTTAGATCATATGAGGATCATAGCAGGAACGGCCCCTGAAGCAATGGAAGAACTTCCGGCTCCTACCCATGCTTTTATTGGTGGATCTTCCGGAAATATGAAAGAAATTGTGGAACTTCTTCTTGAAAAAAATCCACAGGTTCGTATGGTCATAAATTGTATTACACTTGAAACGGTCGGAGAAACTTTGTCCTGCATAAAGGAAATGCAGACAGAACGCAGCGAGTGGAAGTGGGAGAGTGAAGTTGTGCAGCTTGGTGTGTCCAGATCCAAAGAAATCGGCAGATATCATATGATGATGGGAGAAAATCCTATTTATATTATTACCATACAGGCGCATAAAAAGGAGAATTTTGTATGAAAGCGGCAAGAATTCTCCTGGCAGCAGGAGCCAGTGGAAGCGGAAAAACGCTGATCACATGTGGACTTTTGCAGGCACTGGTGAATCGTGGTCTGAAAACAGCATCTTTTAAATGTGGGCCGGACTATATTGATCCGATGTTCCATAGTCGTGTCATAGGCGCAAAATCAAGAAATCTGGATACCTTTTTTACAGACAGTGAAACTACAAAATATCTCTTCTGTGAAAATGCGGTGGACTGTGATATTTCTGTTATGGAAGGAGTAATGGGATTTTATGACGGTGTTGCAGGGACAACAACGAAAGCAAGTGCTTACGATCTGGCGTCTGTTACAGATACGCCTGTGATTCTGATCGTAAACAGCAGAGGTATGAGTGTTTCTCTTGCAGCATATGTGAAAGGCTTTATGGAATACAGGAAGGACAGTCATATACAGGGTGTGATCTTTAATCAGATGTCACCAATGCTCTATCCACGAATGAAAGAACTTCTGGAGAAAGAACTGAATATAAAAGTTCTTGGATATGTTCCCAAAATGGATGATTGTGTGATCGAGAGCCGACATCTGGGGTTAGTGCTTCCGGATGAGATCCCTGAGTTAAAAGAAAACCTTCACCGACTGGCTGAGGTTCTGGAAAAAACTCTGGATATTGATGGAATCCTGCAGCTTGCAGAAAGTGCACGAGAATTATCTGCGAAAGAACCTCGGATAGATTTCTGTCTGAAACATCCCCTTCGGATTGGTGTGGCGGACGATGAAGCATTTTGCTTTTTCTATGAAGATAATTTCCGGCTTTTGCGAAAGATGGGGGCAGAGCTTGTACACTTTTCTCCGATCAGAGATAAGAAATTACCGGCTGGACTGGATGGATTGCTTTTATATGGAGGTTATCCGGAATTAAATGGAAAAGAACTGGAAAAAAATACATCTATGAGAGAAGAAATACAAAAAGCACTTAGCGGTGGTATGCCATGTATGGCAGAATGCGGAGGCTTTATGTATCTTCATGAAGAAATGGAAGCAATGGATAAAAAATTTTACCACATGGCAGGCGTGCTTCCGGGCAGGGCATATCGTACACCACGTCTGAATCGCTTTGGCTATGTGACATTAATACAGAATCATTCAGTTTTGGGATGTGAGACATTAGGAGAGATCCCTGCTCATGAATTTCATTATTTTGATTCTGAAAACTGCGGGAAAGCATTTCATGCAGCAAAACCGGAAAGTATGAGAAACTGGGAGTGTATTCATGGCACAGAAACTATGCTGGCTGGATTTCCACATCTTTATTATTATGGAAATCCAAAAGTTGCAGAGGCTTTTCTTAAAGAATGCATGAAATACCACAGCAGACGGGGAGAGTGACGGAGTTGATATATACATACCATACAATTGCCCTGGCAGCAGGGTTTATCTTAGATTTGATATTTGGAGATCCCAGATGGTTGTACCATCCGGTGTGCCTGATCGGGAAGCTGATCTCCAGTTTTGAGAAGGGAATCAGAAAAGTATTTCCCAAAACAGAAAAAGGTGAACTGGCTGGAGGACTGGTTGAAGTAATACTGATCTGTGTCATCACATTACTGGTTCCGGCATTTTGTTTTGTATTTTTTGTTATATTCATCTTCCGGCCTTAGGTGTGCTTTTGGAAACCTTTTGGTGCTATCAGCTGCTTGCTACCAGATCATTGCGTGATGAGAGCATGAAGGTTTATGATGCACTCAAAAAGGGAACAATTGAGGATGCACGTCATGCGGTTTCTATGATCGTGGGACGTGATACGGCGGAGCTGACGGAAGAGGGTGTGACCAAAGCAGCGGTGGAGACTGTGGCAGAAAATACTTCTGATGGTGTGATCGCACCGATGATCTATATGGCAATCGGTGGTGTACCTTTAATGTTTTTGTATAAGGGAATCAATACCATGGATTCCATGCTCGGGTATAAAAATGATAAATATCTGTATTTTGGAAGATGTGCGGCGAAACTGGATGATGCAGCCAATTATCTTCCATCCAGAATTTCCGGCTGGCTGATGGTTGCCGGAGCTTTTGTGATCGGACTTGACAGCAGAAACGCATCCCGTATTTTCAAAAGGGACAGCAGAAATCATGCGAGTCCGAATTCGGCACAGACAGAAGCTGTAATGGCTGGTGCACTGGATGTACAGCTCGCGGGAAATGCATATTATTTTGGAAAATTATATGAGAAACCTACAATTGGAGACGCGATTCGGGAAATAGAGACAGAAGATATTCGTTATGCGAACCGCCTGATGTATGCAACGGCGATTCTGGGTGTGATCATCTGTGTTTTGTTCCGCGTTGTGTTTCTGTAACGGGACACAAAAAGGAGAAAAAGAATGACGAAGCACGTACATGGCGGTAATATCTATACTTATAAGAACTGTCTGGATTTTTCGGCAAACTGTAATCCACTGGGAACGCCGGAAAGTGTAAAGCAGGCGGTACGTGACAGTCTTGAATATATGAAAGATTATCCGCAGGTCGGATATGCACCTTTGAAAAAAGCAATTGCCGAATATGAAGGTGTGGCATCCGAATCTGTGATCTGTGGAAATGGAGCGGCGGAACTGGTATTTTCTCTGTGTCAGGCAGTAAAACCGAAGAAAGCACTGATTCCGGTTCCTACTTTTGCAGAATATGAGCAGGCGCTTACGAGCTGTGGCTGTGAGGTAGAACATGTACTTCTCAGAGAAGAAGAGGGATTCAGTCTGCAGGACAGTTTTATCAACTGGCTGCACAGAGACCTTGATATGGTATTTCTCTGCAATCCGAATAATCCAACGGGAATTTCGATAGATAGAGAATTTCCTTTTCCGGGTTTTACTGTGTGCAGAGAAATGGATATCCTTCTGGTCGTAGATGAATGTTTTCTTGATTTTATGGAGGAACCGGGCAGATACACACTGAAAGCACAGTTATCCAGATATCACAATCTGTTTCTTTTGAAGGCATTTACCAAGCGTTACGCGATGGCGGGAATCCGACTGGGATATGGTATTACTGAGAATACGGAACTTCTTGATGCGATGACGCAGGTGACACAGCCATGGAACATTTCTGTTATGGCACAGGCGGCAGGTATTGCTGCACTGAAAGAAACTGCATATGTGGAAGAGGGGCGACAGATGGTATTCCGGGAAGCAAAATATCTCAAAGAAGAACTGCAGCGTCTTGGCATGGAAGTCTTTCCGTCAGAAGCGAATTATATTTTCTTCCATGGACCGGAAAATTTATTTGAAATATGTGTGGAACAGGGGGTTCTGATCCGTGACTGCAGCAATTACTCTGGTTTGCGAAAAGGATATTACCGTGTGGCCGTCCGAACACATGAGGAAAATCAGGAATTGATCCGTGCAATGCGGGATGGCACCACAAAAGCGGCAGTGGCACATGCAGAGGTACTGAAAGAAGAGGAACAGGCATAAGTCTGATACGAAAGGGAACAGATATGGCAAAGACGATCATGATACAGGGAACCATGTCCAATGCAGGAAAGAGTCTTCTTGCTGCCGGACTTTGCAGGATATTTCATCAGGATGGATACCGTGTGGCACCATTCAAATCGCAGAATATGGCACTGAACTCTTTTATAACCAGTGAGGGCCTTGAAATGGGCAGAGCACAGGTTATGCAGGCAGAAGCGGCAGGTATAGAACCATCGGTCCTGATGAATCCGATTCTTCTGAAACCGACAAATGATATTGGCTCTCAGGTCATTGTAAATGGGGAAGTTCTTGGTACCATGAGTGCCAGAGACTATTTTAAATATAAGAAAAAACTGGTGCCTGACATTATGAAGGCATTTCATAAGCTGGCAGAAGAAAATGATATCATTGTGATTGAGGGGGCTGGAAGCCCGGCGGAAATCAATCTGAAGAGCGAAGATATCGTTAATATGGGAATGGCAAAGATGGCGAAAGCGCCGGTGCTTCTTGCCGGTGATATCGATCGTGGCGGTGTGTTTGCACAGCTGTATGGAACGGTGGAACTTCTGGAAGAAGATGAGAGAAAAATGATCAAGGGTCTGATCATCAATAAATTCCGAGGTGACAAATCAATTCTGGATCCGGGTGTGGCAATGCTGGAAGAGAAATGTAAGATTCCGGTCGTTGGTGTTGCACCATATATGAACATTCAGGTAGAAGATGAAGACAGTCTGACAGAACGCTTTGACCGTCATCAGGAAGTTGGAGTGATCGATATGGCGGTTATTCGTGTACCACGTATTTCCAACTTTACAGACTTTAATCCGTTTGAAAGTATTCCGGGGGTTTCGTTGCGTTATGTACAGCATCCGTCAGATTTGAAGCAGCCGGATGTGATCTTTCTTCCGGGAACCAAGAATACGATGGATGATCTGAAATGGCTGCGTGAAAGTGGCATGGAAGCACTGATCCTTAAGGCAGCGGCATCCGGTACACTGATCTTTGGTATCTGTGGCGGCTATCAGATGCTGGGAGAAAATTTAAGTGATCCACATGGTGTGGAAGCAGGCGGTACGATGCGTGGAATTGGTCTTCTTCCGGTAGATACCGTGTTTGCAGAACATAAGACACGTACGCAGGTCTGCGGAAAATTCCTGGAGCTGGATGAAGAGTTTGCACCTCTTAAAAACATAGAATTTACAGGATATGAGATTCATATGGGTGAGAGTACCTGGAAAAATGGGGCTGTAGCAAGTACTTCTACATGTGATACTGTGACAGGGACAGAGAAGACAGAAGGAACATTTTATCACAATGTATGCGGAACTTATGTTCATGGCATTTTTGATAAAGAAGAGGTTGCACTTGGTCTTGTTCGTGCAGTAGGCATAAGAAAAGGTATTGATGTGTCAGAGATGGAAGGCGTGGATTTTGCTGCATTCAAAGAAACACAGTATGATATCCTGGCATCGGAACTTCGGAAACATCTGGATATGAAGAAAATCTATGAGATCCTTGAGCAAGGTGTGGAGGATATTCTGGAAGAAAGTGAAGCAGAAGGAGAAGCAGAGAAATGAAAGTAGAGCTTGAAAATGTAAAACCAATGGAGATCGAAAAAAGAAGTTTTGAGATTATTACAGAGGAACTTGGTGATAAACAGCTGCTTCCCGGAACAGAACTTATTGTCAAACGTTGTATTCATACAAGCGCAGATTTTGATTATGCGGATAACCTCTGTTTTTCGCCGGATGTAGTAGAGCGTGCGATGAAAGCAATCAAAGAGGGCGCCTGCATTGTTACGGATACGCAGATGGCAAAGGCGGGAATCAATAAACGTGCACTGGCCCGTTATGGTGGAGAAGTCTATTGTTTCATGTCCGATGAGGATGTGGCAAAGATTGCAAAAGAGAATGGAACCACAAGGGCGACAGCAAGCATGGACAAAGCTGCTACTCTCGATAAAAAACTGATCTTTGCAATCGGAAACGCGCCGACTGCACTGGTGAGACTCTATGAACTGATCGAAGATGGAAAACTGAATCCGGAACTGATCATTGGAGTTCCGGTTGGATTTGTGAATGTTGTACAATCGAAAGAACTGATTATGGATTCGGGAGCACCTTATATAGTTGCGAGAGGACGTAAAGGCGGAAGTAATATTGCAGCCTGTATCTGTAACGCATTACTTTATATGATCGATAATCGAAGAGATTAAATACTGACACCTGCCTGGATGATGAAATGCCGGACAGGTGTTTTGTGATTATTTATTAAGAAGTCGGGACAGAAGCTGACAGGCAGGGGCAAAATCGTCTGTCGTAATGGAAGAACAGGAGAGCAGAATGGTGATCGTAGCTGCATTTTCTTCAAGAATCAGAAGAGACATTCCATGCATGCGGGCTTCTTTTTTTAGCTCAAGACCTGTTCTGGCATAAGGAATGGTCAATGCCAGACTTGTTCCTGCGGCACCGGTCTGGATCGTGCAGTTGCTGCCGAATGTATTTCGCACCTCGTTTTCAAGAGCCTTCAGCTTCTGAGCATACAGCTTTTTTAATTTTTTTGTCTGTGAAGTCAGATGACCGTCACGGATAAACTGACAGAGTGCAATCTGTTCGGCTTTGGAAGCAGTCTGGCTGTAGCGTTCTGCAACAGCTGCATATTTTCTGGAAAGAGAAGGCGGCAAGACCATGAAGCTTAAGCGAATCGATGGAAGCAGCAGACGGGAAAAAGAACCAATATAGACAACGCCATGTCCTCCGGCAAGATTAAAGAGGGAAGGTGTTGGACGTTGAAAATAAACGAATTCATTCTCAAAATCGTCTTCGATGATCAGACTGCCTTTCGCTGCAGCGTAATGTACCAGTTCCATACGACGGCTGACGGGCATGATCTCTCCCCATTTCGTCATATGTGCGGGAGAAACATAGATTACGTCACAGTCTTTGTTGCGGTATTGAACTTCAAAACCATAATCAGAAAAAATAGTACTTCCCTGCACAAAAGAAGCGTTTGGAAAAGAAACGGTTTTTCGGTCATGGATCAGAGGACAAAGAAGATTCAGAATGCTCTGAACTCCGGCCCCGATCACAATATCGTCAGCAGAACAGTTGACGTTTCTTCGCTGACGGATGTAGTCAGCAAGTACCTGACGAAGATCGGCTTCACCCTGGGGTTCTCCATAGGAGAGAAGACGGTCACTCTGACGAAGTGCGCTTTTGATATAACGCTGCCAGAGGTCAAAACGGAAACTTTCATGATCGACACCGTTGGAAGCAAAGTCATATTGTATTGAAGGCAGATTCGCATGCCAGGAGGTAGTGGAGACTGGCTTTTGCTCTGCAATATTAGTTACATAATAGCCGCTTTGTGCACGGGCAACAATGTAGCCGTCTGCGGCCAATTGCAGATAGGCATTTTCAATAGTTGTACGGCTGAGCTTCAGTTCTGCAGAACATTTGCGAAGAGATGGCATGCGGCTTCCGGCAGGAATTCGCCGTTCCATGATCAGATTTTTGTAATGTTCATATACCTGAAGATACAGGCATTCTTTATTGGAATGAAAAGATAAACTCATAAACTGTCCTCTGAAAAATGAATAAAAGTGGTTATTTTTATAAATACACTTAGATGCTATTCTAAATCAGATAATGAGAAAATGCAAGACGAGGAGATAACAGATTGAAAAAGATTG
>ADJS01019918.1_pt1 | contig 9996 bp, 7 predicted proteins | sample 268128 | NCBI WGS metagenome assembly ADJS01 (sample SAMN00007486, study PRJNA43253) | human gut metagenome | isolation source: feces sample TS28 | reverse complement strand
CATTACCAGAGAGGCGGCCTTGGCGATGTCAAAGTGAAGAAGTTCCTGAACAATGTACTGCAGGAGACCTTAGAGCCGATCCGCAACCGCAGAAAAGAGCTGGAAAAAGACATTCCGGCGATCTACGAGATGCTGAAAAAAGGCAGCGAAGAGGCAGAAAAAGTTGCCGCTCAGACACTGGCGGATGTCAAAGCAGCCATGAAAATCAACTATTTTGATGATCTGGACCTGATCCGTTCCCAGGCAGAGCGTTACGGCAAATAATTACCAATAGAAGATGAATGGAAAAAGCGGACATTATGGTTCCGCTTTTTCTGTTGCAGGGCGGACGAAAGTTCGGAGTCCTGCGGTCGGAGAGGATAGCATATGGTCATACATGGATTTCAAAAGCTGACGCTGCTGGATTACCCGGGCAAGGTGGCGTGCACATTGTTTTCGGGCGGATGCAATTTCCGCTGCCCGTTCTGCCAGAACGGAAATCTCGTGCAGCATCCCGAATGGGAGCCGGTGATTCCGGAGGAGGAGATTTTTGCAGTGCTCGAAAAGCGGCGCGGCGTGCTGGACGGCGTCTGCGTGACGGGCGGTGAGCCGACGCTGGATCCGGATCTGGAGCGGTTCGTGACGAAAATTAAGGAACTGGGATATCTTGTGAAGCTCGATACGAATGGATACCGGCCGGAGATTTTGAAAAAGCTGGTGGAAGAGAAGAAAATCGACTACGTCGCCATGGACATCAAAAACGCGCCGTCCCGGTACGGCGAGACGGCGGGCGTGAAAAAGATCGATGTGATGCGGATCAATGAGTCGGTCGAGTTTTTAAAGAGCGGCGTGGTGGACTATGAGTTCCGGACAACGCTCTGCCAAGAGCTGCATGGAAGGGAAGAGATCGAAGCGATCGGAAAGTGGCTTTCCGGGGCAAAACGGTACTTCCTGCAGAATTACCGGGAATCGGATTATGTGATTGATCCGAGGTTCTCGGGGTATGCGAGGGAGCAGCTCGAGCGGTTCTGCGAGATCCTGCGCGGAAAGATTGAGACGGTGGAGATCCGCGGCGTGGATTAAAAAACGCTTTAAAGCGTGCGGTACCAGTAGCCGAAGCGGGCATCGGGCGCGAGCTCGGAGGGGCGCATCGCCTGCTTGAAGTGGAAAAAGCCAAAGAGGCTTGCCATGAACTGCTCATTCGGCGTGTAGACGCCGGGGACACCGAAATACCAGAGTTCCTGCTGGTCGCGGTTCCGGGCGAGGAGCAGATGGCGATAGGACGAGGAGCCATGGAGGACGAAGCGGTTCGCATCCACCGAAAGACCGGCGGCGCGGAGCTGTGGAAGATCGTCGAGTGAGAGGCGCAGGCAGTCGGTCAGATCATCATCTGGGAACGGGTGGAACTCCGGGAACTGGTCCTGAAGCTGGAGATAGAGAGCAGCCCGGGACGGCGGCACGGCTGCTGCGGCGGGAAAATCGGCGGAAGTCATATGTAGCGGCTGGGCGGTAGAATCCGGGATGGGCTGCGGCGGTTCCGGGTTGGCAGAGGGATAGCTTTCTGCGGTTTTCACAGATTCCGCGGATGCGGGATAGGGTGTGTTGGCGGATGATTGCGTGATCCTGTCTGCAGGAACGGTGTTTACCGTGTCAGTTGATGTGGATTCTGTGGAGACGGTGGATTCCGGGTTGGAATTTTGTGGATAAAGTTCGGAATTGCTGCTGAATTCTGTGGAAAGTTCATCGAACTGTGCTTTTGAAGCGTCTGATGATGGCAGGGACTGCGCAGGTACGGCGGGATCCAGAGGTTCGGGTGTTTCGGCAGTTTTCTCTTCGGTCGGTCTGGTACCATTGTCTGCGGATGTTTTGGGCTCCTGCGGGAGCGTGGGCGAGAAAAACTCCGGCTGAATCGGAAGATCGTCCCACTGGGTGGCGATGACGCCGGTCTGGCGGCAGAGCAGGATCAGACCGCCAAGCTCGTCGAGCGTGACATCCGTCTGCCCAATGGCATCGGAGTGCGTGAAGAGTTTTCCACTCGTAGAAGAGCGCCCCGCAAGGAGATTTCCGAGCGGAATGCCGTAATCCGCCCTGACCGGCGGATAAAACCGTAGACTGTGACCGAGGTCTCCGGCGGAAGAGACGGCGATTTGATCTGGAAGTCCATGCGGCAGAAGCCGTTCTGCGACTCCACGCGGACAAAGCCGCAGCATCCGCCCTTGCGGTTGTTCGGGTATTCGTATAGATAGGCAATGAAACGCCGGTAATCAGACATAAAAACCTCCTGCATAGAAGTAAAAAGAGTAGAAAAAGATACTGCGCTACAGTTCACGATATGCGGGAAGAACAGAAAATATACGCAGAGAAGAAAGGAAGTGCACAATGGAAGAAGAAACAAAGCTGGAAACGCCGGAGGAAAAAGCGCGCCGGAAAGAACGGGAACGCTTCATGCGCCAGGCGATTACGCAGGCGAAGAAAGCGGAAAAGCTGATGGAAGTTCCGATCGGCTGTGTGATTGTGTACGAGGGAAAGGTGATTGCGCGGGGCTATAACCGCAGAAATACGGATAAAAACACGCTGTCCCACGCGGAACTGAATGCGATCCGGAAAGCAAGCAAAAAGCTCGGCGACTGGCGGCTGGAGGGCTGTACGTTGTATGTCACCCTGGAACCGTGCCAGATGTGCGCCGGTGCGATCGTACAGGCGAGAGTCAGCGAAGTCATCATCGGCAGCATGAACCCGAAGGCGGGCTGCGCGGGATCGATCTTAAATATGCTGGAAATGCACGAGTTTAACCATCAGGTGAAGGTCGAGCGCGGCGTGCTGAAAGAAGAGTGCTCGGAGATGCTGAGTGCGTTTTTCCGGAGACTGCGGGTGGTGAAAAAGAAGAAAAAAGAAGAGAGGAAGAGGGCGGAAGAAGGGAAAGAATAAAAGAAGAGGCAGCATCGGGATGGGATGCTGCCTGAGGAAGATTATTTGTTTGAGTAAGCTGCACTTTCGAATTTGAGTTGTTGGAGCACCGCTCGCCGCATAAACCCCTTCTGCCATCCCTGCATCCACAGTAATTACGGGCTTTTCGTATGTATGTTTCATTACATTTGCCTCCATTTCCTAACTAATTTCATCATAAATAACACGCCCCCAAAAGCCAAGCTCTCCCCCCGCATTTCCCGAAAAATTTCCGTAAAAATACAATCCCCGTATTTCCATCGGAAACCAATGAAAAAATCATTGACGAATCGTAGAAAAAGCACTATAATATACGATGTATTTGACAAAATACGGAGAAGTACCCAAGAGGCTGAAGGGTCTGGCTTCGAACACCAGTAGGTCGGAAACGGCGCAAGGGTTCAAATCCCTTCTTCTCCGCTATGCAAAAAAAGAGACAGCAAAAAGATTAGAAAAATCGAAAAAAGCTGTCTCTTTTTCTGTAAGAAATTATGAAACAGATGAAAAACAAAAGAAATAAAGACAGAAAAAGCATCGCCAGTTCACGAAAAGGGACCGATGCACAACAAAGCAAAATAAAAAGGAGAGACAATACATGGCGCAGTTACCACAGGAATTTCTGACCCGCATGCAGGAAATGCTGGGCGATGAATTTGATGCATTTTTAACTTCCTACGACGCACCCCGCACAGCCGGGCTGCGTGTGAATACAAAAAAATGCCGGACCGAAGATTTCCCGCCGCTTGTTCCGGGAACGTGGAAGAAAATTCCGTGGATTCCAAACGGCTATTTCGTGCCGGACGGCATGCGCATGGGCCAGTCTCCGCTGTATGCGGCAGGCGTCTTCTATCTGCAGGAGCCAAGCGCCATGACCCCGGCGTCCCGCCTCCCGATCGAACCGGGTGAGCGTGTGCTCGATCTCTGCGCCGCACCGGGCGGCAAGGCAACCGAGCTGAATGCGCGCCTGAAAGGAACCGGCCTTCTCGTCGCCAATGACATCAGCAACGCCCGCGCCAAAGCACTGCTGCGCAATCTGGAGCTGTTCGGAAGCGAAAACGTGCTTGTCACCAATGAGACACCGGCAGGCCTTGCAGACGTCTTCCCGGGCTTCTTCGATAAAATCCTCGTGGATGCACCGTGCTCCGGCGAGGGCATGTTCCGGAAAGACGAGGCAGTCATCGGCACCTGGACCCCGGAGCGGCCGGATTTCTTTGCGGATCTGCAGCGCGAGATCACCTCGAATGCTGTCAAAATGCTGCGTCCGGGCGGCCTCATGATGTATTCGACGTGTACCTTCGCCCCGCAGGAGGACGAGGGAACCGTTTCTTTCCTTCTGGAAAACTTCCCGGAAATGGAACTGTCGAGATGGAAGGCTACGAAGGTTTTTCAAAAGGCAATCCAGTCTGGGGAAACGGCGATCCGGAGATCGAAAAGACCGTGCGCATCTGGCCGCATAAAATGAACGGCGAGGGCCATTACCTTGCCCTGTTCCGCAAAAAAGGCGAAGCCATTCCTTATGAGACAGAAGAAAAACCGATCGAAAAGAAAAACAAAAAACAGAAAAACCGGAAAAAGACCGCGGAACGGAAGCACCGGGTCCGTCGAAAGCAGAAAAACAGATCCTTTCCGATTTCCTGTCCCGGATGACAGCACCGATCCCTGTGGAGGAACTGGAAGTCCGCGCCGGAAAAGTATACCATTCCCCGTCCCTGCCGGATGGCGTGCGGAATCTTCATTTCCTGCGGAACGGTCTGTATCTCGGTGAACTGAAAAAAGACCGTTTCGAGCCGTCACAGCCGTTTGCCGTGACACTCTCCGCGGACAAGTTCAAAGATTACATGAATTTAAAGGCAGATGACGAGCGTACCGAAAAATATCTCCACGGTGAGACAATTTCCGTAGAGCCGGGAGAGACCGCATCGCCGTCGGGCTGGAAGCTGGTCTGCGTCGATGGATTCGGCCTTGGATGGGGCAAACTGGTCAATGGAACCTTGAAAAATAAGTACCCTGTTGGATGGAGAAAGTAGAAAAATCATGCCAGTTTTTGCAGGAAAAACGTCGAAATATTACAAAGTTATTAACAGAAATTAAAAAAGACTTTCATTTCAGACATACTTGTGTTATAATGGCAAAGTACGGCGGGAAAAAAGGCCCATTTTCCGCAGTAACTTGGAGTGACAATCAGCAACAGAACGTAATAAGTATGAGGTGTACGACATGAAAAAAAAGAAATTATTCAGCCTGGTTTTGGCCACAGTGCTTACGGCAGCAACCGTTCTGCCATGCTATGGTGCCAGTACAAAGGAGAAAATTTCAAATGCTCAGGCAGAACAGGCTGCCGCACAGTCTCAGCTTGACAGCATACAGAGCAGGATTGACGAACTCAATTCCAAAAAGGGACAATCAGAAGAATATCTTTCCGAACTGAACCAGCAGCTGGACGATCTGCAGAACCGTCTGCAGGAGCTTCAGGATCAGTATGATGCGAAGCAGAACGAACTGGTACAGATTCAGGCAGATCTGGAAGATGCAAAAGCAAAAGAAGAAGAGCAGTACGAGGCGATGAAGCTCCGTATCCAGTATATGTATGAAAATTCCTCCGGAAACGGATACATGGCAATGCTCTTTTCTTCCAAAAGCATTTCAGAGCTGATCAGCCGGGCAGAATACATACAGAAAATTTCCGATTTCGACCGCGATCTTATGCAGGAGTATGAAGACACGGTAGACCAGGTAAAAGAAAAAGAAACACAGGTGCAGGAAGAGCAGGCAGCGATCGTAGAACTGCAGCAGCAGAGCAGCGATCAGCAGGAAGCCATCCAGGAGCTGTACGCAGCAGCTTATCAGGAACTCCGTACCTACTCCGCAGAGCTGGACGATGCAAAATCCAGCGAGAGTGCACTGGTAGATGAAATCAACAGCAAAGCAGATGCAATCAACGACCTGATCCGTCAGGCGAAAGAAGAGGAGATTGCAGCGCAGAAGAAAGCAGAAGAGGAAGCAGCCGCAGCCGCACAGCAGGCTGCTGCAGAAGCTGAGGCAGAGGCCGCCAGAAAACAGGCAGCCGAGGCAGAGGCCGCAAGAGCCGCAGCCGCAGAAGCAGCAAATGCCGCAGCGAAAGCGGATACCGATACAAGCAGCAACTCCGGAAGCAGTTCTTCGGACAGCAGCGCATCCTCCACGACAACGGAGAGTCCATCCGCGTCAGATACTTCCAGCAGCTCCTCCAGCGGAACATACCTTGGAAGATTTAAACTGACAGGCTATTGCTCCTGTTCCATCTGTACCGGACAGTGGTCCGGCGGATCCACCGCGAGCGGAACCACACCGACCGCAGGAAGAACGATCGCCATGGGCGGTGTACCATTCGGAACGAAACTGATGATCAACGGCCAGGTTTACACGGTAGAAGACCGCGGAACCGCTTACGGCCACGTAGACATCTTCTGCAGCAGCCATTCCGAGGCGCTGAGCTTCGGCGTGCAGTATGCAGATGTATATCAGCTGAGCTGAGAAACAAAGATAAGAGATATGCCGGAACAGAACTTCCGGCATATCTCTTTTTTTGACTTTCTCAGAAACTGTCATTCTAAAAGAACACCAAAAAGGCCGCAAACCCGTGTGAAATGTACCTTTTGAAGCAATAATAAAAAAAATTAAAAAAATTTCAAAAAAGGTGTTGACATTCCTATAGACATCATATATAATAGCTATTGTTGACGGACGAGAGTTCAGAAAACAAAAAATCGAAGCGTGGCTCAGTTTGGTAGAGCGCTGCGTTCGGGACGCAGAGGTCGTGGGTTCGAATCCCGTCGCTTCGACTGGAATGAAAATGCCGAAAGCCTTGACAATCAAGAGCTTCGGCATTTTTTCGTATGTCAGAAAGAGAACAGGAAAAAATATCTGGTCACGAATTTAGTCACGAATTTTTCAGACCGATAGGAAAAGAGTACACGAGGAGGAAATTTTTGTGAAAGCATTATTTTTTGATATTGATGGAACGTTACTGAGTGAGATTACAAAAGAAATTCCGCAGAGCGCGCTCGATGCATTGAAAAAGACAGCGGAAAAAGGAAATCTTACGTTTATTAATACCGGCCGCACCTGGTCGGAGCTGCCCGAGGAGCTGAAAAAGCTTCCGTTTTCCGGATTTCTGTGCGGCTGCGGGACCTATCTGCGCCGGGACGGCGAAATCCTGATGCATCAGACGATTCCGAAAAAGCGCTGTGAGGAAATCCCGGTTATTTTAAAAGAGTGCAGGATCGGCATGATCCTGGAGGGAACAGATAATGTTTATTTCCCCTCGGAGGTATCCCGTTTTCAGGAGGTCGAGCAGACGCGCGCCCATTTCGCTGCTGTCGGAATCGGACTCGCAGAGACAGCAGAGACAAAAGGAATCATCTACGATAAATTTTGCATCGTAACCGATGCACAGTCTGATATAGAACGTATGTACCGTGAGTTTGAGCAGGAGTTTGATATCATGGACCGTCGCGGCGGTGTATACGAACTCGTTCCGCACGGCTGCAGCAAAGGAACAGCTGTGGACTATGCGCTGAAACAGTTTCAGCTGGAGAAAGAAGATGCATACGTATTTGGCGACAGCAGCAACGACCTTACCATGTTCCGGTGCGGCGCACACACCATTGCGCTTGGAAAACATGATGAGGTTCTGGATCCGTACACAGAGTACGTAACCGATACCGTCGAGCGGGACGGCGTGGCAAAGGCGATGGAGCATTACGGATTGATCTGACAGAAAAACAGAAGAAAAGAAAGCGAAGGGGCGCATTTGAAAAGAAATTTTCAGGTGCGCCCCTTTGGTTGCAATTTTCTGAAAAAGGAAACAAGAAAATCAGCGTCTGAAAAGGTATGTGCATTGTAAAGTAAAAAATTTCGTGGTAATATAAAAATGAATTTTTGTGCATATTTGTAATGATACCAGGAGAAAGGTGATGAGCTTATTATCACGATCGCAAAGTGTATGAGAGCTGCCGTTGGACAGAACGGTCAGTGTTACAGAATCGGCGGTGATGAGTTCATGATTATCCTGAAAAACAAGACAGCCGAAGAAACAGAAGAGATCATAAGGCAAGTCAGAGCGGAGATTGAATTTGCCGATGAACAAAGTGACATTCCTATCTCTGTTGCAAATGGGATACGCCTGGACAGATGCAGAGGAAAAGAATCTGCCGGAGCTGATCCATTGTGCTGACGAGAAGATGTATAAAGACAAAAAGAGGATAAAAGAAAATACATCTTCTGCATAAATGATAGTTTGGAAATGATAGAAATGTGCAATATATGATTACGAGGTGACGTATGAAATTACTGGTGACCGGAAATATCGGATATATTACAACAGAATTTATCGAGGAGGCTTTCCCTGAGTGTCAGATCCTTCTTCTTGGAGAGACTGAACAAAAGTCAAATCGCAATAAGAGCTTATCGGTATACCCGATGCCGAAGACGGAGGAAGAATTCAAAGACATTTTCAAGACGTATGAATTTGAGGGAGTGATTTATTTTTCTAATTATCTTACATTTCATGGGACGATGGAGGGTGAGATTGAGACTTTACACAAGCTATTACATTACTATAAGGGGAATCTGAATTCCAGGCTTCTGTATATTACAGGACCGGATAGTTTATATGAAGATACAACAGGAAAGACGCTGATGGTCCGCTCGGCAGAAGAGTTCTGCAGGCAATACGGCGAGCTGCATCAGATCGCTGTCAAGATTCTGCGTGTGCCGTATCTTTATTCCGGTACTTATGAGGAGGATTATTTTTTCAAGCTGTTCTCAACTGTGATCAATAAGAAGCAGATTACATTTGAAGAAGCACCGGCACAGGAGATGCATTTTCTCGCTTTGAGTGATCTTGGGGATTTATTATACAAGATTTTTGATAACTGGGGAGAGGGGAGCGCCTGTCTTCAGGTTCCGCAGGTATTTCATTTTACTTTTCAACAGTTCGGGGAGAGACTGGCACAGATGTTTCCGGCTGCAAACATTACCTATTTGTCAGATGTGCTGATCCGGGATGGGATATCTGATGACCACGTTCTGAGAAATGAATACGGCTGGTTTCCGAAGATTTCTCTTTTGGAGGATCTCACAGAAATTTATGAGGATTATTGTGAGAAAACGAACCATAAGACACGGAAGATCGATGTAGTAAAAACTTTTTTGAAAGTACATGATAAAATCGTGAAAATCGCGGAATTGCTGCTCACATTTTTTATTTTTGAAGCACTGAACCGGGTGGCGGGAAATCAGGTGCAGTTTCAGATGATCGATCTGAGGCTTGTTTACATCGTGCTGTTCAGCAGTCTGTACGGCATTAATTACGGGCTTGCTGCAGCGGGGCTGGAAACACTTTCATTGCTGGCAGCATATACGAAAACCGGGATCGGCTGGACGACACTTTTCTACGAACCTTCGAACTGGATTCCGTTTATCTTCTATTTTGCAGTCGGCGCGATCTGTGGTTACATCCGACTGAAAAACAGAGATAATATTCAATTCATGAAAGAGGAGAATAAACTGATCCTGGATAAATTTCTGTTTATGAGAGAAATGTATCAGGAGACGCTTTCTGATAAACGGCAGTACAAGAAGCAGATTCTGGGAAGCCGTGACAGCTTTGGTAAGATTTTTGATATTACGAAAAAACTGGATATCATTCTTCCGCAGGAGCTTTTTATTGAAACTCTGCATGTGATGGAATCAGTTCTTGAGAATCATACATTTGCGATTTATTCAGTTGGAAAGAATCAGAGCTATGGACGTCTTGCGATCGCATCCCAGGGAATGACAGATGTGTTGAAAAAATCCATTTGTCTGGATGATTATCTGGAAGCGAAAGAGACGATTGTGTCCGGAAAGGTGTGGGTAAACCGGAATTTCCTGGACGGCTATCCGATGTATATGAACGGGATTCACAAGGATGGAGAGCTCGTGATGCTGATTTTCATTCAGGAAGTGGGAAATGAACAGCTTTCTCTCTATTATCTGAATCTGTTCCAGATTCTCTGCGGTCTGGTAGAAACAGCACTTTTGCGCGCA
>ADJS01019407.1_pt1 | contig 10039 bp, 6 predicted proteins | sample 268128 | NCBI WGS metagenome assembly ADJS01 (sample SAMN00007486, study PRJNA43253) | human gut metagenome | isolation source: feces sample TS28 | reverse complement strand
CTTGGATGCTTCCCGCTGTGCTGCAGGAGGAAATTGGAAAAATTTCAAACTGGGGATTGACTTTTTGACTGTAGTGAGGTACAGTATAGAAAACAAAGAGAAACCGATGAGAAAGAGGAGTACTCAGAGTCGCGAACATTACAGAGAGCTGCAGGCGGTGGGATTGCAGTATGGGAACATTTGAGGAATGGACTTTCGAGGCTGGCCCCGAACCAACAGTAGGTGCCGGCGGGATCCGGACCCGTTATCCGACCGGCGCATATGATAGTATGTGAACAGAGTGGACTGAAACAGTCAATTTGAGTGGCACCGCGATAATGAAACATTACCGTCTCAAGCAAAATGCTTGAGACGGTTTTCGTTTGTCTGGGAATAAATTTCCAGACAAACGAAGCCCTCTGGGCGGGAAGCTTCTCAAGCCACCACACTCGCATCCCCCTTCCTTTTCTTCTTTGTTTCAATCATCGTTTTTTTAGAAAAGGAGAACAACACAATGAAAAAGAAAGCAATGGCACTTACCGTAGCAGCAATGATGGCAGCAGCAATGATCACAGGATGCGGACAGACCGCAGCAACCACTGTTGAGACCGCAGCAGACACAACCGTACAGACAGAAGAGAGCACCGCTGATACGGAAAGCACAGCAGCAGATACAGCGGCGGCAGACGGCGAAAGCTACACAATCGGTATTTCCCAGTTCGCAGAGCACGGCTCTCTGGACAACTGCAGAACCGGTTTCCTGGAAGGCTTAAAAGAAGCGGGCATCGAAGAGGGCGTGAACCTGACTGTTCTGTTTGACAATGCGCAGGCGGACACCGCGACAGCGAGCATGATTTCTGATAACTACGTTTCTCAGAAAGTGGATCTGATCTGTGCGATCGCAACTCCGTCCGCAATGAGCGCATACAATTCCTGCCTGGACAGCGATATTCCTGTTATTTACACCGCTGTATCCGATCCGGTCAGCGCAGGACTTGCAAAAGAAGATAAGACACCGGAGGGCAACATCACCGGTACTGCAGATACGCTTCCGGTAGAAGCACAGCTGAAAATGATCCGCGAGGTGCTTCCGGATGCAACAAAGATCGGTATCCTGTATACAACAAGCGAAGCAAACTCTCTGAGCACGATTGAAACCTACAAAGAGCTGGCTGACGATTACGGCTTTGAAATCGTAGAATCCGGCATCAATACACTGGCAGACGTCGATATGGCAGCGGCTGACCTCGCAGCAAAGGTAGACTGCATTTCCAACCTGACAGACAATACCGTAGTACAGGGTCTGCAGACCGTTCTGGCAAAAGCGAGCGCAGCGGGCATCCCGGTATTTGGTTCTGAAGTAGAACAGGTAAAGAACGGTTGCCTGGCAGCAGAAGGTATCGACTATGTAGCACTTGGCAAACAGACCGGAGCGATGGCAGCAAAGGTATTAAAGGGCGAGGCAGAGACTTCCGACATGCCTTATGAAGCATGTGAGGGTGCAAACCTTTATATTAACACAGAAGTAGCAAGTGATCTTGGCATCACTTTCCCGGAAAACTACGAAGCGGACGCTGCAGAGGTTTTTGAAACCGTTACAGTAGAATAAAAGGACAGAAAGAAAAAGCAGGAGGTTCTGACATGGAACTGGTCATCAGTACACTCGAACAGGGTATGATCTACGGGATCATGGCGCTGGGAGTATATATCACTTATAAAATACTGGATTTCCCGGATCTGACGGTAGACGGCAGCTTTCCGATGGGAGCAGCGATTACGGCAGTCATGATTACAAATGGGGTTCCGGCAATTCTTACGCTTCCGGTGTGTTTCCTTGTAGGAGCGCTGGCAGGTGTACTGACTGGTCTGATCCATGTAAAGCTCAAGGTAAGAGACCTGCTGAGCGGCATCATTATGATGACCGCTCTTTACACCGTCAATTTGCGGATCGCAGGCAGGGCGAACCTTCCGTTTTATAAAGAAGTAACTGTATTTGATAATGGTCTGGTCAACGGAATCTGCCAGGGAGCACTGGCGTCCTGGAAAATCGTACTCGTGATGGTTGTCATTACAGTTGTGGTAAAAGTGCTTTTAGACGCTTATCTAAAAACCGGATCCGGCTTTCTGCTCCGCGCAGTCGGCGATAACGCGTCGATTGTAACGGCGATGGGACGTGACCGTGGTAAAGTAAAAATTCTCGGACTTGCAATTGCAAACGGTCTGGTTACGTTGAGCGGATGCCTGTTTGCACAGCAGCAGCGTTGCTTTGAAATTTCGGTCGGAACCGGAACTGTGGTGGTCGGACTTGCGAGTGTAATTATCGGAACGAGTCTGTATCAGAAGTTAGAAGGAATCGGATCGATTTCCAAGGCGCTTCACAACGTGCGGGTTGGCATGGTAACGTTCAGTGTTGTGATCGGATCAATCCTTTACAAAGCCTGCGTCGCGATTGCACTTCGCATGGGATTAAAATCTACAGACTTAAAGCTGATTACGGCGGTACTGTTTTTAGTCATTCTGGTTGTCAGCATGGAACGAAAGGGGCGGAAAAATGCTTGAACTTTCCCATATCGATAAATATTATAATCCGGGCTCAGTCAATGAAATGTGCCTGTTTCAGGATTTTAACCTGACGATTCCAGACAGCCAGTTCGTGTCGGTGGTCGGCAGCAACGGCTCCGGCAAGACCTCCATGCTGAACCTGATCTGCGGCAGCATTTCGGCGGACGCAGGAAAGGTCATCGTAAACGGAACTGATATCACCGGTCAGAAAGAATATATGCGCCACCGCAAAATCGGCAGAGTATACCAGAACCCTTCTGCCGGGACGTGCCCGAATATGACGGTGCTGGAAAATATGGCGGTTGCGGATCTGAAAGAAAAAGGTTACGGATTGAACCGCTGTGTCAGAAAGAGCCGGGAAAATGCGTACCGCGAGATGCTTTCCGGTCTGGGACTTGGTCTGGAAGACAAGCTGGAAACAAAGGTCGGTTCCCTTTCCGGCGGACAGCGTCAGGTACTGGCGCTTCTGATGGCGACGATGACACCGATTGATTTCCTGATTCTGGATGAGCATACGGCGGCACTGGATCCCAGAACAGCGGAAATTGTCATGAAGCTGACGGATCAGATCGTCCGGGAAAAGAAAATGACGACGGTTATGGTAACGCACAATCTGCGCTATGCATTGGAATATGGGGACCGTATCCTGATGATGCATCAGGGAAAAATCGTTCTGGATAAAGTTGGGGAAGAAAAGAACCGGCTCAACACGGACGAGATCATGGGTATTTTCAACCGAATCAGCGTAGAGTGCGGAAACTGAGGCTGTTCGGATCAAAAAAAGGCAGGACAATGAGAGGCAATATCAAAAACTCATTGTCCCGCCCTTTTTTTATGGCAATAGATTGTTTACAGAGTTTGCATTCGTATTACTACCGTATTTTTCACCGTTGACGGCGCATGCGCGGGACGATATAATACGGATATCGAAAGGTTTTTGGGCGTTCTATACAATAGCGTGTACCCTTGGCGGACATTCTATTGTCCTGTATAATCGCTGGCGGCGATCTGCCGCAGGCTGCGGATATTCTGACCGCAGGAAAATTCAAAGAGCAATCATTGTTCCGGTCTTTGGAGAGAGACGGGAGGACGGATGGCGTATATCACGTCGTGGTATTGGAATAAAGGAGATTTTCGCAAGGTAAATGAGGATTCTTTTACGCTGCAGCGAGTTCGTGCACGCAAAAAAGAGCTCATATTTGCTGCGGTTTGCGACGGAATCGGCGGACTGCGGGCAGGAGAATGCGCGAGCGGTCTGGTTGCAGAGCAGCTGACGGAATGGTTTTACCGGGAGGGTTTTTGGAAAATGCGCTCTCTTTTCTGGACAAAACAGATGAAAAAGCGGGTACTCGACGCGCTTTTAGACATGCAGGAAAAGCTGGAGCGCTGCGAGCGGGAGGAAAAAATCTGCAGCGGAACGACGGTAACGATGGTGTTTGTTCGCGGACGCAGATTTGTACTGGTGCATCTCGGGGACAGCAGGGCGTATCAGCTTTGCCGCAAATGCTGCTTAAATCGGGAAAAACAGACCGGAACCAGGCAGCTTTCACAGGATCATGAAGAGGGCGGCGTGCTGCGCCGCTGCGTCGGGGCGTTTGGGCTGGAAGTGCCGCAATTGTATACAGGAACGCTGGGCGACGGGGACATGCTACTGTTGTGTACGGACGGATTTTATAAAAAAGCGCCGCCGGATTTTTTTCGAATCTGCCTGTACGAGGAACGGGAAGCAGGGCAACTGTATCGGCGGCTGAAAGGAATTGGGAGCTTTTTTAACGGCCCAGGGGGAAAAGGACAATATGACAGCGGTACTGATCGGATATGAAAAGGAGGAATCTGTCTGGAAAAAGAACGGAAAATCGGTGAAAAATACATTTTAAAAGGAGAAACGGCGAGCGGGGGAACCGGAACCGTTTACCGGGCGTATGATCTGCGTCTGCAAAAGATCTGGGCAGCAAAAAAGGTCGGACGGGATTTCCCGATCCGGGAAGAATTTACGATGGGAAAGCTGGCGGATTTAGCGTTTCCGGGGATTGTGGATGTAGTAGAACAGGAGGAAGAGCGCTTTTTAATTATGGAATGGATTGAGGGGGAAACGCTTGCGGCGCAGATGGAACGAGACGGCGCCTTTGCAGAAGAAACGGTGATCGAGATCGGGATCTGTCTGGCAAAAGCGATTCAGAAGCTTCACCAGATGCAGCCACCGCTTTTGTATTTGGACTGCAAGCCGTCAAATGTGATGAAGGATTCCGATGGAAAAATCCGGCTGATCGATTTTGGCAGCGCGCTGGAAGCGCATACACCCGTGACAAAAGGCATTTCCGCGAGTCCCGGATATGCGGCGCCGGAGCAGCTGAGCCGGGAAACCGAAAAGCGCTGTGTGGATGTCCGGACAGATGTGTTCGGTCTGGGACGGACACTGTATGCGCTTTTGTGCGGGGCAGACCTTTCCAGACCGCCTTATGCGTTTGCGTCCCTGAAAAGCCGCTGTCCGCAGGTCAGCGATGAGCTGGAACAGATTATCATGCGTGCCACAGCCAGGGAGCCGGAAGCACGGTTTCAGACGATGGAGGCTTTTTTGCAGGTGCTTTTGGCGTTGCAGGAGGCTTGCACGGTAGATGATACAGGAAAGAAAGAACCGTTTTGGCAGAAAGTGCGTCGGAAGAAGACGGCGGACTGTGAAGTGCTGCAAAGCGTTCTCAGGACGGCAAAACCGCCGGGGAGGTGGATGTTTGCACTGCTGGCGGCGGTTCTGATGCTGCAGGGAGCGACCGTAGCTGCGAAGGCGGCAGGCGTAGATCGTGCAGCCGGAAAAATTCCGATCACCCTTCGGGATGGCAGTCTGCGAAAGCTCCTGATAAAAGAAAATGCCGCACTGTATACAGAAAAGCCGGTGTTTCTGGAATTAAACCCAAACACCCTTGGATGCGGGGACGAGGTGCGGGTTATGCTGAGTCTGTACAGTAGAAACGAAAAAATCGGAGAGTATGAGCTTGTGATGGGGCAGAAGCGCTGATGCGAAAAAGGTGCAGGGGCTTCCTTAAACCGGATGCATTTCGGGCGATGCACAGCTGTAGCGAGACGGCATTTTCGGGAGAAGTCTGCACGTCGGGCAGCAAAATTCGTTCGCCGGAAACCGATTGCACTGCCTGTGGGGAAGTGTTAAAATAAAAATAACTGGGCTTTTGAACAAAAAGAACGCGGAAGCGATAAAACGGAGGGCATTATGTACAGAGATCATACCAAAGTCGTAAAAATTGGAAACCGTGTAATCGGAGGCGGCAATCCGATCTTGATTCAGTCGATGACCAACACGCCGACCGAGGATGTGGCGGCGACGGTTGCGCAGATTCACAGACTGGAAGAGGTTGGTTGTGAAATTATCCGCTGCACCGTACCGACGCTGGAAGCTGCGAAAGCGATTTCTGAGATCAGAAAGCAGATTTCCATTCCGTTGGTTGCAGACATTCATTTCGATTATAAGATGGCGATCGCCGCGATGGAAAACGGAGCGGATAAAATCCGTATCAATCCCGGAAACATCGGCGGTGCAGACCGTGTAGCGGAAGTAGTGCGTGTTGCAAGGGAACGCAATATTCCGATCCGTGTCGGCGTAAACAGCGGTTCCCTCGAAAAAGATCTTGTAGAAAAATATCATGGCGTAACGGCAGAGGGGATTGTAGAGAGTGCGCTGGATAAGGTGCATATGATCGAAGATCTTGGCTATGACAACCTGGTTATCAGCATCAAGTCCTCCGATGTTATGATGTGCGTGCATGCGCATGAGCTGCTGGCAGGAAAGACACCTTATCCGCTGCATGTCGGCATTACGGAATCCGGTACGGTTCTTTCCGGTAATATCAAGTCTGCGATTGGTCTGGGACTGATTTTAAATCAGGGAATCGGCGATACGATCCGTGTATCCCTGACAGGGGATGTTGTAGAAGAGATCAAATCTGCGAAGCTGATTTTGCGGACGCTGGGACTGCGCAAAGGTGGTATTGAGGTTGTCAGCTGTCCGACCTGCGGACGTACGAAGATCGACCAGATCAGCCTCGCGAATCAGGTAGAAGCGCTTGCAGCGCAGTTCCCGAACCTGGATATCAAGGTTGCAGTCATGGGCTGTGTCGTAAACGGACCCGGCGAAGCAAAGGAAGCGGACCTGGGTATTGCAGGCGGCATCGGGGAAGGTCTGCTGATCAAAAAAGGGCAGATCATCCGCAAGATTCCGGAGGCAGAATTTATTCCGACTCTGCGGTATGAACTGGAGCACTGGAACGAACAGTAATCGTTTTTAGTGTAAAAGTATTTACGAAAATGGAGAGTAAAATGACCAAAGGTTTCATGGAAGTATTTCCGGAGCTTGTTCTGGAACAGGAAGTACGGGCATTGTTTGAAAAAGTAAAGGTAGAACGGGTGACGACCACGCGGCAAAAGGATCTGATCAGGGTGTATATCAGCTGCGGACGCCTGATCCCCAAAACAGTTATTTTCCGGGTAGAGGAAGAGATTGCAAGGCAGCTGTTTCCGAACTGCAATATCACGATCAAAATTCAGGAAAAATTTCAGCTGTCCGCCCAGTACAACCTAAAGAGCCTGCTGGAAACCTATCAGGAGAGCATTTTACTGGAATTAAAGGAATGCAGCCCGGTGGAATACAGTCTGTTCAAATCAGCCAATATTTCCTTCCCGGATGAGGGGAAGCTGGTGTTGGAAGTGCCGGATACGGTAATCGCGCATGAACGCTGTCCTGAGCTTGTCCGCATTCTGGAAAAAATTTGCTGTGAACGGTGCGGAATCCCGATGGAGGCGGTCGCACATTACTGTCAGCCGAAGGAAAATCCGAGAAAAGCGGAGGAAGAGATTGCGCTGGCAAGAAAAGTGGCGATGATTGCCGCGAAAGCGGGTGCTCGTCCGGCTGCGACGGACTATGGCATGAGCCAGGAGCAGTTCGCCAGCGTAATGAGCGGCGGATACAGCACGTCCGGTAACGATGGGCAGCCGCAGTATGCAGGCGGACAGGATGGCACCGCATGCAATGCTGTACAGAACGCAGACGGAAGCGTGGCGCAGTATGGTGCAGCAGGGATCGCAGGGCAAAATGGTGCGATGCCGGGCGACAGGGCAGAAGGCAGTATGCAGGCTGGCGGTATGGATGCCGGCTATGAAGCATACCTTGCGTCCATGGGCGCAGCTGCGCAGGAAGCTCCGTTTGAGGGCGGAACGATGGTTCCTGCGGAGGCAGCGGCAGCAGCGAATCGGATGCGCCCGGATGCACCGGCAGCAGGGCAGAGTGCTCCGGCAATGGGACAGACGGCAGCTCCTGCGGCAGGCACGAACGGTACCGCATCGGCTGGCGGCAGAAATGCGGGCGGACAGAGCAAATACGGCAAAGGCAAATTCAACCGGGAGGGGCGTGGCGATTATCGCCGCGGCGTTAAAAAAGTGACAATCCGGATGTGCTTTACGGACGGGATTTTGACGAAGAAGCAATCCCGATCGAGGAGATCATCGGTGAGATGGGAGAGGTTGTTATCCGCGGCAAAATCATCGCAATGGATCAGCGTGAAATTCGCAACGAGCGGACAATCCTGATTTTTGACGTGACGGATTTTACTGACACGATGACCATCAAAATTTTTACCTTAAATGAACAGCTGGCAGAGGTAAAGGAGGGGATCAAGCCCGGCGCTTTGTCAAAATCAAGGGTCTGACGATGGTGGACAAGTTTGACGGCGAGCTGACGGTCGGTTCGATTGTCGGGGTAAAAAAGATTTCGGATTTTACCACGTCGAGAATGGATCATTCCGTGCGCAAGCGTGTGGAACTGCACTGCCACACAAAAATGAGCGATATGGACGGTGTATCCGAGGTAAAGGATATTGTCAAGAGGGCGTATCAGTGGGGACATCCGGCGATCGCAATCACGGATCACGGCGTCGTACAGTCATTTCCGGATGCAAACCATCTGTTGGATGACCTCTGGAAAGCGGAGAAAGAAAAGCGTAAGGCTGCAGGAGACGAAAATCCGGACAGAAATGATTTCTTTAAAGTAATTTATGGATGTGAAGCGTATCTGGTGGATGATTTGAAGGAAATCGTAACCGGAGATAAGGGTCAGGTATTGCGGGATTCCTATGTGGTATTTGATATCGAGACAACCGGCTTTTCGCCGGTTAAAAACCGGATTATCGAGATCGGTGCGGTCAAGGTGGTGGAAGGAAAGATTGTGGACAGGTTTTCCACCTTTGTCAATCCCCGTGTGCCGATTCCGTTTCGAATTGAGCAGCTGACAAGTATTAACGATGAAATGGTCATGGATGCGCCGGGGATTGAAGAAGTGCTGCCGGAGTTCTTGAAATTCTGCGAGGGTACGATTTTTGTCGCCCATAATGCGAATTTCGATATGAGCTTTATTATGGAAAATGCGGCGCAGTTAAATATCGAGCTGCATCCTACATATGTGGATACAGTCGGCATTGCGCGCGTGCTTTTGCCGCATCAGGCGAAGCATACGCTGGATGCGGTCGCAAAAACGATGGGTGTTTCCCTGGAAAATCATCACCGCGCAGTGGACGATGCGGAAGCAACGGCGGAAATTTTCGTAAAATTTATTCCGCTTCTGGAGCAGCGCAACTGTCACACCCTTGCGGATGTGAACCATTTGGGAGATTCCAGCCCGGATATTGTAAAGAGACTGTTTTCCTACCATGCGATTATCCTTGCGAAAAACGATGTGGGGCGGGTAAATCTGTACCGTCTGGTATCGGAGTCTCATCTGACTTACTTTCATAAGACACCGCGAATTCCGAAGAGCCTGCTGATGAAGTACCGGGAGGGACTGATTCTGGGCAGTGCGTGTGAGGCAGGCGAGTTGTACCGTGCCCTGCTGGATGAAAAGTCGGATGCGGAAATTGCGCGGATCGTGAAATTTTATGATTATCTGGAAATCCAGCCGACCGGCAACAACATGTTCATGATCCATTCCGACAAGATTGAAAATGTCAACTCGGTGGAGGACATTCAGAACATGAACCGAAAGATCGTCAGGCTGGGCGAGCAGTTCAATAAACCGGTTGTAGCAACCTGCGACGTGCATTTTCTGGATCCCGCAGACGAGGTATACCGTCGGATTATCATGGCGGGTAAGGGCTTTAAGGATGCGGACGATCAGGCACCGCTATATCTGCGCACGACAGAAGAAATGCTGGAGGAGTTTCAGTATCTCGGCAGTGAAAAGGCAGAGGAGGTTGTCATTACCAACACCAATCGGATTGCGGATCAGATAGAGACGATTTCTCCGGTGCGCCCGGATAAGTGTCCGCCGGTTATTCCGGACAGCGATAAAACCTTGACGGAAATCTGTTACCGCAAGGCGCATGAGCTTTATGGGGAAGAGCTGCCGCAGATCGTTGTGGACCGTCTGGAAAAGGAGCTGAACTCTATTATCAAAAACGGATTCGCCGTAATGTATATCATTGCGCAGAAGCTGGTTTGGAAA
>ADJS01020700.1_pt1 | contig 10043 bp, 9 predicted proteins | sample 268128 | NCBI WGS metagenome assembly ADJS01 (sample SAMN00007486, study PRJNA43253) | human gut metagenome | isolation source: feces sample TS28 | reverse complement strand
CCTCCAGATGGATCGTCTGCATGCCTTCCTTGTCAATGGAAAATTCCTGCTCCCAGCTTCCTGCATAACCAGCTGGATTCTTTGTCTCCACAACACGGAATTTTCCATTTTCACTGTCTGTATCCAGAATTCCCTCCAACAGATAAGAACCCGTTTTTTTCACCCAGTTCATCTTTTTGAATTCACTCCAGGTGTTGTTTTTCCAGCGGTACACGGTAAATTCTGCACCCGAAATAGCTTCTTTTGTCTCTGCATCCATTTTTTTCACTACAAGATCTCCTACTTTCGACAGATGACAGGGAACGTTCGCTGTGTAACCAAATTCCGAAGTATTCCACGGCACAACAGTTATTCCCGTTTCCCGGGATGCTCCATGCCAGTTGTTGTACGTACTGGAAGTATCGTTTACAAAATTATCCGGCCATTTTTTCGGTGCTTTCACTCCGCCGCCGGGACCAGTTACCGCATCGTTAGTGCCTCCATCATAGAAAATCATCGTCTGGGAATTTCCTTCAAAGGTAAATGTAACCCAGCCTTCCGAATTTTCCGGAGTTGTTCCACCGTCCGGCTCAGAGCCGCGTCTTGCCGACCAGATCGCTTCTGTTCTGGCATCGTAGACGATTCTGGCATCTGCCTCCTTCGTCAGATAGATATGTTCTGTCTCATCTGCCAGATAAAAGCCCTGCTTAAAGTCCAGATCTGAAAGTGTAAAATATCCTTTCACATTCAGCGGATTTCCTTTACTGTCGTAATAAGCAAACCGTACCTTGATCCAGAGCAGACCTTTAATATCAATGACCGGCTTATTGTGGTCAATCGCCACGACTACCGCATCCACGTCCTCATACCCTGATGGTACAACCGTGTTCTGCCAGTCTTCCAGCCAGATCCGCATCGTTACATTTTCCCCGTGGCACTCTCCAACATTCGTATATTCCGCATACATTTTTCCTTTTTTCGACTCCAGCGGCGTGAAGGAACGGAGATTACTCCATCCCTTCACATCGGCCGCCGGCCACCATGTGGAACAGCATTTCGAATGGCTCTCTCCGTTTTTGCAGAACAGATTGTCCCAGGTACTTCCATCTGTACTTCCAAAACAGATTTTTGTCTCACTTCCGATCAGCGGGGTAAAATCATATCGGCCGTCAATAACAGAGTCCGATGATACAACTTCTCCGATTCCGGCTTTCGAAAGAGAAGGAAGACTCGTAAGACTCGAAGCCAGAACATCTTCCCGAAAACAAAATCCCAACAACAGCAGAATTCCTGCGAGAAACCAGAAGCTTTTCTTTGCTCTTTTCATTCTTTCCTCCTTTCAGACCGGCCCGCGGTAAGAAACAGGAAGGCTCCTGTCACGGCAATTCCAATGGGGACCGCTGCTGACGGATCGCGCAGACCTGTTTTTGGCGCGCTGTGCCAGATAGAGGGGCCTTCTTCCTGCGGCAGATCTTCTCCTTCGACAGAAAAAATCCATTTTACCCCGCTTTTCCGAAGTGCCCATTCATTTCCAAGTTCTGACGGCACACGGATTGAAAAACAGATTTCTTTCCGTTCATCTGGACTGCATATTCCAAGACTTTTTGCTGCCCATAGTCCCTCACTCTCTAAATCACCTTCATAAATCATGCTGTCTCCCTCTCGTATTTCCAGTTTCACCTTGGAAAGCAGTTCTTTTTCTGTTTCACTGAGTTCTTCCGGAAGTTCCGTCCGCAGAAAAAATTCTGCACGGCTTGCTGTCGTGTTCACCAGTGTGAACGTATCTTCCCATTCATCTCCCGGCATCAGCACTGGAAAGTTCCGAAAGAAATTGTCGGGTGCCAAGATCAGATTCCGCGCTGCTCCTCCGTACGAAACGGTGAGGAAGCTCTGCTGCGAAACCTCCGAAACGGTATTATCCGCCTCGTGGACACACTGTTCAATTTCCAGTTCTTCTCCCCACGGAGCTTCTGCCGTAAAATCCGGCGTCACATTCGCTGCCTGTACGGCCTCCGCCTGGATTTCAACGGACAGCACCTGTCCCTCCGCCTCACTGGTCCACGCAGATGGAATGGTGATTGTACGGAAAAAATCGACAGATTCCTGCTTTCCCAGCACTTTGGGATAATAATAATACTCTCCTGCTTTCAGCCAGACGTCCTCGATTCCCCCAAGGTCCTCTTCCCCCAGACGGTAATCCTGCGTTTCTTCCTCATCAAACACAGGCTTTACCCGGACATAGCATGGTTCAGCATAATTGGTAATCCGCGGAATTTTTGAAATCACCTGGGAAGGCAGTACAATGCCGTTTTCCGGTCCCTCATACTTCTTTTCTCCATCCCCGTCTTCCTCATATTCCCAGATTCCAATATTTACATCTCCGACAGCTATTTTGTTAATGGTCTCAACACTGCTCCGGTAATAGGCATACGTTCCGCTGATTCCCATCAGAAGACTTGCCGCCGCACATCCGATCCTGACGCGTTTTCCTTTCATGTCTGACCACCTCTCTCATAAGCATCCCATGCCTCCCGATAGCCGTGAAATACCATATTCCCCTTCTGGATCTGCACCGATTCCTCATAGACCGAAACCTCAAGTTCTTTCTGTTCCATTTCTTTTGCAACGCGGATTCCGGTAAACAATTCCGTCGTGCTTTCGCCTTCTGAAACCGGTTTTTTGTAATAATAGTAGTCATCTTCTCCTTTTACCCAGTTTTCCGTATCAAGTCCCTCAATCGCTTTCAATTGGTTCACTGAATATAAGTGCCGCTCGAATATAGCAGGCAACGGAACCTTCATTTCTGATTTTTACTCTCTTTACCACACTTTTCCCTGGCGGTACGGGCGTCGGTGTCGGAAATTCTTCATCGATAGTACTTGTATTATGTCCGAACACCATACGATTCCAGACACTCTCGTGATCTGTAAAATACGCCGAAGTTCCCGGCAGCAGCCAAATGGCTGCCGCCATCGTAGCACCCGGCGCACCCGCAAGGAAAAACAGCCGTTTCGTCTTTTTCTTCATCTTTTGTCCCCCAGAAAACTGCTTAAATTCCAGGTGCTTCTGTCTGTTCCGGCTCCGACTGCGGTGCCGTTACCTGCCCCTTCTGCCCATTATTCTGATTTACATACTTCTCCCAGGCCTTTGCTGCCCGCTCGGCAGCCGTACTTCCCTCACCGGTATTCAGCGCCTGGATTGCATAATAATTGATCGGAATATCGACCTCTTTTTCATCCAGCTGCCCTTCCACGATATTAGCTGCTGTCACGCTCGTAAATAAAGGATCCGTCGTTTTGCCAGCTGCGAGCACTTCATTGTAGAGATATGTATATACCATCGAATTGTTCTGTTTTTTCTTGTACATCAGCACCCATTTTTTCGAAAGCTGATTCATCGAAAACAGTTCCGTATCGACGGCTGCCCCGCCGTTTAAACGGTTTCCGGATGTATCTGCAACGATCACTTTTGCGATTGGTATGGAAACATCCATATAGACGTAAGAATCATTTTTACCTTTATTTTTGATACGCGGGTCCTTCGGAATCACCTGGGTCGGCACAATATGATTGGTCTTTCCGTCCGGATCCGGTGCGTACGATGGTTCATTTCCTTCGATATCTACTTTTCCCACAACAAACTGGTTCGTCACAGAATCCTTATCCGTCAGATACGCCAGTGTTCCGCCCGCTGCCAGGGCTCCTGTCAGAAGCAGTGATGCTGCCCAGAATACGATTTTCCGCTGTTTTTTCATAGATCAATTCCTCCTGTTTTCCTAAATAATTTTGCTAATTCTTTTTATAACTTGTTTTCCTGCATGATTTTTCTACCGTGCCAAAGCTGCCGGATTGTAAAAAGCATCACCGCTCCCACGGCCAGAAAAAAGAGTGTTCCTCTCTGCCGGAGCCAGATGATACCAAAGCCAAGCCAGGGAAGAGCTACGATCACATTCCCGATCACCTGTTTTTCCAAAACGATGCCTGCATCTTCCTCCGCGTTGGCATCCCCCTTAGTATAGTATCCTTCCTCGCTCTTTTCCACGATCCGGTGTGTCACCACCATATTTCCTCTCCGGTAGGTAATCACATCCCCCGGATTCCATTCCTTCTTCCGTCCATCCACAACCACAACAGATCCCGTCGGGATCTCCGGTTCCATGGACCCGGACAGTACGACATAGGCGCAGAAATACTGCATCAGATACCATCCCGCCGCCAGAAAAAGGAAGGAAAGAAAGCCCTGCAGCCCCAGTTTTCCTTTTGCTTTCATTTGCTCCCTTCCGTCGATGCGGATATCCAGACAGTCATTTTTGCACGCAAAAAACAGAGGATAGCATTTACCCTCTGTCTCAGAATATCCCTGTTTCATTTTCTCTAAAGTTCTTGTAAAAGTAATTCAAACTTACCACAGTCCGGGCGAAAACGCAAGCATTGTCTGCCCGTTTAATTCTAAATTTTTTCTAAAGCCTGAAACGCAGAAAATTTTCAGAACTTTTCCCGGAGCTTTTTTTCTCCAAACGCAAGCCGCTTTTCCAGCTCCTGCCCATTTTCTGCCCCAAGGATTTTTCGCATTACACTCTCTTCTTCCCGGATTCCTTTTCCGTGAAGTACGCCGTATGCGCCGGCATCACTTCCCGCCGCAAGCACAACGTCCTTTTCAAATGCGAGCTGCAGACCTTTTTTCTGCGTCTCAAAAATCCACGCCAGCGTTTCAGCCGGATATCTGCCGTTCTCCAGAAGATTCGAAACCGTCACAATTGTCGGCACCCAGATTGTTGCATGCTCTGCCATACAGCAGATGCTCTCTTCATTCTGAAAGTTCCCGTGTTCAACCGAGTCCACGCCTGCCTCTGCCGCATCCATCACAGCCTGTGCGCCGTTCACATGCGCCATCACAGAAAGCCCCGCATCATGCGCCGCAGCTGTCATTGCAAAAACCTCTTTCCTGGAAAGCGGCTCACTGGTCACATGCCCCTTTGTCGCGAAATCCAGGATTCCCGTCGTCATGATCTTGATAAAATCTCCGCCCGCACGGCGTACTTCACGCACAAGCGTACAATACTCTTTCCAGTCTGAAAATGCGCGTCCGACAATTTTTCCATAACGGCCCGCCCTGTGAATCGCAAAAACCGGTGTGCGGTATGTGATCCCGTACTCCGGCGCAAGGCTCCGTGCAAGAACACCCGCCCCGTACGGATCTCCGCCGTCACGCACATAGGAAATCCCTGCCTTTTGATACGCCGCCAGATGTTCCCGGATCAGATCCTCCCGCGGGCCGTTTTCATGCGCTGCCGCCGCCTTTTTGTAATCCACACCGTCCATAAAAATATGGGCATGGCATTCTGCTGTCACCATTTTTGTTTACCGCCTTATCTCCGATTCCACCACAGCTTCTCTACGGCCCATTTTCCAGTTCTGCTCCGAGAGATACAGATGATATCCACAGCCGTTTTCTACTCGCCAGTCATAGTAACTCTTCTGTGGCACGCCGTACTGCTCAAGGATACTCATGATCGTGCCTCCGTGCACCACCATCGCCACGTTGCGGTAATGGCGGCGGATACACGTATCCACCATCTTGTCAAAGCCGGCGATGCAGCGGTCCTTGAACTGCTGCGGGCTCTCACCGCCCGGAAAGGCAAGCGTCGCCATGGAATCAATCCACTCCTGGTATTTCGGATTATCTTTTAATTCCTGATAATTTTTGTTCTCAAACTCACCAAAATTGCACTCTGCAAATTCCGGGATTTTGACCTGTTTGGCGTACGGATACAGAACGTCTGCCGTTTCCAGACACCGTTTCAGCGGGCTGACGAACAGAAGCTCAACGGTATCCATCGTCCGCTGTTCCAGCTCTTTTTTCCCTTCCTCACACAGTGGTTCATCCGTCACGCCGATATACCGTCCTAATGTATTGCCATAGGTTTTTCCATGGCGGATCATTGCAATTTTAATCATGTTTTTCCTCACCTTTCAGCAGGATTCCGATTCCGCACACCACACGGGTTACCGAATCAGCCTTTGCTGCCAGCTCCGTACAGATGCGCCCCGTCTTTTCCCGCCATTTCCGGTCGAAGGGTTCGATCGGAACCACTCCGTAACCGAGTTCATTCGTAACAATGCAGATTTCCGGATTTTTCTGCAGCAGTTCTTCCAGTTCCGCTTCCGGTGCAGTCCCGGTCTCCTCTTCCAGAAGGAGCCATCTGCGGACTAGTTCCTGAAAATCATATACGCCGGAACATGCCGACAGCTCCTCTTTCGAAACTGCTGCCCCATCGGCCCATCCTGTTTCTTTTCCGGTCATCTTTTTTGCAAAGTCAAGCTTTCCCTGAAAAGCCCCTCCAATTACTAATTTCATTTCCAGTTCTCCATTCCAAGAGAAAGTACCACAAGAGACAGGAGCTGTGCCAGCTCACAGAGCGAAAGGAAATAGCCTGCGAGATCTCCTGTAATTCCTCCAAAATACTTACTGCTTTTCCATTTATAATAACAGAATACCAGTGCCGATACAACCAGTACATCCAGTGCCGCCCAGACGCAAAATGAAGCTGAGAGCGCCGTCACGGCAAAAATCGTCACAACAAGCACCGCCGCCGTTCTTTTTTTCTCTGCGCTCATGCCAAACGCTGCCGCTGTTCCTTTCGGATTGGCATTTGGAAAAAACGCGATCGAAAGACCGCTGAACGATCTCGAAACTGCGAAGCCAAATGCATACGCCGGAAAAATCTTCCAGACAAGTTCTCCGGTTGCGCCCGCGTACAGTACAAAATACAGACATCCCATAATAATCGCAAATGCTCCGGCGTGCGGGTCTTTTAAGATTTCCAGTCGGCGCTGTTTTTCTCTCCAGGAACTTAACGCATCCATCGTATCCAGATAGCCGTCGAGGTGAATGCCGCCCGTCACCAGAACCGGAACTGCCGTCAGCACTGCAGCCCGCAGCATGCTTCCCGCGCCAATCTGCTGCAGCAGCCAGAAAAGCACCGCCGAAACTGCACCGACAGCCAGTCCGACCCACGGAAAGAAACACAACGCATATTTCATGTTCTCTTTTTCCCAGTCTGCCGGCGGCATCGGGATTTTCGAGTACATGGCAAACGCCACTTTAAAGTTATTCCATATCGTTTTCATCTTATTCTTTTTTTATTCTGACGGGAATCCCATACACAACCTCGGTCACACAGTCCGCCATCTCTGCCAGACGTACATTAATGTTTCCCAGGATCCGCTGGTATTCCATCGTCTCCTCCTCATATCGGTATCCGTCCGAAAAAATTTCATTCGTCACCAGAACCAGATTCCGCGCCTGATGGGCCAGACGGGAAACTCCCGCAAGAATTTCCTCCTCCGCCCGCGCTTTTCCCGCCCCGGATGGATCAAATATTTCATTTGCCGTGAGATTCGACATACATTCGAGCAGCACATCGCTTCCCGGTTCCAGCTCCACTTCTTTTAAATTCGTATAACACTCAATCGTCGAAAACTGCTTTGCCGCGCGCATCTTCCGGTGGCGTGCAATACGCGCCTGCCCTTCCGCACCGAACGGCTGCATCGTTGCGATATAAACCCTCCGTGTTCCGCCAAAATCCAGAATACACTGCTCCGCATACGCCGATTTTCCGCTGCCGCTGCCGCCTGTAACCAGATGTATCATCGTTTCACCTGCCTTTTTTAAGTCAGCGGCACATACGTTTCGATCTGTGCCTCGTCAAATGTCGCCATGCCGCGGTATACGGCATTTGCCTGATCCAGAATCGGGAAAAGCATGATGGCGCCCGTTCCCTCGCCCAGACACATATCGCAGTGCAGGAAGGCTTCTTTTCCAAGCTCTGCAAGCAGCAGATGCGCCGCCGGCTCCTTCGATACGTGCGAAGCGATCATATAGTCCTTTGCAAACGGTGCAATCCGTGCAGCAAGAAGCGCTGCCACACAGGAAATAAAGCCGTCCATCACAACCGGAACGCCATGTGCAGCCCCTGCAAGAAAGACACCCGCCATGCCGGCAATGTCAAAACCGCCGACCTTTGCCAGCACATCGATGGGATCGGACGGATCCGGCTGATTGATGGCAATTGCTTTTTCAATCGCTGCAATTTTCCGCGCAAGACCTTCACTCGAAAGCCCGGCGCCCCGTCCCGTCAGTTCCGGAACCGGCTGATTCAGGAAAACGGCTGCCATTGCACTGCTCGTCGTCGTATTTCCAATGCCCATCTCACCGGTTGCCATCAGCTGATAGCCCGCCGCAATTTTTTCTTCCGCCACGGCGATTCCTGTTTCAAGCGCACGAACGGCCTCTTCCCTTGTCATCGCCGGACCTTTTGCCATATTTTTTGTTCCATACGCAACTTTATACCGCGGAACCTTCGTATCGCGCGCCATTCCGATATCAATCGGAAACAGATCCGCATGCGCACCGCGGCAGAGAATGGCTGCTGTCGCCTTCTCCTGCAGAAAATTTTCCGCAACTGTCGCTGTCACTTCCTGACCGCTCTGCGTCACGTTTTCTTCCACAACGCCATTGTCCGCACAGAACGTCAGAAGTGCTCTTTTTTCAATCGAAATCTCCTCTTTTCCGGTGATTCCGGCAATCTGGATGAACACGTCCTCCAGCTTTCCGAGGCTGTGGAGCGGCTTTGCAATGCCGTCCCAGTGAGCCTTGGCACGATCCATCGCCTCTTTCGAAAGCGGATGGATCTGTTCGATTGTTTCCTGTAATGTCATCTTTTGTTCGCCCCTTCTTTCGATATGACGTCCGATCAGCTCTGTTTTTTCACCCAGTTCACAAAGAAAATATGGGAATCTTCCCGCGCTGTTCCGCTGGAAGTTGTCCATTTATAGGTGTATGTATATGTCACACATTTTTCTTTATCCATATTCAGATTTTTAAATGCTTTCGGAGTCATGAAATATAGATAATCAAAATCATCTCTCGTATCGCCAAAGCCCGGGATCACACGTTTTGTGCCGTTCTTCAGATATGCATCCATGATCGACTGGGATTCATCCACTGCACCGTAGGCACCATTATTTTTCAGCTGATTGATAATCGAACTGCTCTGCTCCGCAATTCCCGTCAGATAGTTTGTCAGGCTTCCGTTCCGCGCCGGTTCAAACTGCTGCTGTTTATAAATCGCTGTGCGGAGCGAAATATTCTGTGCCGCCATCCGGTTCCGGATGACCATCGCAACTGCCGTCATACCGGTTTTTCTCTGGACACCCGCCTCCGCACTGCAGATAGCCGCAAAGAAATCACGGTCGCTCACAGACGGATCCGTGTAATACTGATGCTCCATCGTATAATATTTTCCGCTTACGCTGTCCTTTGCACGCACATACTGGCTTGAGCCTAGAATGCACACTCCGTTTTCGTCAAAGCTGTAGTACCAGTTGCTGCTGTTCTTTTTCAGCAGAGCGTAATACGATTTTACCATCTTTCCGTCGCTTCCAAAGTAATACCAGCCCGTCTGCGGATCACCGCTTACCATCCGTTTCTGTGCATTGAGCCACTGGTTCTTTGCCATGCCTCCCCAGTCTTTAAAGTAATAGGAAGCGCCGTTGATAGTCCGCTCTCCCGTCACCATCACGCCGTTGGCATCGGCATAGTAACTGTTGTTTAAATGCGTAAAGAAGGTATTGCGGTACATCGCACCATTTTCCCGGAAGTAATACCACTGGTTCTCTTTCGAAAGCCAGCCCGTCACCACTTTCCATCCGCATCGGCATAATACATTTCACCGCCAAGCTGGAAAAAGGTACCACGGTACATGCCGCCCCAGCCCCGGAAATAATAATACGTACCATTGATTTTCTGCCAGCCGGTTACCATCTTTCCATCTGCATTCACACGATATGTATTGTTGTCATATTCAAAAAAGCGGTCAAAATACTGCTCTCCGGTTTCATCAAAATAGTAATATGTACTGCCCTGCTGCAGCCAGCCGACGGTCAGTTTTCCATCTGCAGCCGCATGGCAGACACTCGTTCCGTTTTTGATGAATGCATTCTGATACATGCCGCCCCAGTCCTTGAAATAGTACCAGTCACCGTCGATCTGTTTTTTTCCGA
>ADJS01004727.1_pt1 | contig 10051 bp, 7 predicted proteins | sample 268128 | NCBI WGS metagenome assembly ADJS01 (sample SAMN00007486, study PRJNA43253) | human gut metagenome | isolation source: feces sample TS28 | reverse complement strand
ATCTCATAGGCATTCCAGTGAGATATTTCACTTTGATACATCTGGAATCCATCATGAAATTCCGCAACCGGAACCACATACCTGGCTCCCGCTTTCTGGAACAGATCCGCCCATTGCTCCGGATCAAAGCGCTCTCCCCGAAACATGGGGATAAAATCCTTATACCCAAAATCCTTATGCGGCCCATAGGTCTTGATATGATGTTCGTATTCAGGAGAATCCTGAATATACATATTTCTTGGATACCATTCGTTTCCAAACGCAGGAACGCTGAAGATCCCCCAGTGGACAAAAATCCCGAATTTTGCGTTTCGGTACCATTCTGGAACCTGATAGGTAGACAATGACTCCCATGTGTCCCGATAAGGCCCCCGGGCAATCACCTCATCGATCGTTTTTAGATACGGTTGCAAATCGTACATAAAATTCCTCCCATAAAAATATAAGTTTATTTTCTCTATTGATTCTGACAGGATGAATGACCGTGACCGTCCGCTTAGCTTTCCCCAATCAGCTCCGCCTGTCTGTCCTCCTTTAATAAAAAGCGGAAACCGCTTATATCAGCGGACATCCGCGCCGTTTGGCTACCTTTTGCCACAAAGTTTTCAACAATTACGAATGGTAGTCTCTTTCACAACCTCTTTCTCCGCAGTAATGCAGCGAATAATTTCTTCTGTAACGGGGACCAGGCGGTAGCGTTTTCCGTCCGCCTGCGCCTCTAAATAAGAAGCCGTTACGACAGCTCTTTTCATTGCATCCTCCCTCTTCCTCATGAAAAAGCCTCTTATACGATCACACGGCCGCCATAGAACTCGCAAGCCCGTTACAGACCTGAACCGTTCCGCTGTGGCCTCTGTATTTATGCCAGCAGCAACGCTATGCTGCTGAATGTTTCCTTCGGACGCCATTGAAAAACGCCATCCGATATCTGATATTTGCTATGACACGCGTCATAAACGGACTGAACCTCTGTTCTTGTATTCTTCGGAAGCCGGAGGCTTACGCATTCCGGCAGCTCTCCGCCAAACATATGGATTACCAGCAGGCTTTCTCCCTGATTTCCAACCCGCAGCATCCCCTGCCAGCCCTCCGGCTCATTGTAGCTTAGGAGCTCCGGACCAAACCGGTAAGACCTGCCGGCCTTAATTACCGGAGCCGCCGCCTTGTAAAACGCGATTCCGTCTTCAATCGTTTTCCACTGCTCCGCTGTCAGCTCCGTCACATGGCCGGAGAGGCAGCATCTTCCCAGAAGCGTTGCCGACATGGAGTAGGCAATCCGCGTTAAGGAGTCCTTCTGCTGAATGACAGCCCAGATCTGGCTCTGCCGCGGCTGCATCACCCGGTGCAGATTCGCGGCTATAATCGGTATCGCCGTACATTCATGGGCGTCTGAAAAGGAGGACATGGCTGTTGCGGAAAGTATTTTGGGCTCCAGGCGGTGACCTCCGGAGGAACAATTTTCAATCACTAAACCGGGGATGCATCGCTGCATTTCCTGGAAAAATTCAAAGGATGCCTCCATATTCTGCCGCAAGCCCTCTCCTAAGCTCTCCGCTTTATCACAGCCGATCCCTACAGTATCGTTATAATCGATTTTCACATATCCGAAGCCGCAGCTTTTCAGAAACTCGATTACCCTTTCCCGCAGGTAATCCCTTACCCAGGGGTCCCGAAGATCCCAGAAGCGCCGGCCTGCGGTCGTAATTACCGCGCCGTTTCTTGTCAGCATGTGCTCTTCCTGACGGTAGGCCTCCGAGGCCTTGCCTGCGGTTTCCGGCTCAAACCAGATTCCCGGCGTCAACCCGGCCTCTTTGATCGCCGCCACCGTCTTTTCCAGTCCTTCCGGGAAAAGCTCTTTTGAAACCCGCCAGTCTCCCAGGGCGTTTTCCCAGGGGATCCCCTCCGGCTTATACCAGCCCGCGTCGATTACAAAATAGGAAATCCCCTTGTCTTGAATTGCGGAAAGAATATTTGCAATATTTTCATGGAAGGACATCCCCATGTCGTACAATATTCATTGAATAGTATCGGAAGCTCCTGTTCGGAGGCGATATCCGGAACCCGCATGGCGGAAACCAGCCGGTCGGACGCTTCGTCTATCGTATCACATTTACAAACGGTCAGCGTCGCCGCCGGCGTCCGAAAGCTTTCATCCGGCCTCACCGTTTTGGCCCAATGTCCAAACTCGTAATCCGCAAGGCCTCCGCTGATGGCAGCGCCGTCATCCTTCCGGTACACCTCCATCTGCCAGGAAGCGTTATGCCCGAGCTGCGCGCCCCAAAAAAGGTGATTTTTCACGTCCTCCACCAGAAGCCATGGGAACCATTTGTTTACCGGCATAGACCCGACTTGGCCGAACCGTTCGCTGCGAACCCCGTGTCCGGCCCAGGAGGGCTCCAGGTTGAGACGCTCCAACCGCTCGGTCACGAGCCTTCCCTCCATGCTCCAGTCGCTTCTGAGCCGGTGTATTCTAAGCTGTCCCGGCGCGGCGCCTGCCGCCAGGGGAGTAATTCCGGATATAGAAAAGCTGCTTAGCATCTCCAGTGTTACCGCTTTTTTACCGGTATTAAAAAACTCCGTCCAGCTTTCCGCCGCTCCCGTGTGAGCCAAATATTTCAAGTAGTGGCAAAAGTGGCCGTGGGGGGATTGCAGCATCGTCTCTACGACGATATTTCCAGCCGCATCCGTCTCGCATTTCTGCTGGCAAAAGCGCATACCCCAGACGGTTCCGCCCGACCGCATGGTCTTTCCCCCAGAATAAGCTCCCGGCAGGTCGTCTCCTCTCATGTAGGCCTGAACCAAAGAGTCCGCCGCCTGTTTCTTATTCTCCCAGGGAACCGGCTCCATCCCTTCCGGAAGGAGCATCAGCGACATATGCCGCTCTGTCTCTTCCAGAAAATAAAGAGCCTGCATATCTCCCATTTTTACAGTTCTGTATAGACTTACACCCATTCCTTTTTCCTCTCTGTTGCCGGAAACATCAAAACAGTCCGTTCTCTATCCCACAATATCACACTCCGTCAAATGGCTGGCCGTTTATCCTTTAACCGCGCCGATCATTACGCCTTTTTCAAAATATTTCTGAATGAAGGGATAAATGCACAGCAAAGGCAATGTTGACACAATAATAGCGCCGAATTTAATCTGATCGGCATAAGTCTGTGCATAACTGCTCGCGCCGGAAACATTTGCGCCAATTCCCGCTCCATTTGCGAAAGCCTGATTCCTAAGCAAGATATTCCGCAGAGTAAGCTGTAACGGTTCCAATTTCTCGTCGTTGATATACATTAAACCAGAAAAATAGTCGTTCCAGTGCTGTACAAAATAGTATAAGAACAAAACGGAGATGACTGCCTTTGACAACGGCAGCACCACTTTGCAAAAAATATGTGAAATGTGAACAGCCGTCCAGCTGCGACGCCTCATACAATTCCGGAGGAAGGTTATCCATGAAACTTCTGGCAATAATTAGGTTATACACGTTCACCGCCGTGGGGATCATCATGACCCAAACCGTATTCATTAAATGGAGCTTCTGCATCAGCAGATAGCTGGGGATGAGGCCGCCGGAAAAATACATGGTAAAGACAAAAATCGCCATCAGCGGCCGCCGGAAACGAAATTCCTTTCTGGACAGCGTATAGGCTAAGGGCATTGTCACGACAAGATTGATCAGCGTGCCGACTATCGAATAGAAAAGCGTGTTCCGGTAACCGATCCAGATCCTGCTGTCCGCCAGAATCTGCTGGTAACCATATATGCTGAAATCCTTGATCCAAAAAACAACTTCACCCTGGTTGACCATGGTAGAGCTGGAAAAGGATGCAATAACCACGAAATATAACGGATAAGCCACTATCAGAAAGGAAAAGATACAAATTATACCAAAAACCAGGTTAAAGGAAAAATCAGATAAATTTAATTTTTTTCTCATCGTACCTCACTCCTAATTACATCAAGCTGATATCCGCTTTCTTTTTTGCAATCATATTCACAACGATTAAACAAGTAAAATTGACCAAATTGTTGAACAGTCCAACTGCTGTGCTGAAACTAATCTGATTGGATTGTACGCCAATTTTGTACACATAGGTCTGAATGACCTCAGAAGCCCCCAGGTTAAGAGGGTTTTGCATCAAATAGGTTTTTTCAAAGCCTACCGAAAGGATCCCGCCCATGCTCAGGATCAGAATAATAATGATCGTTGGGACAATAGCCGGCAGTTCGACATGGCGTATCATCTGCCATCTGTTTGCGCCGTCTACCTTGGCGGCGTCATAGAGTTCGGTATTCACATTGGAAAGGGCGGCGATATAAATAATGCTGTTCCAGCCGCAGGATTGCCAGACGCCGGAAATCACATAAAGAGGAACAAAACACCCCGTATCGCCAAGGATATTCGTATCTGCCCCAATCAAATTTAGAGATCTGAGAAAATTGGTAACGACACCGTTAGGCGCGCACATGATGTTGAGCATCGCGACCATAACCACTGTAGAAATAAAGTAGGGAAGATATACCGTAGTCTGCAGAACCCGCCTAGGCGCCCCCTTTTTTAATTGGTTAATCGCCAAAGCCAGAATGATTGGCAGTGGAAAACCGACCACAATGGAAAAAAACGCAATCACAAACGTATTGCGCATCGTCGTAGCAAAAGCTGGACTGTTAAAATACATCATGAAATACTTTATTCCAGCCCAGTCGCCGCCTGTCAGCCCCTTGGTGAAATCATAATCCTTAAAAGCTAATTGGATGCCATACATTGGGGTATAACAAAAAACAATTAACCCATATCAGCCCGAGCAGGGCCATCACCCAAAGCTGCCAGTCTCGGCGCAATTCCTTCTTCATTCTTTTTAAGCCTGTTCTCTCACTATGCTACATCTCCTCGCTGCAAGCTGATCATTTTGCGGGAAAAGGCGCCGTAAATCAGTTCAATGGTTACGGCGCCTTTCCGATACAGATTAGTTTCCGGTTGCTTCAAGATAGGTATCAAAGGCAGCTTGCTTGATTTCCAGGGCTTGGTCCAATCCAGCGTTTTTCAGGCTATCCACATAAGCCTCCCACTCTGTAGCGATGTCGTTTGTCCCTGTAATCCAGTTCGCGACCTGTGGATCCCAGATGTTCCCCAAGTTCGTTTCGACCATTGCCAGAGTGTTCTGATCTTCCTGCGAATATTTCATCAGGTCGTTTTTAAAGAGGCTGTTCGTAGGAATCGATTCCTGATATGGCAGATAGGTTTCTTTTTCGCCTAAAGTCAGATCTGGAACCGGAGTTTTGACCTGGACATCGTTTCTAACCCACATACCGCCGTTGTTCACGAAAGTATTGGTCCACTGCCAGGAGCTGGGATCCATGGAAGAATCCTTGGGAGGCAAGACCTCGTAGGTGCCGTCGTCATTTTTCACAATGCAGTTGTCCACATCATTCATGCCACCATACATTACTTCTAAGCTCACGTCGTAGTCATAGAACTGGTTGATGAATCTCATGGCTGCTTCTTTGTTTTCGCAGCTTGCACTCATGCTGACAACGCCCTTGCCCCAGAAAGTATCCTCGCTCACATAATACAGCTGATCATCCGGCAGGCTATCGTCGGCTTTCAGCGGCGGCAGCACGACATACTGGTCCGCCAGTTCATTTCCGAAGCGGTCCGTCAAATTCCAACCAAAAGTGAAGCCCACCTTGGCCGTCGTGCCTTCGCCTCTTGCAAGAGCCTGGTATTGGGAGTAATCGTTGGTAAACGCAGCCTCATTGATCAGGCCCTGGTTCCACAGACCTTGCAGATAAATCAGCAGAGACTGGAATCTTTCATCCGTGTACCAGCATTTAACCTCTCCATCTTCCGCAAAGAAGCCCTGGATGTAACCGTTGGATAGCGGCATTCCGGTTCCGCCGAGCATATTCGCCGGGCCATACTGGTTGTTCGTATTGTCGTTCCAAATAAAGTCCATCGGGATCTCGTCGTTCGGATCTCCGTTCCCGTTCGGATCCTGTTCATTAAAAGCAATCAAAACCTGTTCTAGTTCATCCCAGGTTGTGGGGATTTCCAGCCCCAGATTATCCAGCCAGGTTTTGTTGATAAACATAGAGGCATAGTTCTTGCAGGCCTCGTAAGTACCGTCGATTCTGGGAAGGGTATAGGTCTTCCCTTCCATATCCTTGCAGGCGTATTCGATTTCCGGATAGGTTTCAAACATTTCTTTCACATTTGGGGCGTACTGGTCAATCAGAGGACCCATATCCTCAAACAAACCAGGATATTGAGTAAACTCCGCATCTCCAGCCGCTGAGAAAAGCACATCTGGAATATTGCCGCTTGAAAAAACCGCATTCTTTTTGTCGTTCCAATCGGAAGACTCCTGCTGCCACTCCACCTCGACGTTGGCAGCCTCTGCCACGTTTTTCAGCCACTGCATCTCATTGACATCCTTAGTGAGCGGCGACCACTTGACAATCATCGCGGTCAGCTTCGCCCTTTCGCCTCCGGCGGCGTCTTCGCTGGCTGTAGACTCCGTGCTGCTTCCGCTGGCCGCGGGCTCCGGGCTGTCGCTGCACCCAGCCAGCACGCTCGCCGACATCGCAAGAGCCAGAGCCAACGTCAGAATTCGTGTCATCGTTTTCTTCATACTCTTCGTCCCTTTCCTAGTTCTGATTTTTATAGATTAGTGGACGAGCGATTTTTTGCGAAACAAACCAGAAAAAGGCTGTTATTATGCCTTTTTTAGCACAATAACAGCCTAGAATCTATTGTCCGCTAAAGTATACAATCGGCACACGCACCGATTATATCCCCTTACTATATACTCTTTAAATCCGCTTAAATCTGCGCTCTTACCCAAACCTGCATCTCGCCCGGCGTTCTGTTGCACCAAAGAGCGTATGGCACGAAATCAGCAACCATCTCTTCCTCCGTATACGCCGGAGTCCCGTACAGATCATCTGTCTCGGCAATGGTTTGCGTCACCTTTTTCGCCGGCGTCTTCAGCATTGGAAGCTCGCCTGGGAGACGGGAATCAAGCGCGCATTCTTCAATTTTATCCTGGTCGGAAATCAAAACCGCCGCCAGATTGTCGCCGTTGTCCTCTTCCTCCATACAATAGACATAAGGTCCCTTCATGATAGCCAGCCTGCCCATATCAGCCCGGACATTTCTGTTGGCCGCCACAAAACGGGGAAGGATTTCTCCTTGCAGGCAAACCTCCGTCAGCTCCTCAAGCGGGATAACCGCATATCCCTGTTCGAGCTTCAAGGGCGCGTCTTTTCCGTTTACTTTAAGAGTGGGTTTCTTGAAGTACTCCGGGATACGCACGCGGAGATAAAGCGCTTCTTCCCGCTTTCCGCATTTCGCGGTAATGCGCACGGCCCCATCCTTCATGTATGTGGAATCCATCGAGAACTCTATCTCCTGTCCGCCGATTTCAACGGTGGACGAGGAGGAAATAAACTGATTCACATAGAGGGAGTCCTCGCTCTGGGCGTAAATATATTGTCCCAGAGAGGCTAACGTCCGGGCGATATTTGGCGGACAGCACGCGCAGCCAAACCATTTCTGACGAACCGGCTTCACATGAGCCATAGAAGTGGAGGCCAGGCAATTCTGCGGCCACACCTCCAGCGGGTTTACGTAGAAGTAGCGTTTTCCCTCCTTGGAAATGCCGCCCAGCACCGTATTGCATAAGGCGCGTTCCACCACATCGTAGTAGACCGCCTCTCCCGTAAGGGAAGCCATTCGCTGAGCGAACATCATCAGGCCCACGGAGGCACAGCTCTCACAATACATTCTATCGTTTGGCAAATCGTAATCCGCCGTAAAGCGTTCCAATGTGCCGGAGGAGCCAATCCCCCCGGTTATGTACATCCGTTTTTTTACGATGTTTTCATAAAGGCGCTGGCAAGCCGCCGCCATCTCCTCGTCCCGCTCCACCCGGGCCAGATCCGCCATGGCGCTGTACATATAAACCGCTCTCACCGCGTGCCCTTCCGCCGTCTCCTGTTTAAGAACCGGCGCATGAACCTGAGCATACTTATCGTCATACTCTCTAAATTCCGGGAAAAGTTCCTGCCCTGACGGCTCTTGTATTCCTCCATCAGATAATTAGGCTCCTGGCCGCGCTGACGGATAAAGTAGTCCGCCAATGTGAGGTAACTCCGATTCCCGGTTGCCTGATAGAGCTTTACCAAGGCTACCTCGATCTCCTGGTGCCCAGGATAGCCCTTGCACTTGCCTTCCTCCAAACCGAATACCCGGCATACCAAATCCGCAAATTTACACGCAATATACAGAAATTCTTTTTTGCCCGTGGCGTTAAAGTACGCTACCGCGGCTTCAATCATATGGCCGCCGCTGTATAACTCATGTCCTTCCACCAGATTCGTCCATTTCTTATCTGGACAGCTGATTGTAAAATAGGTATTAATATATCCGTCGGACTCCTGGGCGCGCCCGATCAGCGCGATCGCTCCGTCGGCGATCTCTATGTATTCCCTTCCGGTACCGTTGGCAATACAGAAGGCGACTGTTTCCAGCCATTTTATATAGGTCCGTATCCTGGAACACCGCGCCCTGGTGGGTTCCCTCCATTTCTCCCGCCGCAATCCGGAAATTATCAATGCAGTGCGACTTTTCCGCGCCGGGAATCTGGTCGTTCAGCACTTTCCATTGATACGGGAGCAGATGCTCGGCTATGGCGTTTACATAAGAGGCGAATAGCGAATCCGTTATTACAACCTTTTTTGTGATGACGGGTTGGATTTCCTGTTTGGTGATCATTTTCCTGCTTCCTACTTTCTATAGCTAAAACGTTTTAATTTTGTGAATTAATAATATCATAACATTTTCATATTTGCAAGTATTTTTTATTTTTTTAGATATTTTTATCAACCTATTCCTCATAAATAGAAAAAACACGCCTATTTTTCTAAATTTCACTCTATTATTCTAGGCAGATTAATATAATTATAACGTTTTAACGATTTTTGTTTTCAGAGTGCATTTTTTCTAGACAACGATGAAATCCTGGCAATTGACTTCCCCCTACTTCTATGCTAAACTAAATTATCATAATCAAGGCAGAGGGGAGGTTTGAGCTTGGCAACGATAAAAGAAATCGCAAAACTGGCAAACGTATCGATCGCAACTGTTTCAAATGTTTTGAATCAAAAGCCAGGCTCCGCAAGCCCGGAGAAGGTAGAAAAGGTGCTGAAAGTGGCCAAATCACTGAACTATCGGCCCAATTACCTGGCCCAGAGCCTCAAACGGCAGAGAAGCCGTTCGATTGGAATCATTGCCGAGGACCTGACCGTTTCTCAGACCGCTGAGATTATCAATGGCATTGAGGAGTACTGCGAGGAATATGATTACGAAGCACTTCTGGCCAATATGAGGCTATTTAAACGTTATGGAAACAATTTATCCGCCATCCCCGAGCGTTCCGTACTATTTAACCGCGCGTTTGATAATTTGGTTTCTAAGCAGGTAGAGGGCTGTATTTACATTGGATATCATGGCCGTGAGGTCTCCTTTTCTCCTCCGGATACCGGGCTGCCCTTTGTTTATACCTATTGTGTTCCCAAGGACAAAAGTTACCCCTATGTACTTTCCGATGACGAAAACGCAAGTCTGGAGATCGGGCGGGCGCTTATCTCCATGGGCCACCGGCGCATCGGCATTATTTCCGGCCCTGTCAACAGCTTCAACTCACAGAAGCGTCTTGTAGGTATTCAGCAAGCGTTGTTCGAGGCATCTATTCCTTATAATGTGGGCACTACTGTGATCGGAGACTGGACGCGAGAATGCGGGTATCACGCCGCCAGCCAGCTTCTCTCACAGGGCGTTACCGCAATCTACGCCTTCAGCGATAAGATGATCAGCGGCGTATACACTTATTGTATTGAGCATAGAATCTCAGTGGGCAAGGACATATCCCTCTTCGGCTTTGACGATTCCGATATCGTCCACGCCTATACTCCGCCTCTGGCCAGCGCCAAGCCAGATCTACAGGAAATGGGACACAAGGCGGCCGAGCTTGTATTGGCCCAGCTACAGGGA
>ADJS01013432.1_pt1 | contig 10062 bp, 10 predicted proteins | sample 268128 | NCBI WGS metagenome assembly ADJS01 (sample SAMN00007486, study PRJNA43253) | human gut metagenome | isolation source: feces sample TS28 | reverse complement strand
CATGGGGTGCCAGAGAGAGAATGGCCGCTGCCACGATGTTTGCGGTGATGATGTTGTACTGCCCGCTGGCCTTGTCGGACAGATCACCGACAAGCACCTTGAACCGGTCGGCCACGCCGTTGCGCGCGGCGTTCTCGCCGGCGGTGCGCACGCACATGGGGTCGATGTCAACGCCCTCGGCGCTGCCGGCGCCCAGCTTGAGCGCTGCAATGGCGAGAATCCCCGAGCCGGTGCCGATATCCAGCACCCGCTCGCCGCCCTTGACAAGGCTGTCCAGCGTTTCAAGGCAGAGGGAGGTCGTCTCATGCGTGCCGGTTCCGAACGCCATGCCGGGGTCCATGATGATCTTGATGCGGTCGGTGTCATGCTCTTCCCACCCGGGGACGATGGCAAGGCGCTTGCCGATGTCCATGGCATGGTAATATTTCTTCCATGCGTTCTGCCAGTCCTCCTGCTCAACGCCGGTCGTGTTGAGCTTATAGTCGATGCCGCTGTTTTTCAGCCGCTCCTCAAACAGAGGCAGTACCTCGGCGGGGTTCTCATCGGGGGCAAGGTACATGTGTACGATGACCACATCGCGGGGCTTATCGAGCAGCTCCTGCTCGATAAGGTCAACATGCGCGATCTCCCACGCCTGCTGTTCCAGATCGCTGTAATCCTCGATATAAATGCCGCCGTTGGCGACCATCGTAGCGATGGCCTCGGCCGTGTCGGCGTCGCGCTTGGCAACGGTGATGCTGATGTCAGTCCATTCCATATGGGTGGCTCCTTGTTTTTATAGGTGAGTAATGTGTGCCGTAGGGGGCGGCGTCCTCGACGCCCCGGAAGCGTACCGGAAGCGTGTACGCCTGCGGCGGGGTGAGGGCACCCCGCCCTACATACGACCGTATGGCTGCGTGTAGGGCGGCATGCCCCATGCCGCCGCAAGGCAGCAGCGGGTCGTCGGGGACGCCGACCCCTACGAGGTGTGCAGGCATATTTTATTTATTATATCTTATTTTCCCCCACAATTCAATCACAGAAAGGAGAAATCTCCATGCAAATCAAGCGTCTGTCCCCTGCTGGCTGTGAGGAGCTGTACCACACCGCCCTGCCGCGGGATTTCCCCGCCGCCGAGTGCAAGCCCTTTGCCGAGATACGCCGCCTGTTGGAGGCAGGGGTGTATGAGCCGCTGCTGCTGACCGATGATGCCGGTGCGCGGCTGGCCTACGCATGGCAGGTCGTGCTGCCGGGCCAGCGGACGGCGCTGCTGGACTATTTTGCCGTGCGGTGTGATTTGCGCGGCAGCGGTGTGGGTACGGCGGCGCTGCAGCTGATCCGTGACTACTATGCCCTGCGGGTGCAGGACCTGCTGCTGGAATGTGAGCATCCTGCCGAGGCCCCGACCCCGCCGTTGCGCGGCGGCGCATCGGGTTTTACCTGCGGGCCGGGGCGCGCGCCACTGCGCTGGAGAGCCGCGTGTTCGGCAGCCGGTATGCGGTGCTTTCCCTGCCGTGCGGCGGCACTGCGCCCGATGCCGTGCTCTGCAAAGAGCTGCGCGCCCTCTACAAGGTCATGGTGCCGGAGCCGTATTGCCGCGGGCGGGTCATATTTTACGGCGGCTGAGCACATACTATCCCCCAAAAGGAGGAATGGAGTGTGAAGCTGAATCCCAAGCAATATGATGAGATGATCGGCCGCGCCTCGCCGCCCTCCCCCGTTGTGCGGGACTGTGTGTGGGCATTCTGTGTCGGCGGGGCGATCTGCACCATCGGGGAAGGGCTGCGCCAGCTCTTTCTGATCTGGTATGACAAGACGCTGGCAGGCACGCTGACGAGCATTGCACTGATCTTTCTGTCGGCGCTGTTCACGCTGCCCGGCTGGTACCAGAAGCTGGCCGCTAAGGCGGGCGCGGGTACGCTGGTGCCGATCACCGGGTTTGCCAACTCGGTCGTAAGCCCGGCCATCGAGTTCAAGGCCGAGGGCTGGGTCACCGGCGTGGGGGCCAAGATCTTTACGATCGCGGGGCCGGTCATCGCTTACGGCACACTGGCAAGCTTTGTGTGGGGCGTGGTCTACTGGCTGCTGGGAAAGGTGGGGTGAGCGATGGCACGCAAAAAGGATACCCTGCTGTTCGACACCCCGCCGGTCGTGGCGGCCTGGGCCGCAGCGGGCGGCAAAAAGGAGAGTGAGGGGCCGCTGGCCTCCGACTTCGATTTCCTGACGCAGGATGCAGGCTTCTGTGAGCAGGGCTGTGAAAACTGGGAGCAGGCCGAAAGCCTGCTGCAGCGGCGGGCAGCGGAGCTTTGCCTGCGCAAGGCCGATCTGCCGCGCACCGGGGTTGACATCACCTTTGCAGGTGACCTGCAGGCCCAGTGTACGGCCAGCAACTACACGATGCGGGAGCTGGGCATTCCGTTTGCGGGGGTGTACGGTGCCTGCAGCACCATGGCCGAAACGCTGGCGCTGGCCGCCGTGTTTGCGGCGGGCGGCATGGCAGAGCGGGCGCTGGCATTGACGAGCAGCCATTTCTGCGCGGCGGAGCGGCAGTTCCGCACGCCGCTGGAGTACGGCGCCAAACGCACCCCCACCGCCCAGTGGACCGCCACCGCTGCCGGGGCCTGTCTGGTGCGGGCGCACGGCACAGGCGTGCCGGTGCGCAGCGTGACCTTCGGCCGGGTGCAGGACTATGCAGTGCATGACATCAACAATATGGGGGCGGCCATGATGCCGGCAGCGGCCTCAACCCTGCTGCGGTATTTTGCAGCCACCGGCGCGCGCCCGCAAGACTTTGATGCGATCTTTACCGGTGATCTGGGCGAGGTCGGCTCCGCCCTGCTGCACGAGCAGATGGCGCGGGAGGGCCTGCCGCTGGACAACCACCGGGACTGCGGCTGCCTGCTGTATGACACGCAGGGGCAGGATGTGCAGGCCGGCGGCAGCGGAGCCGGGTGCAGTGCGGCGGTGCTGTGCTGCAAGATCCTGCCGATGCTGGCGGCAGGGCAGCTGCGGCGGGTGCTGTTTCTGGCCACCGGCGCGCTGATGAGCCAGACTACCTTTTTGCAGGGCGAGAGCATCCCCGGCATTGCCCACTGTGTTGAGCTGGGAGGTGCGGTATGAATTATTTCTGGGCGTTTGCGGTGGGCGGCGGCATCTGCGTTGTGGGGCAGCTGCTTATTGATTACACGAAGCTGACCCCCGCGCGTATCCTGACCGGGTATGTGGTCGCGGGCGTGATTTTGAGCGCCGTCGGCCTGTACAAGCCGCTGGCAGATTTTGCGGGCGCGGGGGCCAGCGTGCCGCTGCTCGGCTTTGGACACCTGCTGGCACAGGGTGCGCAGCATGCGGTGGACGAGTGCGGTCTGCCGGGGGCCTTCACCGGCGGGCTGACGGCAGCCTCGGGCGGCATTGCTGCCAGCCTGATTTTTGGCGTAGCGGCCGCGCTTGCAGGGAAAAGCAGGGACCAGAACTGAAGCTGCCCTGCAAAGTGCATAAAAAGGCGGGCTGCAGATCTAGACGATCTGCAGCCCGCCGGTTGCTTTTTACTGGTTGGAGCCAAGCGTGACAGTCAGGGTCTGCACCTTGCCGCTGCGCTCGACCTGCAGGTTCACGGAATCACCAATGGCCTTGTCCTTGAGGTAATTCTTCAGGGCGGAGGAATCGCTGACAGCGGTATCATCCACAGCCAGCACACGGTCACCGGCCTGCACACCGGCGGCCTCGGCGCCGCTGCCCTTGGTGACCTCGACCACATAGACGCCCATTGTGGACACACCCAGCTGCTGGGCGGTCTGTGCATCGGTCACATCCACGATCTTGACGCCCAGTGTGGGGCGCGCGACCGAGCCGCTCTCGATCAGCTGGCGGCTGATCTCCATTGCGGTGTTGATGGGGATGGCAAAGCCGATACCCTCGGCTTCACTGTAGCTGCTCTTGGCATTGACAATGCCGATCAGCTCGCCGTTTGCGTTGAACAGACCGCCGCCGGAGTTGCCCGGGCTGATGGAGGCATCGGTCTGGATTAGCGTCATATCGTTGTTCTGTACGGTAACCTGACGGTTCAGCGCGCTGACGATGCCGTCCGTGACGGTGTTGGACAGCGTACCGAGCGGGTTGCCCACCGCCACGGCGACCTCGCCGACGGCCAGTGCGTCACTGTCACCGATGACCGCCGGGGTCAGACCGGTGGCGTCGATCTTCAGCACCGCGATGTCGGAGGTGGAATCCTGCCCGACAATGGTGGCATCGTAGGACTCATCGCTGCCGTTCAGCTGGACCTTGACGCTGGTGGCACCACTGACGACATGTGCGCAGGTCAGGATGTAGCCGTCCTGACTGATGATGACGCCGGAGCCTGCGCCGCTCTGCACATAGTAGCCGCCGAACCAGGTCTGGCTGCTGCTCATCTGCTCAGTCGTGATGGCGACAACACTGGGCGAAACGACAGAGGCGATCTGCTGGACGGTCATGCTGTTGCCGTCTGTGCTGCCTGCCGCCGTGGCATCGGTGCTGCGCTGCACCTGCTGGACCACGACCTGATTGCCGGTCAGGCCGGTGCGGCTGGCAACGATCGCGCCGCCGAAGCCGCCGCCGAAGCCCAGCGCCACCGCGCCGACACCTGCCAGCACGCGGAGCAGTACCTTGCGGGGCTTCTTTTTCTGGGGCACGGGGGGCTGCTGCGGTGCGCTGGAATAGCTGTAGCCGTTATAGCCGCCGTTGTTCCCGCTGCCGCCGCTGAAGCTGCTGGTGTAGCCGTTGGGGTCCTGCTGCGGGTTGGGGCTTGCGCCGTTGCCGGAATAATCGGTGCGGGCGGTGTTGGCGGTGTTCATGCCGCTGGAGCCTACATTGGGGTAGCCGCCCTGTTCAGGCTGGCTGCTCTGGGGCTGTGCGGGCTGACCATCGGATGTATGGTTATAGAGACCGGAGTAATCATATTCATTGCTCATAGGGGTCGTCTCCTTTCGCTTTGTATGCCTACAGTATACCCGCTAATTGTGAAATAGGTTTCGTCAGAGAGTGAAAAGTGTGTGAAAAGCGGTGAAGATCGTGATCAAGGAAAAACTGCCGCCGCCCTGCTGATTTTTACTTATCCTGCCGTTGCGCAGCGCGGCAGGATATGATATACTCAAAGTACAAACCACACTTAGATATGTATAAAAAGGAGGCGCTTACGATGAAAAAAAGGATACTGCAGGTTGTACTGGGAATTTTGCTGTTGGTACTGCTGGCGATTGCGGGCTTCGGCGTGCTGTATGCCGGGCGGCTGCGCACGGTAAACAGCATTGAACAGCTCACCAATTATGACGATTACAATCTCTACCGGATGGATATCCGCTATGATTACAGCATTGATGATGTCATCAACTACGGCATCACCGACAACCAGAGCATGATCAACGCCATCTTAAAGGAAGCGCTTCCCCTGCTGCCGGTCAAGATGAAGGCCCCGCAGTTTGGCTGCAGCGCCTTTGGAACGGTGCTGGATAGGCATATCGTGATGGGGCGCAACTACGACTTCAAGCGTGATACCTCGGCGATGCTCGTCTATTGTGCGCCGAAGAACGGTTATAAATCGGTGGCGTTGACGGCGCTGGACAATATCTCAGCCAATGAGCCGGATGCGAACTTAAAGAAAAAGCTCGCATGTCTGACCGCGCCATTCATCTGTCTGGACGGCATGAATGAAAAGGGCGTTTCCATCGCAGTGCTGACGCTGGACAGCGAGCCGGTCAACCAGAGCACCGGCAAGCAGAAGATTTTTACCACCCTTGCTATCCGTCTGGTGCTCGACCGCGCCGCCACTACGCAGGAGGCCGTTGACCTGCTGAACAGCTATGATATGTTTGCCACCTCAGGGCGGGACTACCACTTCTTTGTCGTTGATGCAAGCGGCGATGGCCGCGTGCTGGAATATGACCCGGAGCAGGAGGGCCGCCCGCTGCGCTGGACGGCGATGCAGGCTATCACAAACTTTTACGGCTGCTACACCTACTTAGTGAAGCCGAACCAGAGAAACGGCATCTACGGCCACGGCAAGGAGCGCTATGACGCCATTATGGACGTGCTGGCAATACGCGACCCGGACGGGAATATCCCGGCAGATACTGCATGGCGGGCGCTGCAGGCCTCCGCGCAGGACCCGAACCCTGTGGATGTTACCAGCAATACCCAGTGGTCATTGGTGTACGATGACACGGCGCTGACGGCGCAGATCGCCCTGCGCCGCCACTGGGATGATGTGCTGCACTACGACCTGAACACAAATACGATTGGCGGGTAATATATATGCAGATCAAGCAGGAAAAAGGCCACTATACCTTATATAAGGAGAGCGAAGCCATCGGTACGGCTGTGGTGGACGGCGCTGCAATCCTGCGTCTGGAGATCGTGCCCGCGTGGCGCGGGCGCGGCTACGGCAGCTATCTGGTAAAGGAGCTGCTGCGGCGCGGCGGCGGGCTGGACCCGAAGCAGGCCACACGCTTCACTGCGCCCCTGCCCAGAGACGAGGCAGGCCGTGCTTTGGCGCGGCGGTTCGACTTTGTGGCGGAGGGCGGGCGGCTGGTGCGCCGCCGTGTGCCGGATCTGTCCGCTGTGGAGCTGTGCCATGAGTTTCTGGAGCTGCATGTGACCCCCGGCGGGCTGTATCTCGATGCGACCTGCGGCAACGGAAACGACACGCTGTTTTTGTGCCGTCTGGCCGGGCAGAACGGCCGTGTGCTGGCCATGGATATCCAGCAAAAGGCGGTGGACCGCACGAACAAACGCCTGACCGACGCCGGGTATGAGAAAGTGGGGCGCGCGGTGCTCTACGACCATGCGAAGCTGGGGGAACTTGTGCAGCCCGGCAAGGTGGATTGCGTGCTGTTCAACTTCGGCTGGCTGCCGGGGGCCGAGCACACCGTACATTCCACGGCGCAGGGCAGTCTTTCCGCCCTGTGTGCCGCGCTGGATGCCCTGCGCCCCGGCGGTGTGCTGGCGGCTGTGCTGTACAGCGGCAAGGTCATAGGCGATGCCGAAAAGCAGGCGGCGCTGGCGTTTTTCCGCAGCCTGCCGCTGACAAAGTACACGGTGCTGGTCTGTGAGTTTGCAAACTGGGCGGACACCGCCCCGCTGCCGTGCTTTGTGATCAAAAAATAAAAGTACCCCGTATCCGTGTGACCCATGCGGATACGGGGTGCTTTTTATGCCCTGTTTATGCCTTGACTGCGGGGGCACCGCCGCCCAGCTGTGGGATCGGGCAGTGCAGGATGTACCACGCAAACAGCACCGAGGAGATGCTCCATGTCAGCGGGTAGGCCCAGAACACCACGCTGATGGCGCGGATAAAATGCAGTGTGATCGTGATATAGGTGATGCGCAGCGCACACCAGATCATCAGCATGACCATCATCGGCACGACCGGCCGCCCCAGCCCGCGCAGGATGCCTGCGCAGCAGTGGCTGAAGGCCAGCAGGCAGTAGAACAGCGCCGCCGTGTGGGCCTGCTGCACACCGAACGCGATGACATCCGGCTCACGGCTGAACGCGCCGATGAGCCATGGCGACAGCGTGTAGATGCCTGCGCCCACGATCTCGGCCATCAGCACCGAGCAGAGCGTGCCGAACTTCATCCCCTTGCGCACACGGTCGGGCTGACCGGCGCCGACATTCTGGCTGACGAAGGTCGCCAGCGCCATGGAAAAGCAGGTCACGGGCAGAAAAGCAAAGCCCTCGACCTTGCTGTAGGCACCGCACCCGGCCATGGCCTGCGCACCGAACGAGTTGATGTTGGACTGCACGATGACATTGGCAATCGAGATGACTGAGTTCTGGATGCCGGACGGCAGACCCTGCACAACGACTGCCTTGAGCGATGGGGCGTCAAATCTGACCTCGCTCCAATGCACGGCCCATTCCTCTTTGCTGCGGGTCAGCTTGGCAAAGGCCAGAATAGCGCTGACCGTCTGGGAGACAATCGTGGCAAAGGCGGCCGCACCCACGCCCATGCGCAGCCAGCCGACCAAAATCAAGTCGAGAATAACATTGATGATGGACGCGGCAATCAGATACCGCATCGGGCTTTTGCTGTCGCCGACTGATTGCAGGATGCTTGCACCCACGTTGTACATGACCACGGCGATCGAGCCGAAGAAGTACATCCGGAAGTAGGCAATCGAGTTGGCCAGCACGCTGTCCGGCGTGCCCATCCAGCGCAGGATCTGCGGCGTCAGTATTACGCCCACCACGGTGAGCGCTACACCGGCGGCAATGCCCAGTGCCACTGTGGTGTGGATGGTGCGGCGCATCCGGTCCCAGTCCTTGGCGCCGAAATACCGCGCCACCACCACGCCGGCGCCCAGCGAGACGCCGTTGACAAAGCCCGTCAGCAAAAAGATCAGGCTGCCGGACGAGCCGACGGCGGCCAAGGCCTCGCCGCCCAGAAAGTTGCCGACGATCAGGGAGTCGGCGGCGTTATACAGCTGCTGAAACAGGTTGCTGATAAAAATCGGCAGCGCAAACAGCAGCATACCCTTGGCAACGCTGCCCTGTATCAGCGTTGTTTTTTGTTTTGTTTCCATAGTTTGCTTTCTCTATACCCATATCCTGAGCGGCAGAGTGCGGGCGCATATAGAATGCGCCCCTACGGGTGTGATTCGTAGGGGCGGATTCCATATCCGCCCGCAAAGTGCCGTATGTTTACACCAATACGTCCTTAATCAATAAGCTCAGCCCGCCGGTGGCCGAATGGATAAACTCAACGGCGTCATCACTGCTGCACAGCTCTGCGGGGATCTTGATCTCGATGCCGGACTCGGTCTTGAAGCTGCGGCTTTCCAGCTTTTTGATGCGCGCCGGGGTCACGGTCACGCGGTCGTCCTGCTGCACGCCGGTCTCGGCAAGGGCCTGCTCAAACCGCGGCGCGGCAAGCGGGAAATTCTCCCGGATGCGCTCCCGGACATCCTCGACAGAGATCCGGTTGTCCACAGCCTGATTGCGCACCAGCAGCTCAACTGCGGTTTCGGTGCCGCCGTCAAAGGGCGGTACATCGTCCAGCTCCTCCGGCTCGGGGTAAGCCTCCTTCACGGCGGCTACGGCTGTTTCGCATACGGCCTTGAGCTTCGCCTTCTCCTGCAGGGCCTCGGTACAGCCGAAAACGCGGGTCGAAAGGTAGTAGCCCTTTTTGTCATCCATCGTGAATTTTTTCTCGATCAGCCGCACCGTGCCGTTGGCGCGGTCGATGAGGGCCGCCTCGTCCGCCTTGGGGGTGCCGGGCAGCAGGGTGCGCTGCGGCACCATGCTGCTGAACCGGCCGTTGCCCAGCAGCTCGGTATGGTGGGTGTAGCCGGGGCGGTAGTTCAGCTTCAGCACGCCGTAGAACGGTACGCCGTCGGCGGTGAAATCCACCACGGCCAGATCACCGGCCGGGATGGCCTGATACTGGAGCATCTGCTCAAAGATGACGCCCGCGATGCGGCGGGACAGGTCGATGAAATCCTGATTTTGCGCCATCTCCTGCGCAAAAGCGGAGTCGGGCAGGAACTGGCAGTTCTTGACCTCATCGCTGGCAAAGGCGCGCTCAAGGGTGGCGGCATAATACTCGTACAGGTCGGCGTCCATGTCCATGGCGCGGTCCGACAGCACAGGCTCCGATGCGCCGGGGTCCAGCAGATGCAGCACGACCTGATTGATCTTGACTTCCATAGAATAATAGCTCCTTAAAAATGGCAATATAAAATACTATACCACGATTTTCCGGGTTTGACCAGCGGCAGTCCCGGGCAAAATAGTGACGAAAGAGGTGATTTGTATGAACAAGGCCGAAAAAGAAACGCTGCTGCGCCGCACCGCACCCAGCCGCCAGAAGCAGGCACAGGAATATCTGCAGGGCCGCAGCCCCGGCACGATGCAGCGCTACGCCCCCGACGCCCACGCCGACCCGGAACAGGGCTGGGTGGAGAGTGAGGAGACGGTGAAAGAACTGGTAAAGTGGCGGGAGGAAGCGATCTACTGACGCGGGGCGGGCGCGGCCTGCCCCTTACATGCAGCCTGCCGGGGATTACGCCTCGGCAGTGCGCTTGCTGTTTGCCTTGCGGGTAAAGCGGTC
>ADJS01017320.1_pt1 | contig 10067 bp, 8 predicted proteins | sample 268128 | NCBI WGS metagenome assembly ADJS01 (sample SAMN00007486, study PRJNA43253) | human gut metagenome | isolation source: feces sample TS28 | reverse complement strand
GCTCTGCGAGGCTGATGCCGGTCACGGCAATGAGTTCGTAAACAGGTGCCTATGCACCTACTCACAGGAAAGAATATAGCTATTAAAAAGAAGGGGGAAATGCCTATCGCAAGAAATTCATTTATACAGATGTCAAAGCTTACAAATGTCAAGGGAAGAATTACATACATCAGCAGTAGAGCAAAACAGGAAAATCTGTATGCTGTTTATGAAACGACCGAACGACAGTTTTGGAGAGACTTGCAAAGTACAATCAAGAAGAATTCAGAAAAAGCGGAACAGAGGGAAAATGCATTGAAGCGAGAGAATTGATTATAGCACTTCCTGAAAGCTTTGTAGAGTATGCTCCCTATCATCTTTTGAAATTATTTACAGAACATTTTAAGAAGAATTACGAGGTGGAATGCGTTTCTGCATTGCATCATAATAAGAGAAAAACGAACTATCACATTCACCTGATTTTTTCAGAACGTCAATTATTAAAAAAGCCGATTATAAAGATTGCGTCCAGAAATATGTTTTATGATGAAACGGGAAAACATGTTAGAACGAAAAAAGAGATTCTCGGTGAGTCTGGGGAAATAAGAACCGGTTGTCATATTATTCAAAAGGGTGAAGTATATGAAAAAAAGATCTTTACCAAAAAGGATGAAAGGTTTAAAAGGAAAGATTTTTGGATGAAGTAAAACATTCTTTTACAGATCTTATGAATGTATATGTTGGTAATGATGAAGAAAAGTTAAATGTTTTTCAGCATGGCAGTGTATATCTTCCTACGAAAAAAATCGGTAAGAACAACCCTAAGGAAGCAGAAATCCGGGCAGATAATGCAATCAGGCAGGAATGGAACCGGGCGGTCGATGTGGCTCTGGTGGAAGGAGTACCGGAAGAAAAGCTTTTAAAAATCAAAAAAGAAGAAATTTCAACTAAAATAGCACAGTCTATATCTCGTCAGGGATTCCAACCAAGAGCGTTTCGGGAGATACTGCTGGCAGCACTACAGATCTTGCGGGAATATATAAGAAAATTAAGGATTCCATCAAAACCGAAGTTGGGAATTGACATGAAAGAATTTTATGAAATGGAAAACCTGAAAAGCAAGTTGGATCAAAAGCTAAGAGGAATACGCCAGGCAGAACAAGTAGAACTTCCAAGATTAGAAAAGGATCTGAAAGACATTACCGGATTTTTCAAAGGAAAAGAGAAAAAAGAAGCGCAGAACAAAATTGATCAATGTAAAGAGAGAATAAGAAAACAGAAGGATGAACTCCATATTCTTGTTAAAAAGAGTGGTTATCCAAATGTTCAGAAATTTATGGATGGATACCGCACAGCGTATAAGATCGTGGAGCAATATAAGAAAGAACTGGAGATCTGGAAACAGAAGACCGGGCAAAATGATATTCAGCCCGAAAGGAAAAAGAGTGTTCTGGAGCGATTGAAGGAAAATGAAAAGCGTGTAAAAGAAAGAGAACGACTAAAATCTGTAAACAAACAGAAAAGACACGATTGGTTGGATCGGTAATAAAAAGTATTTTATGCATAAAATAATCCCAGGCAACAGAAGAAAATTTGTTGTCTGGGATTATTTGTCATGTGTTAGACTGTTGAAAATAGTGTTGAAATCTGTATGGAAAATTTCTGCAAGTGCAATCAGTTCACTGATACGGATATTGTAAGTTCCAGCCTCAATCTGGGAATAAACACTTCTGGATGTAGGAAGATTACGCAGCTGCAATTGTGCTACGACCTGCTCTTGAGTAAGATTGGCGGCATTTCTTAGTTTGCGAAGATTATCTCCGATGGAAATATCATTAATTTGCTTTAATTTTTGAGCCATAAAGATTTCACCTCTTTCCATTTATACGAATTCCTTGCCATTGATTTTAGTATAAAATTCTCATATAATTGCAATATATAGATTGCAAATAAAGAGGACGTAATATAATGGAAAAGAACAGAAAGATAAGAAGAAAATGGAAGATGGTTGTTGCTATAGTGTTTGTACTTGCAGTAATGATAGGAATCGGTCTGGAGGAGGAAGAAAGGAGCGTTGAAGGAGAACCAGATGTAATCAGTAGTATGATTGTGAACAACGAGCAGTATCTGACAGTTGTGGCGAATCGTAATGAAATAGAAAAGGAAGAAGAGTTTAAGAAGTTGCTGATTAGAATGTATGAAGAGAATTCTTTTCATTCTGTTAAGTTTTCAACGGATATTTCTGATCCAGAAACGGTTTATATGAAGGTATATCCATTTAGGGAAACAATTAAAGAAAAAGAAACGGATCCGATATTAGAATTTAAATATAATCGGCTATTTATCAAAGAATTTATGGTATCTGATTTATACAATGACATATTCCGATGTTAAGAGTATAATTGTATTAAAAGGGATTCTTAGTGATTGAGTATCAAATTATGTAAATGATTGATATAGAAAAATAGTTTATATGAGAGAAAAGATATGAAATATTTTATGAAAAATGATTCGATAAAGGAATTAACTCTTTCGGGGAGAACGTACAATACATTGATGAGGGTGGGTATTACAACAATAAACCAACTACTTGCACTTTCTATAGATGATTTAGAGTCAATAAAAAATTTAGGACAAAAGGGTTATGAAGAAATAGAGCAGACAATCAGAAATATAAAAGTGATTGATAAAAATAATTTAAAAGATAAATTCCAGGAATCTGAACAACAAACGTTTTTGGGAAATGATGGAAAAAGGTATAAGGATGTAGAAATTTCAGAACTTCAATTGTCCAATAGGGCATACAATTGTTTGAAGAACAATGGTATATGCTACCTTTCACAGCTGTTGGTAAAAACAGAAGATGAATTATTTCAGATGCAGAATATGGGGAAAAAGTCAGTTCTTGATGTGTTAGAACAAGTGAAAAAGGTTCAATTAATTCCTATAGAATCTTCAGATATTCCTGAATCACTAGAACAGAAAATGTGTCGAGATTTAGTAAGCGAAATTAATGAAATTGTTCCAATACAAATTAAGGGTGTATATCCAAAACTTTCTAATTTGCTTGAAAATATTAAAGACATTAATGCAGTTGACTCTCACGATATTATAGTTTCTGAATTATATAATATGGTGGAAGTTAATCAGGGGCTAAGATGTTTTGTTTTTCAATTCATTGAGAAAAAAGAGGATGGCGTTTCAGAGCGTAGATTGTTTGAGCAATTACCCAATTGTTTAAAGAATAAGGACTTTTTTCATCAATTTATGCTTGATATGCTACAGGATAAATGTTTAGTACTTAATGAAGAAAACCTATATGAAAAAAGGTATCCTACAGTTTTAGAGTATGTACAAAATATTGAAGATGAGAGAGCATCGAGAATTTTATTGCTTTTATTGGATGGCATGACATTGCAAGATGTTGGAAAACAATATAATGTAAGTCGAGAACGGATTAGACAAATAAAGAAACGATATATAAGTAAAGCTCCAAAACTACAGGAAGATAAATATGCCTATATATTTCAAAAATATAATCTTTTGAGAGAGGATTTTCTGTTAGGATTTGATAATAATGTTGCAACATACAATTATTTATCAATGGCATATAAACGTGGAAATGAAAATGTAGAACAAATGCTAGAGGATCCTGGGCTATCAGAACACGAAAAAGTATGTGTGGAAAAAATTATATACAAAAATTATGTGACGTTGAATGGGGAGAGAGTACTCAAAACGCGTTCTGGTTTAAGCGAGTATTTATTAAGAACGATTGGTAAAAAAGGAATAACATTTGATGAATTTAAGGAACTCTATCAAATGCTGCTTGAAGATTTAGGATTAGAAAACAATTCTAAGTTTACGTTAATGGATCGTGGTTATGAAAATAAAATGGCTGCAAGTAACCATGTGTTATGGAAGCATCATAAAAAGATGAGATATTATAATATAGATTCATACGAATATGATGATTTGTTCAAAACATTAAATCTCAATCAGTATAATAACATTGAAATTTCTGCATTAAAACTTTTTAGGGAAAATCCTGAAGTAATGAGGGAATATGATATCCAAGACGAATATGAACTACATAATTTGTTGAAGAAAATTTGTCCTAAAGATATGGATATTAGTTTTAAACGTATGCCAAACATAGAGTTCGGAAAAGCGGATAGAGATAAGCAAGTTATGGACTTGCTCTTAGAAATGGCACCTGTTACCAATACTGACTTGGCAGATGCGTATGAAAAACAATTTGGGGTTTTGGCATCAACTGTGCTTGCCAATTATTTCAAAAAAATTTATAAATATTTTTTCAATGGAGTTTATAAAATTGATGCACCTAGATTGTCTGAAATAATGGTGGATAAACTCAGCAAATGCCTTGACAAAGAATTCTATTTATTAGCGGATATTAGGAAGGTATATAATACAATATTTCCAAATGCTGATCCGAATATGTTAAATCCTTTTACGATCAAAGAGTTGGGTTTTAGAGTATATTCTAATTATGCCGTGAGCAATAAATATACATCTGCTGTAGAATACTTTAGAACAATACTTACGGCACAGGATTTAATTGATGCATCACAATTTCCAGAAGGAATGCTGACTATTATAGCATACATGTCTGAGGTGTATAGGCTAAAAGCATGTTATGAAATTATTGAATATCGACCTCAGAAGTATATAAATATCCGGAAACTTTGTAGTGTAGGAATGGGGAGTCATGTAATAAAAGATTATTGTAAATCGGTATATGCTTATTCCGTTCCGACATACTTTACCATTCATTCCCTGCATAGAATAGGGTTTGAACATGAATTAGATGATTTGGGTTTTGAGGAATGGTTTTATTCATCGATTTTAGTTGAAGATAAAGAACATTTTTGCTATAGACGAGTAGGGAAAAATCGTCTGTTTAAAAAAGGACAAGGGGAAGTATATTTAGCAGACTTCATCGAATGGATTATTTATTCAAAAGACACTTTGTCTATGGATGTATATGATTTATCTGATGAGTTATTGAATGAATACAATATTAGTATTGAGACATTTAAATTGGTTGAAGCCACCAAAGAAAATTCTTTATACTATGATAGAATTACAGAAAAAATCTACGCAGATTATGAAGTATATTTTGATGAAATCTAGGAGGAAAAAATAATGAATTTACTGGTAGATGGGTTAGAAGAAAAAACAGTCTTTAAAACAGAATTAACAAAGCAATTGTCAATAGATAATCATACAGAAGTGTATCCCGTATACAAGATCAGATTGGACAAGCTGTATTATAATGATCAAAATGACAGAATTGCAACATGGATTAGCCAGTATAAAGCTGATAATAAAATCAGTAGTATTGATATGAAAAATAAAGAGGAATATAACAATATCATTCATCAATTTATTACAGAGAGCAATCCAAAAGCTTTGTCAAAAACGCAAAAAAATATAGCTTTAGTTGGCCAGGAACAACCAGGAGTAGTTTTGGCAGATGGCAGAATTGTTGATGGAAACAGACGTTTTACTTGCTTGCGTAATATTCAAGAAGAAACAGGTAATACTCAATACATGAATGCAGTAATTTTGGAAAGAGATATTACAGGGAATGCAAAAGAGATAAAGATGTTGGAGTTATATCTTCAGCATGGCGTTGATAAGCCGGTTGACTATGATCCGATCGACCGATTGGTTGGAATTTATAATGATATTGTAGATAAGAAATTGCTGTCTATTACAGAATATGCAAAAAGTGTGAATTTGTCTGAAAGGGAAATAAAAAGGGAAGTTGATAAGGCAAAATTAATGGTAGAATTTCTTGAATTTATTGACGCACCGAAGCAATTTCATTTAGCACGTAAACTCAATATTAATGATCCATTAAAAGAACTGAATACTATTATGAAACAGTGCAAGGATGAAGATCGTCGAGAAGATTTAAAAAATGTTTTTTTTGCGAATCTACTTATAAGACCTAAAGGAGATGCTACAAGATACGTGCGTGATATCAAAAAAATAGCCATAGATACTAATTTTTTGGATAATTATCTTGAAGAGCAGATGGAACTAACTGAAAAAGTATGTGATCTTTTGGAAGAATGTGGAGATATAAATGAGGAGGTTATAAATGAAAAAATTTTAACTCAAAATGAGTTACAGAACGCATTTGAGCATTCCACTGAGAAGTGGGTTACTAAATCTAACAGTAAAGCAAGTAAAACATTACCGGCACAATTGATAGAGAAAGCTTATGAGCAGTTAGATAATGTGGATACGAATGTATTCAAAAAATTGTCAGATGATGAAAAGGATAATATACGAAGTAAATTAGATTTAGTGCAGGAAATGATCGATAGTATCAGAGGCGAATTGGATGTTTAAAGAATTGAATCTAAAGGCGACATATTCTTCATATGAAGATGACATAGCAACTGAATTTTACATTCCGACATTAAAAACAAGTAAAAAATACGATAGAGCAACGGCATATTTTTCTGCAAAGGCACTTGCAAGCTATGCAAAAGGGATGGAGACGTTTGGGAAGAAGGGAAACCACTGTAGATTGATAGTTTCAGAGCAAGTATCAAAAGATGACTTTGAGCAGATAAAGAAAGGATATGAATTGAGAAATTCTATTAATCAAGAAATGCTCTCTCAATTAAAAGAAGAATTATCATTGGAAGAAGAAAGGAACATTTCCAATCTCGCTTATTTAATTTCTTTGGGGATAATAGACGTAAAAATTGCTTTTACAGAAGAAGGCATTTTTCATGATAAGTTTGGGATAATGGAAGATGAAATTGGCGATATTATTTGCTTTAGAGGTTCTAATAACGAAACGGCAGCAGCGTTTAATTTTAACTATGAGGCATTTGATATTACATGTAGTTGGCAAACGTCTGAGTTTGATTATGCTAAAATCACCAAATGTAAAGAGGTATTTGAAAAATTATGGACGGACACTGAGAAGAAGATAGTTGTTCGAGATATAGATGATGTTGTGCTAAATGAAATATTATCATACAACAGAGGACAGATAATTGTTGATAAGACTCAATTAGAAAAGGACTGTTTTCTACTAGATTATGATACGGAATTAAAATTAGAAATGAAAACAGATTCATCGATATTGCTGAATAATAGAATATATAAGCTTAGATTGAAAAGATACATTGATTCACAAAGAAGCAATGATAATGTTTTAAGGTTTAAAAGTCATTATACTTATGTGGCATTTAAGAAAATAATAAATATGTTGGAAATAGACTCAAAAAAGAGAAATTATAGATTTTTTGTCACAGATCGTTTGAAGAGATTCATTTCTGAAAAGGAATTATTTATAGATAAAAGAGCTCAGATAGGATTGGCAATTAAAAATAGAGATGAAATTGTAAGAAAGCAATATGAAGACTATAAAGAAATCGTAGATAAAGAGTTTGAAAGAAAACTGAGAGAAAAGCAAATGTGGGATTCATTTTTTATGTTTACCATGAAAAAATGCAGTAATTTTTCAGTTCCAGGATCAGGAAAAACAGCATCAGCATTGGGGGTATATGCTTATTTACATAAAAAAGGTTTGGTTAAAAGAATTGTTATGATTGGGCCAATAAATTCATTCAATTCGTGGATTGATGAATTTAAAGCATGCTTTGGGGGAAAACAGGAACTTTCTGTATTTAGTATACAAAATAGTACGTTGCATTCTACAGCAGACAAAAGACGAGCTATTGCATTTAACACAGGAGGAAGCAATTTAATTTTATTTAACTATGAAAGTATCGGTTCTTTTATCTCAGAAATAGAAAAATTAGTTTCAAAGGATACTTTACTTATATTTGACGAAATCCATAAAATCAAGGCCATAGGAGGTGTGAGAGCAACTTACGCATTAGAAATAGCTCGGAAAGCTAGTTATATTATTGCCATGACGGGTACGCCTATTCCGAATTCCTATACTGATATACGGAATTTATTAGAAATTTTATTTCATGATGAGTATGATGATTTCTTTGGATTTTCTATGCAACAATTGAAGAACCCAGAAGAACAAGATATACAAGTAATAAATAAAAAATTGCAACCTTTTTTCTGTAGAACAACAAAAAAGCAGTTATTAGTTCCGGAAGCAAATGGCGATGCGATAATAGTTATTAATGCCAGTGAGCAAGAAAATAAATTGTTTAATATTTTGCGGTTGAAGTATTCAAAGAATAAATTAGCATTAATAATTAGACTATTACAGTTAGAATCTAATCCTAGTTTACTTCTTGAAACTTTAGATATTTCTGAATTTGCTGATATTTTAGATATATCCAAAGATATTGATCAGATAGATTATGTTGATTTCTCCGAGGATGTTTTTAATCTTGTAAAAGAAATAAGTGTTACAAAAAAATTCGAAAAATGCATAAGTTTAGCAAAGAATCTACTTATGTCTCGTAAAAAAATAATAATCTGGTGTATTTTTAAGGATTCTATGAGTAGATTAAATAAGTCTTTATCTGCTTTGGGCTATTCATCAGAAGTTATATGCGGGGAAACTGATAAAAACGATCGCCAAGAGATTATTACAAAATTTAAAAGTGGGGAAATTGATTGTTTAATAACAAATCCACATACTTTGGCTGAATCAGTTTCGTTGCACAATATATGCCATGATGCAATATATTTTGAATACAGTTACAATTTAGTACATTTGCTTCAATCAAAAGATAGGATACATAGACTTGGTTTACCAGACGGGCAGTATACGCAGTATTATTTTTTAGAAGAGCAGTATGTAACAAATGATGGGGAACCATTTTCTTTGGATGAAAAAATATATGATCGCTTAAGAGAAAAGGAACAAATTATGCTAGATGCAATTGAAAATAATGTTTTAGAGAAGGGATCTACAACGCAAGAAGATTTAGATATTATATTTAAAGATATAATAGATGATACACATAGTAAGTAAAAATGCTGCTGTATGTTGTAGAATATAGGTAGTCTATATGGATGTGATTGAGAAAGAAATAGAAAAAGCAAGACAAGCTAATTGTTTTTTAGGAGCATTGGTATTAGCATTAACACTTCCCAGTGTTTGCAGTTATCATGAATATAAAGATAAACGAGTTGTACCAGAAGAACGTAAACGATATCCCAATTGGTATAATCGATATGTTCATGAATTTACAAGTATATTAGATGGCAGAGAGTGTTATGCTCTTAGATGTGCTTTGTTACATAATGGAAATGACCTATTATTGAATCAGAAAATTTTAAATAAAGATTTAGAAAAATATGGAGACAACGAGTATCATTTGCATATACCTTATTCAGGTGATGATTATGTATTAAACTATACAGTTGGGGAAAATAAAATTGAAAGGCCGTTTTGTGCAGCGGCGCTTATTTTGCAAATACTTAAGGGATATGAAGAATTTAAAAAAGATTATCCAGATTTTAAATATCCACTTGAATACAGATAAAGATGACAAATAATTCATGAAAAGCAGTTGGCAAATTCCAAGTTGTAGGTGATGTTAATGAACCAAATAATAGAACAGATAGAAAAAATTAAACAAATAAATTCAAATAATAACCTTGTAATTTTCGTGGGTGCTGGGGTTTCTAGAAATTCTGGAGTATGTTCATGGTGGGAACTAGTAAAGGAGATTGCAGAAAAAATTGGAGAAAATAAATGTGTATCGTGCGAGGTAAAAGATCTAATATGTGGAGAATGTGGGGAGCAAATTGAACTTTGTAGCATAGATGGTTATAACTGTAAATTGAAATATAATTTTTCAGCAGAAGATTTTTTACGTATACCACAGCATTTTTATGAAAGTTTTGGTGATTCAGAGGAAGAAAAAAAGCCATATTATCAATTTCTAAAAGATAAGTTTTGTATGGAAGAATATGAAACCAATATTATAGATGAAATTATTATTAAATTACAGCCAGAACATATTATTACTACCAATTATGATCATTTATTGGAAAATGTAAAAGATCCAGGAGTTTCAAAGTATGCAATAATTACAAAAGATGACGATATTTTATCAAAAAAGGGAAGAAACTATATTATTAAGATGCACGGA
>ADJS01014780.1_pt1 | contig 10076 bp, 13 predicted proteins | sample 268128 | NCBI WGS metagenome assembly ADJS01 (sample SAMN00007486, study PRJNA43253) | human gut metagenome | isolation source: feces sample TS28 | reverse complement strand
TCTCATGTGATCACACCGAACATGACACCCATGTATTCATCTCCGAACGAGGGGGTAGCGGATGTCCGCGGCCTGTCACCGAAGGAAAGAGCGAAGGTAATCATTAATAATGTCGCCCACCCGACTTTCCGTGACCAGCTGATGGATACTTTGAAAGAGCATGTGCGCTCAACGGCAACAGCCAGACTCCGCACATTCTCTCTGAAGCATTCAAGTTCCATACCAGCCTTGCTGAAACAGGCTCCATGCTTTTTAAAAAATAATTTTCCCATAATATATTCTTTACAAAAAGCATGATTGTTATATAATTGTCTATGGTGATAACTGCTGAGAGCAGAATCATACATGGATCTCGCAAGAGTTCCTCCGCTGTGGTGACAAGACATAATGCGGCATCACAGCAAGAGGCTTTGCGGATCCATACCAATGAAAGCGATTGTCTGCGAAATACAGATGAGAAGAGCCTAAAAGCCGCAATCTGACATTTCTGCCAAGGATGAGACCTTTCCCAATTTTACTTATTTTTTAGGAGGAAGATGAACTTATGGCAAACGAATCCCTGAAAGCCAAACTCGAAGCATACGAAGCTGCTTGCGCTAAATCTTACGCAAAGACTCCGGAAAGAGTTGGTTTAAAACACAATAAGGTGTATACACCTCTTGATATCGAAGGTTTTGATTATGAAAGAGACCTCGGCATCCCGGGCGAATATCCGTATACCCGCGGCGTACAGCCGACCATGTACCGCGGCCGTCTCTGGACTATGCGTATGTATGCAGGCTTCGCTACCGCTGAAGAATCCAACAAGCGTTATCGTTACCTGATTGAAAACGGCGGTTCCGGCCTGTCCTGTGCATTTGACCTTCCGACCCAGATCGGCTATGACTCTGATGACAAAATGGCTATCGGCGAAATCGGCAAGGTAGGTGTAGCCATTGATACCCTGAAAGATATGGAAATCCTTTTCGACCATATTGATCTGGGCAAGGTTTCTACATCCATGACCATCAACGCACCGGCATCTGTACTGCTGGCTATGTACATTGCAGTCGCTGAAAAGCAGGGCGTACCGGCTGATCAGCTCCGCGGCACTATCCAGAATGATATTCTGAAAGAATACGCAGCCCGCGGAACCTATATTTTCCCGGTTAAACCGTCTATGCGTCTGATTACTAACATTTTTGAATACTGCTCCAAGAATGTACCGAAGTGGAACACCATTTCCATCTCCGGCTACCATATCCGTGAAGCAGGTTCCACCGCTGCTCAGGAATCGCTTCACCATCGCTGATGGTATCGCTTACATCGAAGCGGCTCTGAAAGCAGGCATGAAGATCGACGACTTCGCAGGCCGTCTGTCCTTCTTCTGGAACGCTCACAACAACGTACTTGAAGAAGTTGCTAAATTCCGTGCATCCCGTCGTCTCTGGGCTACGATTCTGAAAGAACGTTTCCATGCTCAGAACCCGAAGTCCATGAAACTGCGTTTCCATACCCAGACAGCCGGCTCCATGCTGACAGCTCAGCAGCCGAACAACAACATCGTTCGTGTTGCTCTCCAGACAGCAGCGGCAGTTATGGGCGGAACACAGTCCCTGCATACAAACTCCCGCGATGAAGCTCTTGCTCTGCCGACTACTGAATCCGTAACCATCGCTCTGCGTACACAGCAGATCGTTGCTTATGAATCCGGTCTGGCTGACGTAGTCGATCCGCTGGGCGGCTCCTATTATGTAGAAGCTATGACCAACGCCATCGAAGCGGAAGCTAAAGAATACATCCGCAAGATTGATGAAATGGGCGGCGCTGTTGAAGCTATCGATAAAGGTTATATCCAGAAAGAAATCCAGGATTCTGCTTATGCTTGGCAGATGGCTGTTGAATCCGGCGAAAGAACAATTGTCGGCGTCAACAAGTTCACTATGGAAGAAGCTCCGGTTGAAGGCCTCCTGAAGGTTGACGCATCCGCCGGCGAATTCCAGAAGAACAAACTGGCTAAAGTTAAGGCAGAACGTGATAACGCAAAGGTTAAGGAAGAACTGGCCAAGCTGGAAGTTGCAGCTGCTGACGAATCCGTCAACCTGATGCCTGTTATCCTTGACTGCGTACGTGCTTACTGCTCTCTCGGCGAAATTTGCGGCGTTCTCCGCAAAGTATTCGGCGAATACAAAGCACATAACACACTTTAATCCTAACTAAAATTCTGGAGGTATATAACTATGGCAGAAAAACGTATCAGAGTACTCGTTGCTAAACCGGGTCTTGATGGACATGATCGCGGTGCAAAAGTAGTTGCCCGCGCACTTCGCGATGCAGGTATGGAAGTTATTTACACAGGTCTTCGCCAGACTGTCGCTCAGATCGTTGAAGCGGCAGATGCGGAAGACGTTAATGTTGTAGCACTGAGCCTTTTGTCCGGCGCTCACAACACCCTGTTCCCGGAAGTGGTAGAAGCACTGAAAGCTAAAGGAATGGAAGATGTTCTCGTTATCGGCGGCGGCGTAATCCCTGCCGGTGACATCCCTGGTTTGAAAAAGCCGGCGTAAAAGCTATCTTTACACCTGGCACACCGACCAAGGAAATTATCGACTTTATCAAAGCTAACGTATAATTGACATTCTCTTCTATCCAATAGAAGCTCGATAGTTGCACGGGGCTGCATTTGCTGTGGCCCCATGCCGCTATTATTCACTCTTAAAAAGGCGGTGTATCCATGGAATTCTCAATGAAAAATTTTTGGGACGGTTCCAGACGTGCCTTAGCGAGAGCAATAACCATCGTTGAAGACGAACGTGATGGCTGGGAAGATATCATGAAAGAAATCTACCACCATACCGGTCGTGCACAGGTCATCGGTATCACTGGTGCACCTGGTGCGGGTAAGAGCACACTTTCAGACGCGCTGATTAAACAGTACAGAAAACAGGGTAAGAAAGTCGGATTGTGGCTATCGATCCGACTTCTCCATTCTCCGGCGGTGCTATCCTTGGCGACCGTATCAGAATGAATGACCTCACACTGGACGAAGGTGTATATATCCGCAGTATGGGTACCCGCGGCAGTCTTGGCGGTTTGTCCAGAAAGACTACCGATGCGGTAAAACTGATGGATGCTTTCGGTCTCGATGTCATTTTCATCGAAACAGTAGGCGTAGGGCAGTCAGAAGTAGATATCGTCAAGAATGCGGATACAACACTCGTTGTGCTCGTACCCGGACTGGGTGACGATATTCAGGCTATTAAGGCAGGCATCCTTGAAATGGGGATGTATTCTGCATTAATAAATGTGATCGTGACGGCGCGGACCGTCTGAATGTTGAAATCGAAATGATGCTTGATTTGGGTGAAGCCCAAAACTGGCGTCCTCCTATTGAAAGGACGATTGCAAACAAGGACGAAGGCGTCGCGGACGTTGTCAAATCTCTTAATTCCCATCGTAAATATCTTGAAGAATCCGGCTTGCTGGAAGAACGCAGACGTGAACGCGCCCGCACTGAGATGGTAGAGATGATCCACGACCGCATTTCCCGTCATGTTATGGAAGATATCGTACAGACGGGTAAATTTGCTGACTACGTAGAACAAGTCTATGAAAGAGAAAATGATCCTTTCACAGTCGTTGATTCTATCGTGGGAAATATATTTAAATAATTCAAAGGAGGAATTATTATGGCATTCAAAGTATTATGTGTAGACCATGTCGGCGTAGCTGTTAATGATCTGGCGCTGATCAAGAAGCAGATGAAAGATCTGCTGAACCTTGAACCGTCCCTTCCGGATGAAACGGTAGAAGAACAGCATGTAACGACAAGCTTCTTCAAACCGTCCGCACAGAGCGAAGCATGCGAACTGGAATTCCTGGATCCACAACTCCGGACGGCCCGATTGCCCGCTATATCGCGAAGAACGGCGGCAAGAACGGTTTCCAGCATGTAGCTCTCCGCGTAGACAACATTGTCGAAGCGCTTGCTGCACTTCCGGAAGACGCAAAGCTTGACAAGCATTGGAGAGTTGGTGCTGGCGGCTGCCACATCGCATTTATGCACCCGAAAGCTACCGGCCTTCTGCTGGAACTGACCGAACGCCCGGCGGCCCGTCTTTCTAATAGCATAAGGATCGGTCCCTATGCTATAATAGGGACGTCCCGGTAAGGGACCAATATTTTTGGAGGTGTAAGAATGGCAACTGTTGCAGAAAGAATTGAACTTCTTCACAATAACCTCGCACACGTAGAGGCTATGGGTGGAGAAAAGAAAGTTGAAAAACAGCATGCAAAAGGCAAACTGACGGCCCGCGAAAGACTTGCTCTTCTGTTTGATGAAGGCTCTTTTTGTAGAAGTCAATGCGCTTGTTAAGTCCCGCTGCTACAACTTCGGCCAGGAGAAGAAAGATCTCCCCGGCGAAGGTGTCGTTACCGGTTATGGTACTGTAGACGGAAGACTCGTATTCGCATTTGCCCAGGACTTCACGGTAGAAGGCGGCTCCCTTGGTGAAATGCACGCTGCGAAAATTGTTCACGTAAACGAACTGGCTCTTAAAGTCGGTGCTCCTTGCGTAGGCCTGAATGATTCCGGCGGAGCCCGTATCCAGGAAGCAGTAGATGCTCTTTCCGGCTATGGCAAGATTTTCTGGTGCAATACCATTGCATCCGGCGTTATTCCTCAGATTTCCGCAATTATGGGACCGTCTGCAGGCGGCGCCGTATATTCTCCGGCACTGACCGACTTCATCTACATGGTAAAAGGCACCTCTCAGATGTTCCTGACAGGACCGGCAGTAGTTGAATCCGTAACCGGCGAAAAGATTACCGCTGAAGCTCTCGGCGGCGCTATGACCCATAACCGTACATCCGGTGTGGCCCAGTTTGCAGCTGAAAATGACGAAGACTGCATTAAACAGATTCGTTACCTGCTTTCCTTCCTGCCGAGCAACAACATGGAAGACGCGCCGATTGTTGAAACCGGAGATGATCCGACCCGTACAGATGCAAGTCTGGATACCATTATGCCGGAAAACTCCAATGCACCGTACGATATGTACGATGTCATCAAATCCATCGTTGATAACGGCGAGTACTACGACGTAGCTAAGGAATGGGCTAAGAACATCATTACCTGCTTCTGCCGTATGGATGGACAGACTGTCGGCATTATTGCCAACCAGCCGAACTTCATGGCAGGCTGCCTTGACTATAATGCTTCTGATAAAGCTGCCCGCTTTATTCGTTTCTGCGACTGCTTCAATATTCCGGTTCTGAACATTGTCGACGTTCCCGGTTTCCTGCCCGGTAAACAGCAGGAATATGCAGGAGTAATCCGTCACGGTGCTAAGATGCTGTTCGCATACTGCGAAGCAACTGTACCGAAGATTACCCTGATTCTCCGTAAAGCATACGGCGGTTCTTACATCGCCATGTGCTCCCGTGAACAGGGTGCTGACCAAGTATTTGCATGGCCGACCGCAGAAATCGCCGTTATGGGACCTGCCGGCGCAGCAAATATCATTTTCAAGAAGGATCCGCAGAAAGAACAGCGTACACAGGAGTATGTTGATGAATTTGCAACTCCTTACAAAGCTGCAGAACGCGGCTATGTAGACGCAGTTATTGATCCGAGAAACTCTCGTCCGGTAGTTATCAATGCTCTGAAGATGCTTGCTTCCAAACATGAAGTACATCCGGCTAAGAAACACGGAAACATTCCGCTGTAATATGTATTTACACATTGATAATATTTGAAAGGATGGGTTTGGATGAATAACGATACAGTTATGTATATCGCGGTAGCAGCTGCCGTTCTGGCAGTCATTGCCCTGATCATGATCTGCCAAGTACGTTCATCTCTCAATCAGTCCGCAGCACCGGCGGCAGCGGCTAAAAAAGCGGCGCCGGCAGCGGCTTCGAGAGCCGCTGATAATGGTGCTGTTGTAGCAGCCATTGCGGCAGCAATCGTTGCTATGGGCGGCGGTGAAATCGTTTCTATCCGCCCGGCAGCAAGACCTGGCTGGACCACAGGCGCCCGCATTGCAGGTGTTTCCGGAAACCAGCAGTTCTAATTGAAAGTTGAAAGTACAAAATTAGGAGGAAGAACAATGAGAAAATTTACCGTAACAGTTAACGGCCAGGATTACGATGTAGTAGTTAAAGACAGCGGCGCAGCAGCAGCCCCCGTAGCAGCAGCACCGGCGGCAGCTCCCGCACCGGCAGCAGCTCCCGCACCGGCGGCAGCTCCGGCTCCGGCACCCGCTCCAGCAGCAGCTCCCGCACCGGCAGCAGCACCCGCCGGCGCAGGTGAAGTCGTAGAAGCTCCGATGCCGGGCAAAGTCCTGCGTATCAATAAACACGTTGGTGACGCAGTAGCGGCAGGCGACGAAGTTCTGTTCTCGAAGCTATGAAGATGGGCAACCCGATCATGGCTCCCTGCGATGGCAAGATTACCGGTATGCCGGTCAGCGAAGGCCAGAGCGTACAGGGCGGCGACACACTCTTCACAGTTGGCTGATTCTAATTACAAAAAGCAGTGCTTCGGCACTGCTTTTTTGCTGTTCAATTTTGTGAACGGGATAATGGATTTCATTAAAGGTAAAAAGAGATTTTAGAGATTCCTGGATTGCAGATATCATATTAAAGTGCAGGTACTATTCATTTTTGTAAGGAGGTGGGGAAGAATCTGACTATAATGATGAGCAGTATTTCTGCTTACTTGATGAGTATAGAAAATCCGAAACAGTCGGGCATACAGAATAGGTTGTTTTGCATTATGAGATGCCGGAAGAATTTTTTGATTGTGTTTTAAGGGATCCGGTCGTAATAGAATTATGCAATAAGTCATCTGCTAAACTGCTGAATATTGATTTGCATCTGCTTATACAGCAGCTGCATGGAGAGGTGGTATTGAGGCGGTTCCGGAGATGCCGGACCGAAACGCGGAGCTGTGAGATCAAATCGTTTTTGCATGTCTGTACAGATACAGGATAGCAGTGCTTAAAGTATGCTGATGAGTAGATGAAAGTATTTCTGAAATATTTTTTGCAATGCCCGGCATTTTCTTTTGGGAGTCCATATGCTGTTTGTCCGCAATAAAAACAGGAGGATGTTTCTCCTGTTTATAAAGGACTGAGGATCAATAAGGCATTTCCTCGGTGGGATTCTGTTCTTCTTTTGCATGGAGACGAGGACGCGGAGCATGGTAAGGCTTACATCGCTTACATCGTATTCTTGTCGAAAGCGGCCAGGATGCCGTAACGGAAGAGGAGTTCCTTATCATCTTTGCTGACCTGATGGGCGGCTATGAGGATGTCGTCCCGGCCGATCATGGCAAGTGTCTGAGAGAGCGCGATTAATTTTTGCTTCATCGTAGGGCTTTTGGATGTGTAGAAGATGAAATGGACGTCATTGTCGGCAGCATTCTGCGCGGAGCTTTCCGGGGAGAGGAGGGGGCTTACATCTACGTCCCAGCCGTGGTCGGCAAATGTTGTGGCGGCAAGTTTTCTTGCCTCTTTATCGTCATCATCTTCAAGCTCCGGCATGAAAAGCCTCGGACGGCGGCCATCCAGTTCTTCGAAGAGGCTGCTCAGTTTCAATGCTTCTTCAGTTCGTCTTTCTTTTTCAGTGTTTGTCATATTTCCGACCTCCTGTTTCCTCCTATAAGATAGGTAAGATATTTTTAATAAATTTTGCAACATTAACATCATTATATAGTAGTAATGAATAAAAAATCAATAAATCAGGGGTAAAGATGTGGATAAATATAAAAATTAATTATATTAAATATGAATGTGGTTGATTGAACTTAGAATGTAATGAATTATACTAAAAATGTAGTTATTTAGACAATTTCACATATCTGACAGGTGCGAAAGCGTAAAAGAGAATCCGGTAGAATCCGGAGCGGTCCCGCCACTGTAAAGGGAGTTTATATCAAGTATGTCACTGGGTAACTGGGAAGGCGATATAAACGAGGAACTTGAGCCAGGAGAACTATCTGTCTAAGAATCACCGTTATACCTGCGAGAGATGGGGAGGGGATTGGGAAATTATTTCCTTGTCCGGCTATCAGTTTCGCGTGATAGTCGTTTTTTTGTGAGTGGATTGTAAGGAGGTGCACATATCGGGGATTTTGAAAGTCCGGCTTGAAAGACGTTATGCAAGGTATTTGAAAGGATGTTCCGTCAGGGACTCTGCCGTCTTGTCTGCAAGCTGTATTTTCCGCGGAATTGTCTAAAATTATTATAAGGAGGATGTTTTCATGGCAGAACAGAATACCCAGGAATCGGTCAAGCAGCTTACTGACAAAGAGTTGGAAGCGATCTTGAGAAAATCAAATGAAAAAGCCGATTTCCCAGAAGTAAAATTTGACGAATTTGAAAAGCCGACCTATGAGGAGTGGGTGGAGGCTTGTAATGCTCTGTTGAAAGGAAAGCCTTTCGATAAGATCATGTTTACCAAGACTTATGAAGGGATTACCTTTGATCCGATTTATACATGGAGAACCGGACCGTCAGCAACTGATAAGATTCTTCCGACAGATGATTATCCGGGCATGGGAGATTTTCTCCGCGGCGCAACGGTGAACGGCTATAAATGCGCTCCCTGGGGTATTGCCCAGGCATGCGATGAAACGCTGCCGAAAGAAAATAATGAACTTCTGAAGCATGAAATCGACAGAGGTTCCACTGTTTATAATGTACGTATTGATACCGCCACTGCCGACGGCATTGATGTCATGGATGCCGAAAAGCCGGGCGATATAGGCGTAAGCATTACCGCGCTGGAAGATATGCATACCCTGCTTGACGGTCTTGATATGGAAAAGATCCCGTTTATGATGTATGCCGGTACTTCCTCTCTCCGTATGCTGGCATTGGTAGCTGCGACATTGAAGGCTAAGGGAAAAGATGTCAGCAAAGTGAAAGGTGTTATCGGAGCGAACCCGATTGCCCAGCTGATCAAGAGAGGAAAGCTGAACCAGCCGCTGGAAGAATTATATGATGAAATGGCGGAGTCTATCCGCTGGACGAGAAAGAATGCGCCGCAGCTCCGCACCATTTTCGTCAGAAGCGATATTTTCTCCAATGGCGGTGCGAATGCCGTACAGGAAGTGGCTTATACCTTTGCTATCGCTGTCGAATATATCCGTGAAATGCAGAAGCGCGGCATCGATATCCATGATATTGCCCAGTCCCTGCAGTTCGCATTTAATACAGGCGCCACTTTCTACATTGAAATTGCCAAGCTCCGTGCTGCCCGCCAGGTATGGTCTAATATCATGAAAGCCTTCGGCGCCGAAGAAAAAGACCGTTCCTGCAAAATCCATGCCCGTCCGGCGATGTTTACCAAGACGATTTTCGATATCGGTGTAAATATGCTTCGTGAAACGACCCAGATTTTCTCTGCAGTTGTCGGTGGTGTTGATTCTTATGAAAATGATCCTTATGACGCAACGGTACGCAAGGGTGATGAATTCTCCCGCCGTATCGCAAGAAACGTACACATCATGCTGCAGGAAGAATTTGGCATGCTTCGTCCGATCGATCCGGCCGGCGGTTCCTGGGGGATTGAAGCACTGACCAAGGAAATGGCTGAAAAAATCTGGGGAGAATTCCAGAAAATCGAATCTCTTGGCGGTATCCTGAAAGCTCTTAAAGAAGAATATCCGCAGCAGCAGATTCTTGAAATCCTGAAACAGCGTTTCAAAGCGCTTGACCTCCGCAAGGACAGCGCTGTCGGGACAAATATGTATCCGAATATGACGGAAGAACTTCTTGATCCGCGTCCGGAAGATGTACCGGCGCTGAAAAAAGAACTGTCTGAAGGCGTTGAGAAATATCGTGCCGATATGGACAAAGATTTCCTGAAGGAAAAGCTGGAAGAACTGAAAGCAGCCGATACCGACATCGTTGAGAAGGCAATTGCCGCATTCTCCGCCGGCGCTACAATTTCTGAAGTACGCACAGCAAGAGCCGCCAAAGCGGATTCCATCGAAGTGAGAAAGATTTACGCGCACCGCTGGACCGAACGTTTTGAAAAACTCCGCTTTGACACACAGGCGTTTAAAAAGGAAACCGGCAAGAATGTGG
>ADJS01017084.1_pt1 | contig 10078 bp, 11 predicted proteins | sample 268128 | NCBI WGS metagenome assembly ADJS01 (sample SAMN00007486, study PRJNA43253) | human gut metagenome | isolation source: feces sample TS28 | reverse complement strand
AGATGAAGTATGAAGATCTTCTCTTTTTCTGGTAGCATTCTTTTTCGTGATATGCATCTTTCTCCAGTTTTTTTCATCATACGATGCAGATTCAGTGTTTTTCGATATATTTTCTTTATTTATAAAATTAGTATCTGGTTTTAAATCTGGAGGTGTAGTATTTTTTGCTTTTTTATCAATTGAATTACTTAAAGAGAGATTGGACAACTGTTTATGATCTGGCTCTTTAGAGGATTCCTCTTCTGGCGGCGTTGTAGTTTGTGCATTGGATGCGTTTGATGCTTTTTCAGCTTTTGTAATTGTCTTGGCTGTTCGTTTCGTTACGGATGGAATGGATATATTATTTTCTTTTTTCTTTCTACCATAGTTTCCCCTTGCTTTTACAATATAGGTATTTGTGTCGATATATGGTTTCAGAAAAAGTTCATCCAGATAATTGCGAAAAATAAGCTTAATTACACTATTGCGCTGTCCATTCCGAAACTGCTGTAAAATTTTGATAACTTCATTTTCAATTCGTTTTTGGGATCCAAAGCAAAATGTGCATCACAATTTTCCAGAGGTTTCTCTGGAGGCATTTCTGGAGGAAGCGGAATATGAAATTCCTCATCCCCCTGTGCATATGCAATCATGGCCTTTTTCATCCATTTTCCCATTTCAAACATTGGATGCAAGGTAAGTGCGACCAAATCCAGATCATGCTGCCAGTATAAACGAACGATTACGTTCATAGCATCACCCCCTAGCGGATCTGATTAACACGCTGGTAATAATATCCCCGCACATTTGAATAGATATTGCTTAAATCCGGATCATTGATATTACCAGGAATAATTTGCAGTCCATCCATATAACGGAAGACATTATTAAACTGTTCGGACCATGCATCATAAGTACCACCGGTTGCAACAATGTAATCAATGTCAGCAAAATAATTATGTGTTGATTTTAACTTTTCAATTGTTTCATTGCATACTTCTCTGGATGCATCTTCTAGTAGTGTGCGGAAAGATTCATTGCTGCGTTTCATATGCTTTCGATCGAGAATCCGTATTTCACCTGTTTCTAAAAGGTTCTGCAGATCCGGGATCTGTAATGATACACCATAAGTGTCCTGAATTTTTTTACATGTTCTTGAAAAGACCTCCCGCATCCCAAAATCCGGGAATGTGTTCTCATCGACAACACTACCATGATCGACAAGATAATCATCACAGGTTCCAAATCCAGGATCAAACACAATCGTATTCTTTGAAAAGATTTTTGCTGCAGTGGCAAGCTGTTTTCCATCTTTTCCGACAAGAGCAGAAACCAACGCTCCGAGCGGCTGCGGCATAACAAAAATATCTTTGCTGTCTACCACAAAATCAAACTGCTGCCAAGGTGCACGTCCAATACGCAGACTGAAACGATGATGTCCGGAAAGAACTTCCTTCAAATCATTCTGGTCGGCTTTTAAATATTTTGGCGGGAGTCCTGTCTGAATGGTAAGTTTCTTTCCTTTCGAATTGCCCTTGTCATTCCCCATTAATCCAATGGCGATGCCAGTGTCCGAGATAACACGGAACATATCAGAATAGTATCTTTTACGGCCAAATAATTCCTGCTCACTGTCAATTACATCCGATGCAGAGAGTTCATTGTAAGCCAGAGAGCCAACAACCCAGATATCACCATTTTCTGCTTTATAATAGATATCTGTTTCAGAAGGTTCATTGAGCCTGACACGATCAGCAGGGATTTTCCTTGCGTAAGCTGGAACAGAATAAATTTTATTAGGACTCATTCCTTTGATTGCAGAATATCCGATATCCAGACCGATGATCCAATGGTTTGCCGGGCACGGTGCTGCACGATGGATTGTTTCACTGCGGGTTTTAAAGTCTTTAGTATTCATATAGATCCTCCTTGTATATAAATAGTCATATTATTGATATTCATTAATAGTATGAAAGAAATTATTTCATACCTGATTTTCTGGACAAAATTATTTATTGTTATTTCAAGCACTCTATTTTCAGAACTAATGAATTCGATGAGAGGAGGGAAAAATATCTCGAATAGTTCAAATCTATGCAAACATAAGGAGAAAAAATGGAGAAAACAAAATCATGCAAACGGAAAATGAGAATCGCAATAGGAATTCTATTGCTAGAATTTGCCTATATGTTGTTTATGGGAATCGGAGGGGTTCATGCTACAGATGAAACACTTCCTACTGTTGATGGGAAATTAATTCATTCGATCGATCATGTGGAAATTACTTCTGAGATGATGAACCGATATGCAAAAGATATGGATCCGGATATTATTAATCGAATCACAGAAGAAAACGGCAGTTGCACACCACAGGAATTTTTACGTGCATATACAGAGCAAGATCCAAAGTTCAAGAAAACGCTGGAGAAAAAATACGATATTACAACACAGGAGGATGATTTTTATGATTATCGATAAAATTGGAGATATTTTACATACGGAAGCAGATGTTATCTGTCATCAGGTAAACTGTAAAGGGGTTATGGGAGCAGGATTAGCGAAACAAATCCGAAATCAGTTATTATCAGAAGAACAATACAGAACTTACCAGGAAATCTGTCGGGAATATGGCCGTGCAAATCTTGGTAAAGTAATTCGTATGAAAACAGATACCTATCAAGTTTATAATCTCTTTGGAGAGGACATTCCTACAGGGGCCGGAGTTGATACCATATATGCTGCTCTCTATAAGGCACTTGTAAGTGCCTTATATTATGCGGAAACGGAACACCTTACACTGGCAGTTCCTGGAATGATCGGATGCGGTCTCGCAGGAGGTGACTGGCGTATTGTAAGGAACCATATTTTAGAACCAATTTTCGGGACAAGAACAAAGGTATCGCTGTATATCCACTGGCTGGATGAAGAAAATTACATGAAAGCACAGGAATTGATGCAGCAACCGAATTTCGAGGATCCGGTGAAAGAGGTTTGCTCAAACCTTTTTATGCATGAGATTTTGTAATTATTTGAATGAAACAGGCTGTTTTTCCAGCCTGTTTTTTATTTAGAGGAAAACAATCATTCTATTGATAGTGAAAATACATTGATGATAGGAGGAAAAAAATGAAAATCAATACAATAAAAATCAAAAATTTTAGAGGAATTCCAGATATGGAAATTTCTTTGGAAAGGATCTCATTTTTTACAGGTCCTTGTGGAGCTGGTAAGACATCTGTTTTAAAAGCATTTAACTTTGCGTTGACTGGAGATGTTAAAAAGGACGATATTCGCGAACAGAGTGATAGAGCTTCTGCAACAATCGTATTTGAGGATCAGAGCAGTATCCAGAGAATCTGTAAGCTGTCAGCAGCGACACAAGTGAAAGTAAATGGCAAAAATTCAACAGCAAAAGCAGCGGATGAGTTTCTACAGGCAAAGCTTGGAACCTCTACGGATATTTTCCAGGCTATGTGTAAAACGGATTTCTTTGAAGTTCTGTCACAGAAAGAGCAGACAGAATTTTTCCTGTCAATTCTTCCAACGAAAATTTCGTTTGAAAAATTATGTGAGTTTATTGGAGAAAACAATAAAAAATTGACGGAAGAAGAAAAAACAACACTGAAAACAGCATTTGCAAATATTTCGGATCCGTTCGGTCTGGATGAAATTGACATGGCTTATAAATATTTTTACCAGAAGCGAAAAGAGAAGAAAGCTTTTGTGGAAAATCTAAAGCCGAGAGCGGTATTTGATATGTCTATACTTCCGGAAGAATCAAAAGAGAGTCTGCAGAAATCACTGGAGGATGTAATCCGAAAGGAAACGTTGGCAAAAGAATATCAGAAAAATCTGAATGAATACAATCGCCAGGTAAAAATGAAGGCAGATTCAGATGTCAGATTGAAAAAGCTCAAGGAAGAATACCAGAAATATTCTTCTGTTGAAAAACCTGATCCGGATTATAAGGAAAAACAGGAAAGTGAAAAGAAACAGTTTGAAAATGCAATTCATAATTGCCAGACTGCAATCAGTACGATTAAAGGTAATTTGGAATTACTGGAAAAAACATTGAAATCTTTAAATACGAATGTTTGTCCAATTAGTTCGAGATTAATTTGTACATCGGACAGAACACCATTAAAATCGGAATTCGAGGATCAGATTCAGAAATCGAAGGATGGAATCAAGAAAAACACTGATTTCATTAAACGCTGTGAGAAGGAAGTGCAGATTAGAACAGAACGTTTGGATGCCTATCAGAAACAGCAGATTTCTTACAATAACAAAAAGAACCTGCATGACCAGATCCAGAATTATGTTCCAATTACGGTTATGGAAAAACCGGAAGAAGTGAAGGCCCCGGATATGATGGTAAAACAGGAAATTCAGAGTAAAATTTCTAAGTATACTTCTTTTGAAAATGCAAAAAAAGCAAAATGTGAATTAGAGGAAGAACAGAAAAAGTTAAGGATTTTGGAAAATCTTGTTCTTTATCTGGATTCCAAAACAGGAGTCCGCGGCTATATTTTGAAAAAAGTTGTAGAACCATTTACAAAAATGTGTAATCAGAAAGCTTCCAAGTTCCATAACATGGAACTCAAGATTTCATTTGATAATGGAATTGAATTCTACGGGAAAACGGAGAACAGCAATGGATTTGTTCCAATTCACAGGCTGTCTTCCGGGGAACATGTTTTTGCTACTTATTTGCTCTGCACACTGATCCATCAGATTACGAAGGCAAGTTATCTTGTTATCGACAATATGGATAAGTTAGATGCCAAGAGCTTTAAGCTGTTTGTGGAGTTGTTGGAAGATGACACTTCTTATGACAACATCATTCTGGGGGCAGTGAACCATGATGATACCCTGGAACAGTTAAAAGGTACTGGATTAAAAATCGTAAATCTGTAGTATTGATGTTTTAGAAAAAGGTCTGCATATGCAGGCTTTTTTCTTTGAAAATAAAGTAAAGATGTGTGAGAAATGAATGCTTTCACAACTGAAAGATGCTTTCTTTCACACTATAAATAGAATAGTGGAAAGGAGAAGCAGCAATTTACTTAAAATGAACTGCAATGTGAATTAATATGCAACAGACAAATAAAATCAGATTAAAAGGTACGATCATTCACATGGAGGTATCCAGAAAGAGAATTATGTATACTATTGCCACAAATGTTGGCATCAATCATGCACAGCCAGATGTTGCATTGATTGTAAAAGACAATGTAAAAAAAGAAGATATCAAATTTGTACCGGGAGACAGAGTGAAAATAAGTGCTCATGTGCAGTATAGTAAACAGGAGAATAATGAAGAAACAGAATATTTAAAAACTTTGGTTATCGATGAAATGGAGACAGCGGATTCTACAGAACAGGACGTATTTGATCTCGATGAGGTAGGACAGGAGGATGTCAACAAAGGAATGTTTGTTGGAAGAGTGGTTCATATGTTTGATGTTCCTAAGAAAGATAATTTGAAAATTGTCACTTTATCTATCCGCTCTCAGGGATTTTTAAATTACGTGGATATTTCCGCATTTGACGAATTCGCAGATATGTTGAAGGATGTGAAAAATGACGATTATCTTGCCGTAATTGCAGAAGTACGTACAAGAAAGAGTTTGAATGATAGAATGAATTTGAGTAATAAGCTTCAGAATATAGTTTGTATTAAGATGAAAAAGGTTCCGGCAGATAATATTGAAAAATAATTTAGAAAAAACAGCAGTCTAGCTATCAAGGCTGCTGTTTTTATTTTGTCTGTCATGAATCATTCTATTGATAGAATGTAATTTAAGATGAGGGGAGGATGTTAAAATGTCAGATATAGATACTACTCAAAGTCCTAGTTCTGTGTTTTATGGATATTTTTCAAAATATACATGGAGAAACGAAAAAAATGGGAATTCTTTTTTTCGAATTGTGACAAAGCAGGAACTTTTTTTGAACAGCAATATTGTAAGAAAGAAGTGAAGAAAAATCCTATAACAGAACAGGAAGAAACACTTTACACCATATCATGTGACGGATCCAAGTATCCGGTTCCGGCATATGATGAAAAAACACCGATAAGAATCCGAGGCTTTTTTAGAAATCTACATGATAAAGGATTTGGATGGGATTTTCAAATTACAGATATTAGAGAAAGCACTTCTGACGAAGTAACAACGATTGAATACCTAAACAGTGAAGCTTTTCCAGGTGTTACTTACCAGAATGCAGTAGATATTGTACGCTTATTTGGTACTGATATCTTTGCCTTTATAAAAAAGGCTACAGCAAAACAGGAATTGATCGAGAAGGTTGATCTTAGTCCAGAAACGGCAGATCGTATTGTTGCTACAGTAAGAAAAACATCTGCAGAAAGAGAATTATTCGCTGAATTGTCTGAGATAGGAATATCTTATGGAGCATGTGCAAAGGCAATCAAATGGTTCGGAAATAATGCCATATCTTGTTTACGTAAAGATCCATATGCTTATGGGAAAAAGATTGGGTTGTCTTATAAGCAGGAAGAACTACTGTGTAAGCATTTTTCACACAGCGCAAATACATCCTGCAGGCTTCGTGCATGTTCAGAAAAGGCATCTGATAATGTCTCTACAAGTGGCCATATTTGGACTGACATGCGTGTGTACTATCAGGAAGTAAAACAGCTTTTAAATAATCACATATTTGATGAAGACATTGCATTATCAACCTGTATGCCATTTATCCAGAAACAGATGCTGTTGGATACCCAAAATGAACGATTCTATGACCGTTCACTTTTAATTGCGGAACAACGGGCTGCCAGAAATCTGTTGCGCCTTGCGCTGGCAGGAAACAGGGAAATGGAACCATTTCGTGGAGAACTGGTAGAAGAAGCTCAGAAAGTATGCGGTATCCGTTATGGTAGGCAGCAGCGAAAAGCTTTTAATAAGCTTTTACTGACCAGGGGATTAAGATCCTGACAGGTGGTCCGGGAACCGGTAAAACATCCACAATCAACGGAATGCTTCATGCATATGAAATTATGCATCCGGATCATATAATTCGCCTCTGCGCTCCAACTGGTCGTGCAGCACAGCGTATGTCGGAATCTACTGGAAGAACTGCCGTGACAATCCACCGACTTTTAGATTATCAGCCGGATGGTCTTGGTGCAAATTATCGAAACGAAAAAAATCCGGTCGATGCAGATTTGGTTGTCGTTGATGAAATGTCGATGGCAGATATCCGGTTGTTTGATATGCTGCTTGCAGCACTGAAAACCGGTACAAAGTTGATTTTGGTTGGAGATGTTAATCAGCTGGAGTCAGTCGGTGCCGGATCTGTTCTTAATGATTTGATGGGAACATCGGATTTATTTATAGAGAAAAACCGTTTAACAGAGGTATTCCGTCAAAAAGGTGGTTCTCCAATTATAGATAATTCCCAAAAAATCAATGAGGGTAACATTCATTTGCATGAGTGTGAAGACTTTCAGATTATCCATACGAAATGTGAAGAAGAAACATTGGAACAGACAAAAAGCCTGATGCAAAAACTTTATAATAAAGATAACCCTTTTGAAACACAAATCCTTTGTCCATCGAGAAAAGGAGAAGCCGGAATCGAAAATTGTAATACGGTTTTACAGGATTTATTAAATCCAGGGAAACAGAGTCTGACTTATGGTAATACAAAATTCCGTGTGAATGACAAGATTATCATGATGAAAAACAACTATAGTTCTCAGGATGGATACTTTAATGGAGATATCGGTATTGTAAAAGAACTTGGAAAAGGAAAGATGGTTGCCGATATTCGCGGAGAAATGGTCAATCTATGCAGAGATGCACTGGATGATGTGCAGCTTGCATATGGAATGACAATCCATAAATCGCAAGGATCAGAGTTTAAAAATGCAATTGTAGTGATGCCATCAGAACCGGCAAACATGCTGGTAAGAAATCTCTTGTATACGGGAGTTACCAGAGCAAAAAAAGAGTATTTATTATTAATGAAGGCTCTGCTATGGAATGCGCAATACGAACAAATACAATAGGCAAACGAAGAACGATGTTTGCTGAATATCTGGCATTGGCAGCTAGAAAATATGAAGAATCCTCTCACTGAATTTTATGAGAGGATTCTTTTTTATTCTTTATTATTTTCAATATTTGTAAGGACTCCCTGAATTAGAAATCTTTGCCGTCCGTGATTGGTACAGGTGGACAATGTAACGATATGGTCATCTGTAGTTACCGGTACATTCATCTGATACGTGGAAAGTTTCTTTATAGTATCAAGATAGGATTGAAAGTCTTCTTTGGTCTGCATATCAATAGTATAAGGCACTGTAGCATCATTTACTGTCATTACGTCAAAAATGGTGTAAGTCATTTTCCCGGAAGGCGTATATACATAAAAGTAAGGATGTGCTTCTGTATATGATTTAGATTTATATAATTTGTTGTTACCAAACATGGAACCATTAATCATATTATGTCCATATACAATTGTATTTGGATCACTCCAATCGGATTTGTTATCTGCATGCATGAAAATACATCCGTTGATATTATAAGATTTACCAAACCCGTGTTTTAAATAATAGCTGTTGTTTTTGGTCTGTACAATCGGATAATTCACACTTGGATCCATACGAATCCATCCTACAATGTCTGGATTTTGTGTTTTCAGGGTATTCCAATCAACTTGAAAATCCTGCGTATGTTTCGAATCATCAGACGGAGTATCTGTAGCAGTCTGCTTTATTTTTTGTATTCGGCATTTCCCTGTATATATTTTTCCTGTTGCAAAAATGCAAAATATATACAGATAAGGGCAGCAATTATGAAGGCAACCCCTAAAACTTTTCGGAATGATAGTTTCAATTCTTTCCCTCCCTTATTTGAGATAATCTTCAAATTCTTTGAAATATCTCATATTTTTTGGGGTTTGTAATTTCATGATGGCTTTTTTTTCAATCTGGCGGATACGTTCTCTTGTACAGCCGTAGACTTTTCCGACTTCTTCCAGTGTCATAATGCTTCCTTGTGTCAGCCCGAACCGCATATCCAAGATTCCAAACTCTTTTTCGGTTAATATGCTTTTGATTTTCTGGATCATTAGCTGCATATCCTGTTCAAAATTTGTAGAATCTGCAATTGTAACAGTAGGGTCAGGTAAAAGGTCAAGTAATTCGGTTCTGGAATGAGAATCCTCCAGATTAATTTCCTGATTCAATGAAATACAGACATTATTGGTATAATATCTGCAAAGATCTTTTACATTTTTTTCTGCAAGCCCGGTTTCTTTTACGATGTATTCAACAGGAGGTTCTTCCCCATATTCATTATTGTATTTTTCAATACATCTATGTATCATAGAGTATTTTTCCAATATATGTACCGGCATGCGGATTGTACGTCCGTTATTCATGACATATCGGCTGATCGCTTGTTTGATCCAGTGCATAGAATATGTTGAGAACTTAAATCCTTTTGTGTAATCATATTTATCAATTGCAATCAACAGACCGCAGACTCCTTCCTGCTGTAAGTCTTCGGCCGGAATGCCGCTGTATGTATAATTATTGATAACGCTGTGAACCAGCCCTAGATTATTAAGTGCAATTTGATTTCTCATTTCTGGTGTGGTGTGTTCATGATAGTAACGGAATACGATAACTTCTTCATCGGCTGTCAAACGTTTTCCTGATTCAAGTAATGCCATTGCCTGATTTTCCATAATGATCAACTCCTTTACAAATGGTTTTTTAAATGTTCAATTATAGTGTGATAGAAAATTTGAGGAAAAGATTTTTTTGGACAAAAAGAAAACCCGCAACGGCGAGTTCTCTTTTTGCATGATTTATTGACATTCCCATGGTGGGAGATCATTAATCTCAAGGGATGGATTCGCCTTAAGATTGTAATCATCAGGGCCTGGATTATTTGGTCTATCCTGATATCGTTTAAATTCTTCTGGAATGTCTGCAACATTTCCAAAAGGAAGGCTGTTGGATGGATTTGCTTTATTCGTTGCCTCATTCTGTTCATTTGATGGATTTCTCCAATCCAGAACCGTGATGAGCGAAGCATTGAATTCCGTAGTATATACT
>ADJS01006980.1_pt1 | contig 10101 bp, 9 predicted proteins | sample 268128 | NCBI WGS metagenome assembly ADJS01 (sample SAMN00007486, study PRJNA43253) | human gut metagenome | isolation source: feces sample TS28 | reverse complement strand
TTTTCAGAGTGCGTCGGGAACCATTTCCGACCTCAAAAATAACTATGCTTATTATCAATGTATGTTGTTTACATTTATACTATACTATTTATTTTCGTCATTGTCAATATTTGCGTTTTTTATTCTTCCACTGTACAAACGTCTACTTATCTTTGAATCTTGGATATCATACATCGAAGAAACATATAAATATTGACCATCTTTTTCCAACTTTACTCCAACCAATACATTCTTAGAATACTTTTTTATAAACTCAATACTTTTATCATTTTCATTAGGATTAACACCTACATAATCTGGATTTTCTATAATCTCCGGAAGATAATCAATATACTTTAAACAATTAAAATGTTTTCTTTTAACCATATGTGCTGGTAAACCTTTTGACCTAAATATGTCTAACTCTTCTATATCAATACTTAACAATTCATTATATCGCAAATCATATTTTCCAACTTTTATCAAGTCATTCTTTTCATTCATATTGGTATTTTCCGTTTCTATATATTATGTTTATTATAACATATATCCATTTATAGCACAATCCCTTCTGCCTTTACATTATTATAAAACGGCAACGCTCCCAACCAATACTCGAACTGATCTTTTATTAAGTTGGCTCAGTTCTATGACGTAGATATGAATTATATCACTGATATCAGCAAGACCGTTCACAAATTTCCTAAAGAAAAACAGCAACTGGCAGCAGTCAATAAACGTAAAAAAATAGTCATACCAGAACACACTCTTCACTGCTGCCAGTTTTATCCCATCCAATTATCTAAATTGAATAGCCTCGATCCTAAGTTCCTGGCCTACGGTTCCGATAATCGTATCTTTGGTAATCATGCCGTAATCCACCCATCCTTTGCTCTGGATATGAACCTTTGCCTTAATGGTCTTTCCGTATGGGTTGATCCGGATTGCCTCCAGACGTAATGCATGACCGGTGATCCGGATCGCTTCCAGTCTTCTGTTCTGTCCGGTGGTTCCGATCAGTGTATCTTTGGTAATGTTCTTGTATTCTTTGTTTCCGATTCCTTTCATATGGACAACAACATCTGTTTCTCCGTCTGGCTTAATGTGGAGTGGCTTCAATCCTACGATTCTGACCGGTAGAACCAACCATTAAGCCATCAGACTGCCAGTTACCCCATCCAAATCCTCTCATGTGAGCCTGATATGAGATTGTACCAAACTTATCCGTCTTGCTCTGGAATACTCCACCGGACTTGATCTCTCCATCGACAGGTTCTGTCTTCTTGACTGATGCTACTAGCGCTGCAGATGTGATACCAAAAGCTTTAAGAATTCCTCTTGCGAGATCGTCAATCTGGGAATTGAATTTGTTTAAATCTTTATGATTTGAAATAAATCCGTTCTCCAGCAAACGATAACTGTAACCTTTTGTAGCTGCACAATTGACATTTGCAAGGTGTGCTCTGCCTACAACTTTATTGGCTCTGCCCGGGAAGAATGACCCAATGAAGTTAGCAAGTGCTGTATCATACTGATCCGGATTATATCCTTCTTTGATGATCACGTGACCACCTTTGGCTGTCACTTCCTCCATACGCTACAATTCGTCTTGCGAGTGCCCGGACTCTCTCTGCTTCTGTGTAACCATATCCAACAGCTCCACTGTCACCGGCTCCATGTCCGGCTATTAAAAATAAATGTGCCATAATTGCTCCTTTCTGTGCGATGTCACATGTATTATATAATATGCAAGAGGACGATCACTCGCCCTCTACTTGCACCGTTACTTATATTGTACTTCCGGCAATAGCACACCAACGGAGACAAAAAATGTTCATATCCTTAGGTAGCAATAAAATATTTATCTGTTTCTTCTTTTATAAATTACAATTTCTGTTACCACTGCAATTCCAAACACACACAACATTACCAGCCATAAATCCATACGATTTTCATCACCTGTTTTTGGAGATTTTCGAACTTCCTTTGAATTATGCCCCGGCTTTTCTACAATTGTATTTTTCGGAATTTCCTGTTTTCTATACAAAACAGTCTGATCTGCATTTTCGATATCTTCTTCTTTTGCGACCAAGTGTTCTTCTTCATCATAAAGCCTTTCGAATACTACAACTGATTTTCCAGCCAACCTGTGTGCATCCAGTTCAAATGTCATCTCAATCGTTCCTTCTTCATTTTCTGGAACAAAAGATATCCCGGCAGTCACTCTTTTTCCATTTTCATCAAGTAATTCTTTTCCGGTTTCTTTATCCATCAAAACACCTTTCAAAACATAGGTTTCATCTGGCAACAGATTCTTATAAGTTATCTGATCTATGATTTTTTGCTTTTCCTTTGCCTCTCCTTCTTGTGTCTTTGAGTTCTCGTCCAACGCTTTTGTACCAATTTCCGGGAAATAAATGCTTTGTTCTTTCGCTTCCGGGTCTTTATGCTCTGCTATGCTCTTACCGTCTGCTTTGATTTCTTCATACACAACTATCGTTTTTCCGCACAGCTCATCGGCGCTGATTTCAAATCCAAGCTCTACACTTCCTTCTGATTTTTCCGGAACAAATTCTAATGTCCTTTCTTCACTCACCGGATTTCCCGTTTCTTTCTCTACGATCATTCCGTGCAATGTGTAATTTCTACCCGGCAGCAGATTCCTATATTTTACAGTATCAAGCAGTTCTACAGTTCCATCTGCCAGTGCATGATGCGTTTCTGTCTCTTTATTAAGCGCAACCGTTTCCACCTCTGGTACGTACATAGTCTGTTCTTCATCTTCCAGATCCGCATGTGTACCATATAATTTCTCGCCATAATAAAGCTTTTCAAATGCCACCAGTATCTTCCCGCCGAGATTCGTTCCATCAAAATTAAATTTTACATCTACCGATCCATCCGTATCTTCCGCAACAAACTCCACACTTGATGTTATCTTCTCACCGTTTGCATCTTTTACTGCCTTTCCGGTATCTTTGTCCATTAAGATTCCTGTAATCTTATATTTCTTTCCTTTCTTTAAATTATGATATTCTACCGTATCGGTAATCTGCATATCCTTTTCAGACTTTATAATATGTATTCCCGTTTGATCGTCTTTCACAGAAGTCTTCAATTCCGGAAAATGTATCATCTGACTGACATCTTCAATATCTTTATGTACCGCGATCAGCTCCTCGTCCAGATAACACTCTTCAAACACTGTAATATTTTTTCCTGCTAATGTATTTCCATCGAAATTAAACTCTACTTCCACACTGCCTTTTGCTGTTTTAGGAATGAATTTCTGCAATCCGAATATTTTCTTCCCTTTTGAATCCAGAACAGGCTCCCCCGTTTTGTGATCCATCAGTGTTCCCTTCATGACGTATTCTTTTCCCTTTTTAAGGCCTGTATAAGTAACCGTATCTATCACCGTTACACTCTCATCCGCATTAGAATAATGAGTTCCTGTCTCTTCATCCTTCGCCACTGTAGAGATCACAAGATCAGGATTCATAATTGTTCCCAAGTCTAATATATAATTGTCACGGGAAATTTTAAATGTTCCTTTGTACAATGCTTTGTCCACATTTTGTCCACAGCGTAGTTCTTCCATTTTATAAGTATCATAAGGAAATGCACCATTATCATCATTTACTTCCGACATCTCTCCGCCGCTATTAAGCCCAAACCAAATTCCGCTTTCTGCCTGACCTGTATTGGTATTTTCACTGTGTTTTACATAATTGGAGGCCGATGAAAAATATCCATTCGCATCTGTCATAATCATGTGGCTCTCTCCCGTCGTTACAGATGTGATTCGAAACGGAATTCCTGCCATAGATTCTTGTGTTTCTTCATCTTTCTTCTGAAATTCTATATCTCCTCTGAATATACGATCCGCAATTTTATATGTATTGCCTCCCTGTATCTTCGCAAGATTTCCGTCCTGTATAATTTTAGTCAGATAATATGTGCCCTCTGTTTTCCCTTCTACACTTTCTATATACGCTCCGTCCAGTGAATATCCTTCCGGTGCTTTTGTCTCTTCAATACTGATCGTTCCAAGCGGAAGTACCGGAATCTTTCCATCTTCTGCATAATAAAAATCATCCCCGCTAATTTGATAATCTTTATTCAATCTGCTTTCATAGCTATCTTTTTCTTTTTTCGATTTTAAGACCCAGGTTCTGTCCGGCGTTTTTGGAAGTGTAGCCTGATCATATATGCCTGCATAATAACATACGGTAAATTCGGCACCCTCCAGACTTCCTGCCCCATGTGATTTTCCTGCTTTATATTCCTGATCAATCTTTTCAAGAATAAGTTCCATATCCGAGTACACCGGCACATCCTTCACGTTTACAGAAACAGTCTGGCCGGAAACAACAGTCACAGGATAAACCGTTTCATCCAGCCGGTATCCTTTCGGCGCTTTCTTTTCTTTCACATAGTAAGTTCCCTCTTCAAGTTCTACAGTGTTAGAATTTCCTTCTTTATCCGTCGTAAATGTCGCTGCTTCATTGGTCGCCGACCGATCTTTGTAAATTCCATAGCATGCGTCTTCCAGAGAATACTGTGGATTCCCATTCGTAAGCATCGTCTGTGTTTTCCCCTTTTTTAATTTCGCATAGCCGCTGTAATTTCTGTAGATCAATGCAGAACCACTGATTCTCTGATATCCGATCAACCTTCCGTCACTGTCTTTTGTTACGCCATCCGTCGCTCCTGTAACACTGGTACAATACAGATTCCCCATCACTTCGCCGGTAACTTTATTAACTCCGGTAACCGTATATCTGTATGTATACTCTTGGCCAACATACGGAGCCGCAGCTGTGTGATCCGCACAGCCACCAGTAGCTGTTACTCCAGCCAGGATTCCGGTAAATCCGCCTATCGTTACACTATGTACGGTATGTCCATTTCCCCCATCTACAGCAGTGATTACACAATTTCCGGTAAACACATCCCCTGCTTCCGGTTTATTATAATTTCCACGTGTCTGTCCTGTTCTTACTGCTCTTATTTTCTTATCTTCTTTACCGAAAGTAACTACAACTTTCTTCTCCAATTCCATAGCAGTGACGTCTCGCCAGAAACATTTTCCCTGCACTTCTGATACATCTTCCAACTCATAATTTCCGTCTTTATCCAACACATGTACTGCAATATCCGTTTCTTTCGGGGATTCGGCCTGTACGCGCACACACATTCCCTTTGGTACTTCTATCACACTTCCGGATGTAATCTCCTGCGTTCTTTCTGCTGTATCTGTCACTGTTACTATTCCTTCTCCAACAACTTCAAAACTCATCTTTTTTGCAACTTCTCTGGCATCTGCAGAAGTCTTTGACACACCAAAAACAAACATCTGACACAATAAAATTCCTGCCATCAAAGAAGCTGCGGCCTTTTTGCCTCTATGTATCTTTGTCATATGTTTCCTCACTTTCTTTTTTCATTTATAATATTAATCCGACCGCTGTCACTACCTCCCTTCAAAAAACAACGTTCATTTTACCGGATTACTTTCTTACATATTTACAAATATAAATGGATTGTCTGGCAACATCATATAAGAATTCTGATCTGCCTTTTTTGAACATTTATTGATATTAAAGACTGAATAACTGAATGTCATTCAAGTATTTTCGTATATAATACAACACAGGTTCTAAGAATGTCAATCCCTAAAACCTGTGTTATTAAATTATTATTTAGCAGTATATTACTTTTTAAAGTGCATCTTCCGGGAAAAGTGCATCGTCTACTGCTGTAAGATCTTTTTGTGGAATATAATAAGCTCCGTCTTTATCAACTTTTACATTGACAGTTACAGTAGTCTTATCACCGTATGTCGGATTATTCATTTTTTCATCCATAAGTTCATACATCTTTTTCATGATCGCTTCATTCAGTTCTTCATCACTTGGGACATATTCGATATTTGAATATGTATCTGTTACCCAATTGTCAAGTTCTTCAGATACTGTGGAAAATGCTGTAAATGGCTGAACTTCTACGGATACCTTAAATTCATCATCTCCAGCTTCTTTTACCTCTCCAACCTTATAATTGGCAGATTTTAACATTTTTTCAAAAAGCTTACGATAATTAGCCTTCAATTCATCTGAAACACCTGTTTCATCAAATCCGGCTTCTTTCATACTGTTATCAAGATTTGTCTCGTATTCTTTCTTTGCCTCTTTTTCTGTGGAGTCTGTTATTTCTGCATATTCTTTAAATTCTGCCTTGTAACCGGCATCCAGTGCAGATTTTACATAATCCTTTGCTTCATCTGTCGTCATGCCTCCACATCCGCACAACACAAGCATTACTCCTGTCAGCATTGCTGCCAACACGCCCCGTTTCCTCATAAATTTATCCTCCTCTAAAAAGTGATAGTATCTTTCCATTATCAGAAAGATACTATCATTATACCAGATTTGTTCACACTGGAAACTATTCTTTTATCAACTTTTTCCCAATATCAAAGCAATCAAATGTAGCAAAATAATCTGCCGGCGTCTCCGCTCTTCTGATCAGCTGTGTAGATCCATCCTCTTTCAGAAGAACCTCTGCGGATTTTAATTTTCCATTGTAATTGTAACCCATAGAGAAGCCATGTGCTCCCGTATCATGGATCACCAGTATATCTCCCATATCAATCTTCGGAAGCATACGATCGATTGCAAATTTATCATTGTTCTCACACAAAGATCCTGTCACATCATATTTGTGATCGCAAGGTGTATCTTCTTTGCCCATTACTGTAATGTGATGGTAAGCTCCGTACATTGCCGGACGCATAAGGTTAACCGCACATGCATCTACACCAATGTATTCTTTATGTGTATGTTTCTCGTGGATTGCAGTTGTAACCAGGCATCCATAAGGTCCCATCATGAAACGTCCCATCTCTGTATAGATTGCGACATCTCCCATACCTGCAGGTACCAGTACTTCTTCGTATACACGGCGGACACCATCACCGATCGCACGAATATCATTCGGCTCCTGATCTGGTTTGTAAGGAATACCTACACCACCGGACAGGTTGATGAATTTGATGTGTACACCGTTTCCTTCTGAAGTTTTACCGCAACTTCAAACAGTACTTTCGCAAGCATCGGATAATATTCATTTGTTACGGTATTACTTGCAAGGAATGCATGGATACCAAATTCTTTTGCTCCTTTTGCTTTCAGAATTTTGAAAGCTTCAAATAGCTGTTCAGTTGTCATTCCGTATTTTGCATCTCCCGGATTATCCATGATATCATTACTGATCTTGAACATTCCGCCCGGATTGTAACGACAGCTGATAGTCTCCGGAATATGTCCGATTGCTTTTTCAAGAAAATCAATGTGTGTGATATCATCCAGGTTGATGATCGCATTCAGCTTATCTGCCAGTACGAATTCTTCTGCAGGTGTATCATTCGAAGAAAACATAATATCCTCTCCTGTTGCCCCGATCGCATCGGAAAGCATCAGTTCTGTATAAGAAGAACAGTCACATCCGCATCCGTATTCTCTTAAAATATTGATCAGAAATGGATTCGGTGTTGCCTTTACTGCAAAATATTCTCTGTATCCCTTATTCCATGAAAACGCTTCTTTTAAGGCTTTCATATTCTCACGCATTCCTTTTTCATCATATAAATGAAATGGTGTCGGATATGTTTTGATTATCTCATCCAACTGTGCTTTTGTTACAAATGGTTCTTTTTTCATCAATCTCTGTTCTCCTCTCGTATCGATAATAATTTTATCTCATTCGCAAGTGCTGTCTTGTATAATTCCACAAAGTTTTTTTGTCCGGAATAAAGACACGTATTCATGCTTCCTTCTCCGTATTCACCTGTCAGTACATATTTGGAGTCAGCAATGACTCCGACCTGCATTCCTCTGCTCTCTCCGAGATATACTTTTGCATTGTGGAAAGTTGCCGGCTGATCCGTAATGATCACAACCTTTTTTCTCGCTTCCATCAGTGCATCCAGTTCCCGGATCAGAAGTAACAGATAATTTCTTGTACAGCTGATATAAACTCTCTGATCTACCTGCGATAACAGATTTTTTATCTTATTCAGTATATTCTCTGCGCCTTCGATCGTAATATATCCTTCTGCGTATGCTTTTTCCGATGGCATATGTTCCTGCAGCCATCTTGCGGATTCTTCCAGCTTGCGGACACGATTCTTGCAAAACTCGTTGAGCGGGACAGGCACATACTTCCTGGTACTTGCCTCTTCCACAAGATATGCCGCACCTTTCTCTGTCATACTTGCCAGAGAATTATATGCATTAGACCTGGATATTCCTGTCTGTTTTGCAACCTCATACCCTGTTACCTTTCCCTCTGTCAGCAGGCACTGATAAATGCTTGCCTCCTGTCTTGTAAGTCCGAATTCCATCAGGCGCTCTGTAAATGATGTCTGTTCCATCTTAATCATTCACCTCTGGGTTCATTAGTAGTTCTCTACAGGAACACTATAAGTGAATTTTCTCTGTATGTCAAGGAGAATCTTTCTCAAAAACAACTGGAAAACAATCAAAAAAACAGAAAGCTTCAGACCCGAATATTTCAAGCCCCTTTGCTTTCTGTTTTTCTATACCAAAGTATGCAAGAGAAGTTGCCGGTGACAAGTTCTCTGTATTGCCATGCTCATTTATAATCTTCTATTTTCTGTCATCTACCATAGCGATTCTCATCATATTGCTTACGGTTCTGTTCTCAGATACATTCGTAGATGGAATTCCAAGTGTTAACACAACCATATCTCCTGCTTCTGCAAGCTGTTTTGCACAGATCAGATCGATCGCATTATCACAGATATCTTCTGTTGTGTATACTGCAACTGATTTCAGTGGTCTGACACCCCAGTTGATCTGCATTCTTCTCAGCGTTGCTTCATCTGGGCTGATACCGATAATACCTGTCTTTGGTTTGAACTTAGATACAACTCTTGCTGTAGCACCGGATACAGTAGGTGTTACGATACATTTTGCACGAAGGTTATTTGCTGTTGTTACCGTCGCATGTGCAAGTGCGCTGGATGCGCTCTTAAGTCTGTGTTCTCCAGCTTTTCTGAGGATCATATCATAGTCCAGGTGTTCCTCTGTATTCTCAACAATGTGAACCATCATCTGCAATGCTTCTAATGGATATTTACCCTGTGCGGTCTCTCCGGAAAGCATCACTGCATCTGTTCCGTCGTATACCGCATTGGCAACGTCTGTAACCTCTGCTCTTGTTGGACGCGGGTTACGCATCATTGAATCCAGCATCTGTGTAGCCGTGATAACCGGTTTGAAGTTATCGTTACATTTCTGGATAATTGTTTTCTGAAGGTATGGAACTTCTTCTGCAGGAATCTCAACACCAAGATCACCTCTGGCTACCATGATTCCGTCTGCGCAGCGGATGATCTCATCGATATTCTTGATTGCCTCAAAGTTTTCAATCTTAGCAATAACCGGAATATATGGAGCTTTACATTCTCTTAAGAATGATTTGATCTCCAGGATACATTCTGCATTTCTTACGAAAGAAGCAGCGATAAAGTCTACGCCCTGTTCTACACCGAATTTCAGATCGTCACGGTCTTTGTCTGTGATAGCAGGAAGACGGATTGCTACGTTCGGTACGTTAACACCCTTCTTCTCTCCAAGTTCACCGCCATTGACAACTTCACAGTTGATGTTATTGCCCTTTTTATCTTTTACCTTCAGCTCGATCAGACCGTCATCGATCAGGATTGTGCTTCCGGCTTTGACATCTTCTACCAGACCTTTATATGTAATAGATACGATCTTATTGTCTCCTACGATCTCATCTGTTGTCAGGGTAAATGTCTCGCCTGCTTCAAGCTGTACTTTCTTTCCGTCTTTTAATACACCTGTACGGATCTCAGGTCCTTTTGTATCCAGAAGAATCGCGATTGGTTTGTTCTCTTCCTCGCGGATCTTCTTTAACATATCCATACGACCTTTTTGCTCCTCATGATCACCATGAGAGAAGTTAAATCTTGCGATGTCCATTCCATTCTGGACTAACTTTCTCATCAGAGATTCATCGTTGGTATTTGGTCCCATTGTACAGATAATCTTTGTTTTTTTCATATTTTCC
>ADJS01016574.1_pt1 | contig 10106 bp, 9 predicted proteins | sample 268128 | NCBI WGS metagenome assembly ADJS01 (sample SAMN00007486, study PRJNA43253) | human gut metagenome | isolation source: feces sample TS28 | reverse complement strand
CCGGGATCGTCGAATAACGGCTCAAAGGTAACATGGTAATGCTTTGCTCTGATGTTTTTCCGAAGGGCGTCGATACGCCACAGTTCTGCTTTTCTCGTCACCGTAACGCCAAACCATGCGTTTTCCAGATCGGAATCAAAATCCAGCAGATCGGGGCGCTTGGTAAGGAACAGGAACTGATGCTGTGGATTTTCACGGATCTTTGCAAATACCTCGTCTCTCCATTCCGGCTTCCATCCGGAGAGATCGCTCATCCCGGTAAGAAGAAAGTTCTGCGGACGTTTCTTTTCCATCATCCTGAGCTTACCCGGAAAGAATTCAGGGTCAGCGAAGTCATCAATCATAACTGCAAAACGCGAAGCGAATTCATCGAGAAAGCTCTGCGCTTCTACATGGGCTACCTCGGAAGCTGCGACACGACAGAGTATCTCTCGAAGGCTTTAGTGACGATGATCCGCGGCACGCTGGAGAACCACAACAACCGTCTGCGCTCGCTGCTCTTCAAGTGGTGCGTAGAGCTGAACATGATGTGCCACACCATCGCCGCGCACTTCCGCGCCGATCCCATCGACCGCAAGGAGTTGCGTGCTTACGCCGTGGATGAGGTCAAGCGCACGAACGGTCAGATCAGCTTTTCCAACGCACTCGACACCCAGCGGCGATTGGGAGAGGATGACGATTGGCAAGACTAATTTTCATCTCGCCCTACCTCAAGGGCGGGAAGAATGCGAAATGGCTGCGTAACCGCACGCACTATTTCGCCACACGAGAAGGCGTGGTGATCCCAGAGAAAGACGCGGATACGCCGCCAACGGAAAAGCAGAAGGCGTACATCCAGCGTCTGACAAAAAATCTTCCGCTCTGCTGCGGGCTGCTGGAGTACGAGGACTACAAGGAACACCCGACACGAATGACCGCGGCGGAATTCATCGCGCAGGCGTATGAGCAGTTCGTTGCGCCGATGGACAAGCGTGAAAACTACATCGACTATGTTGCAAACCGTCCCGGCGCGCAGCAAGTCGGTGGGCACGGCCTGTGGGACGCCAACGGTCCGGTGAAATCTCTGCGTGAAGTCGAGGAGGCTGTCTCACACCATGCGGGAAATGTGTGGACGCCCATCGTCTCTCTGCGCCGCGAGGATGCCGAGCGGCTCGGCTACACGGACGTGGAGAACTGGCGTGCGTTGGTCTGCGCCTGCGTAGGAGACATCGCGGAGGCGTACAAGATACATCCGGACCACCTCAAGTGGTATGCCGCGCTCCACACAAAGGAGAAGCATGTTCACATCCACATGATCCTCTACTCCACCGATCCGCGCGAGGGCTATCTCACCGTGCAGGGTATCCGTGCAGTTAAGTCCGCGTTCGTGACAAAGGTCTATGAGAATGACCGCATCAGCATCTATGAAAAGCAGACACAGTACCGCACACGCCTGCGCGAAAATGCCGAGGAACGAATGCTGGAGTTGATCCGTGCAATGCGAAGCGGCACGCTGCAAAATGAGCGTATGGAGCAGCTCATCGAAGAGCTAACACAGCGGCTGCCGCTCACAAAGGGACGCAAGGTCTACGGTTACCTGCTGCCGCGCCTCAAGCGTATTGTGGATGAAATTGTAGACGAGCTCGCCAAGGACCCGCGTGTGGCGGAAGCCTATGAGATCTGGCAGGAGCTGCAGGAGCAGAAATGTCTCGACTACAGTCAGAAGCTCCCGGAGCGGCTACCGCTGAGTCAGCAGAAGGAATTCAAGACAGTACGCAACATGGTCATTCAGGAGGTGCTGAAGCGATCGGGGCAAGACCTCGAAGCGATGCGTCATAGACAAGTAGAAGAACAACCGGTGCAGGAGACCCCAGCACCGATTGATCCTGACCCGAGGCCAAGGGATGATGTGCCGGTGTACCACAAACCTGTGCAAAGGGCGAGTGCAGCAGATGGTGCGGAAGAGAATAACGGAAAGCCAGCAAACGACACGCCGGAACAGGAGGCGGATGTACCGCCCGACAGCAGGGTGCCAAAAAGAGATGCGGTGTATCGCTCACCTACTCTTGGCGATTCGGTCGTGCAGATGCTGCACCACATGGGCAGGATATTCGAGGACAACAGCAAGGCTGACGGTACGCTCTATGGCTTGCGAATCGACCGCAAGCGCCGCCGTGAGCTCCAACGCAAGCGCCTTGCCATGGGACACAAGCCCGACGATCATGAAGAGATATCGTATACATAGTGCAGAGCCGCGGCATCGGTGATGACCGGTGCTGCGGCTCTGTGATCAGTTATGTTCCTCGTTCGGTATGCTCACGCTCACGCCGTTGACCTCCACGCCGTCGTCGGCGGGAATGAGCAGATACCTGCGTCCGCCAATCATGCGGGCTTCGATGAGGTAGCTGTTTTCCGGCGCAACGGTGATCTTCACCTCCGGCGTGGTGATCTCGAATTTGCCTGTGCCGAGAATGTTCTTCGGGTTCAGCGCGGCGTTCTCGCCGTACTGCTTCTCGCACTCGCGGCGGAAGCTCTCGACCTTCTCCTCGCTCACGCCGCTCTCGGACAGGATGCCGCCGACGTCGCCGACGGTCAACTCCAGCGGCGCGGGATCGCGGCTCTCCTTATGCTCCTGAATGCGGCCGCGCAGCTGCTCGTGGACGGACTGCACCACATCGTAGCTGCAATCCTTTTCAAGCGTATCAGCGAGCGCGGTATCAAACACATTTTTCTGCTCGACGGCAGACATCGGCGGCTCGACGCGGAACACCGCGTCGATGACCTCCTCGTGGATGAGCTCGACATTCTTGCTGTAAAAAAGCGCGTTGTAGATGTTCGCCGCGCGGTCGTCAAAGGCGGGGAAGAGGAAGCCCAGCTCGGGCGCAAGGGCAATATGTCCGGTGGAGCTGGGGTGGAAGAAGTTCTCGTCGGTATCGTAGCGCAGCTCGAGCGTCGGCGCCTTCACAGGACAAATGGCGCAGACAAAATACTTGTAGACGTCGCCGGAGGCGTCCGCCTGCAGCTCGTCGTCCTTGCCGCGGTAAGGAACATCATAGGCGTCGGCGGCGAGGAGAATGAGGCAGTTCGTCTCGCCCATATTGAGAGATTCAATAATTTTGCGGCAGAGCGTTTCGCGGGCGTTCGCATCCTTGCACTCCGTCTGGCGCAGGGTTTGGAGCAGACGGTGCTCGTCGCTGTCCGCGACCTGAGCGGTCGAGAATGCAATGTCGATGAGGTTGCGCCCCAGCGTGCCGGAGAGCGTCTTTTTGAGCAGCCCCAGATACATCTCCTGCTCCTCCTGCCGCATGAGGCCGAGGGAGGCGTCGATCCACGAGATGACCTCGCGGTTGGAGTTGACGTAGCAGCCGAAGATGCGGCTGAAGTTATTTTTATCGAGCCGGAAGCGCCGGCGAATTTCGTTGAGTTCTTTTTGATTCATTTCCTTCTTCCTTCTCTCACAGAATATCACGGAGAGAAATTGTACCACAGCGTCCCTCTGGCGGCAAGAGGGACTACATCGATCCATACGGAGAAAAAGAATGGCTAAATTTATCTATTTTACGCCGGAGGAAAAGGCGCGGGCGCAGAATACCGACCTGGTGTCTCTGCTGCGTGCCCAGGGCGAGCGCCCCATTCGCTCCGGTCGAGAGTATCGTATCCTCATACATTTTCGGAAATTTCAAAAATTTTCGCAGCAATGGCAGGTGTTTCGGGGATCGGCGCGAAAAAATGGGTAGACGGAAGGGTAGACGGCGACCCTCTCGGAAAACCCGCAAGCCCTTGCGCCCCAGGCGTTTCGGCGGGTAGCCATCGGGTAGACATGGGCGGTTTTGAACAAAACGGATCGTCAAAGTGTACAAAAAAAGCGCCCTTCGGCGCTTTTTTCAAAAGGACTCATTTTCAGGTTTTCACGATCCGCTTTTTTCCGCACTTCGGACAGGTCAATTCGACCGTTCCGACGCTGCGCGGCACACGGCAATAGGTGCCGCAGGAGCACTTCACATACTTGTGTTCCTTGTCGGCGCGGCGGGCCTTCGCTCCGCGCAGGGCGCTCTGCTTCGGCCCCCACCACTGCATGAATTTTGCGTTTTCCGCACGGCGCTTTTCGAGGTTGCGCGAGAACATACGGAACAGCAGATATACGCACAAAAAGAGCGTGGTATAGTGGATAAAGGCGGCAAATGCCTGCCCCGGCACCAAGGCGGGCAGCAGGCTGAGCACCAACTCAGCGATAAACAAAGCCCAGCAGAGCTGGTCGGCGCCGTTTCGACCGTACATGAAGCGCGCCATCGCGCAGCGAAGCTTATAAATGAAATTCTGCAAGATCCATCACACTTTCTATCAAAATTGCTTTTATTCTATATGATTTCGCCTAAATAGTAAAGAGGGCGCAAAAAAGTTTACGAAACGGCAATAATTGGTTTGACACAGGACGCTTCGTATGCTATGATACCGAAAGGAATAAGGGAGTAGCCAGCGCCGCTGCGGCGTCGGGCGGGTCGTCATCACGGGGCTGCGCCCCCGGTCCGCTCATGAAATGGCGAGACTTTTACCGAAGACGTCTTTGCAGCCGTCCGACGGTAAGAGTCTTTTTCTTTTCCCAAAACCAATTCTATAATACAGGAGTGTGTTGCATTTATGAGCTTTCTGCTTGACGGCTTTCGAGCCGTGACGTGGCAGCAAGGCGTGATGTACCTTGTGGGCTTCGCGCTCATCTACCTCGCCATCCAAAAGGACTATGAGCCCGCGCTGCTGCTGCCGATGGGCTTCGGCGCCATCCTCGTCAACCTGCCGAGCTCCGGCGTCCTCAACCAGATGGTCGAGGGCATCGGCGAGAGCCAGGGCATCATCCAGTGGCTCTTCGAGACAACCATCGAGGCCAGCGAAGCGCTGCCGCTGCTGCTGTTCATCGGCATCGGCGCGATGATCGACTTCGGCCCGCTGCTCTCAAATCCCAAGATGCTGCTCTTCGGCGCGGCGGCGCAGTTCGGCATCTTCTTCACCATGGTCGCTGCCGTCCTGCTCGGCTTCGACCTCGCGGACGCCGCCTCCATCGGCATCATCGGCGCGGCGGACGGCCCGACCTCCATTCTCGTCTCGCAGGTGCTGCACTCGAGCTACGTCGGCCCCATCGCCGTCGCGGCATACTCTTACATGGCGCTTGTGCCGATCATCCAGCCCTTCGCCATCAAGCTCGTGACGCGAAAAAAGAGCGCCGCATCCGGATGCCCTACAACCCCAAGAACGTCTCGCGCACGCTGCGCATCTGCTTCCCAATCCTCGTGACCATCATCGCGGGCTTCATCGCGCCGATGTCCGTCTCGCTCGTCGGCTTCCTGATGTTCGGTAACCTCCTGCGCGAGTGCGGCTGCCTTGACCGTCTCTCCGAGACCGCGCAGAACACGCTGGCGAACCTCATCACGCTGCTGCTCGGCATCACGATCTCGTTCTCCATGCGCGCCGACCAGTTCGTGAACCGGAATACGCTCATCATCATGGGCCTTGGCCTCGTGGCGTTCGTGTTCGACTCCATCGCGGGCGTGATGTTCGCGAAGCTCCTCAACCTGTTCAGCAAGAAGAAGGTCAACCCGATGGTCGGCGCGGCAGGCATTTCGGCGTTCCCGATGTCCGCGCGCGTCATCCAGAAGATGGGGCTTGAGGCCGATCCGCAGAACCATCTGCTGATGCACGCGGTGGGTGCGAACGTGGCAGGGCAGATCGCAAGCGTCCTCGCGGGCGGCATGATCCTCAACCTCGTGCCGCAGCTCTTGAAGTAAGGAGGAAGGGAATATGACTGCTCTCGAAGCCGCCCTCACGATCCTGTGGCAGGGGATGCTCGGCATCTTCGCCGTCATGGCGCTCATCACGCTGATCGTCATGCTCTTTACCAAGTTCAGCAAGTAACTGCGTAAACGCAACAAGCCCTCCCGATCGGGAGGGCTTGACTTTTTTGTGCGGTATGGTACAATCGTCTCAAGGACGCTGTTGTATTGCGGCGGTTAGCCACTCCCTTGCGAAAGGGGGTGATGCAGATGGGAAACGGGCGCCGGGCGCGAGCCCTGCGTTTCGTGATATGCTTCATCGTGATCCTTGCGATCATGATCTACATAGCCCCAAAAGCGTGTTGACCGCCCGGCTGGCACCCGAGCGGTCAACATAGACATTCTATTTTGATCTCTGAGGGCTAACTGCCGATACAGCAGCGTCCCTTGCTATCTTCATTATAATCCGGCGGGCAGATTTGTCAAGCCGGAAATTTTTTTGCCCTCGTTGCACACGGATGGACACCAAACCGGCGAATCACTCTTACAAGTGATTCGAGGTGCTTTCGCCGTAAGAAAAAATCATAAAACCGGCGGAAACCTCGGAATTTTACACGAAAAACTGAATCATACACCATCGGCTGCCCCGGCAGGGCGGCTTGAAAACAAACCTTGCCCTGATCGCAGGGCGTAAAAAACAGGAGGAAGCATGACAAAAACCACCAACTACCAGCTCAACCAATGGGCAAAGTCCGACCGCGTGATGATGGACGACTTCAACGCCGACAACGCCAAGATCGACGCCGCGCTCAAGGCCAACGCCGACGCCATCGCGGCGGAGACCACCGCCCGCATCGCGGGCGACATGCTCGTGAAGCTCAAAGAAATCACGGTCACATCGGAGATCGCACAGATCGATATGAACCTTTCCGACATCGACCTGCGCAGTTTCTCCAAGCTGATTATCCGCCCAGCGCTCGCCTGCACTGACAACGTGGACTATCGTCTGCGCTTCGGCAGCGGCGAGGGAACCATTTTCCGCCACTACGTCAACCGCGAGTTTGCCAACTATGACTACGCCGCGGGCCTCGGCCCCACCGGGCGCGAGTACGCCGAGGTCGAGCTGTGCCCCGGCGACGGCTGCTACTACATCACCACCCGAAAGCTGACGAGCACCGGCGAGACCGTTACGGTCTGCACGACGAACGCTTCGAACTTCGGGGAGACCGGCCCCAACTCGCTCTCGCTGTATAAAACCTCGTCCGCGCAGTATTTCACAGCGGGCAGCAGTGTGACGCTGTACGGCGTGAAAAAGTAAAAAAGGATCGCTCCTCAAATGAGGAGCGATCCTTTTTTATCTCAGCTCAAAAAGCTTTGATATCGGTTTGGCAATTAGCCGCCGATCACACTGTTGGTGGTCAGAACCGCACCGCCGACGGTAACGGTAGCCTGATACTTCACAGCGCTGTTGGAAGAGACAGCAATCGTCTCGGCGTCGGCGAAGGTAGTAGAGTTAGCATTGAAAGAACCGCCGACCAGATCAACGGTGGTAACATAGCCGTTGGTGGTATTGGTGATCGTCACAGTGCCGGTGTAAGCAACCTCAGCGGTATCAGAGTTCGTGTACTGCAGAGTGACCTTGCCGGAAGAAGTATCCTTGACCAGCTTGACAGCAACAGTACCATTGCTGGGATTGACAGCAGAGGTCTCGTCAACGACCTTGATGAACACAGTGCTCAGCAGGCCATCGGTGAGCTTGAACCAAACCTGATCGTTGGTATCCTTGCCGATGGAGGCAGGAGCGGAAGCGATCAGAGTGCCGTCGGTGCCGATGTAGTAGACCTTGCAGTCATCATCGAAGGCATAGAACTTGGTGTCGATCTTCACAACAGAGTTGGTGGTAGCCTCAGTGCCAACCGCGGTGAAGAGCTTGTCGCCGTCCTTCTTGGTAGCAGGAGTGTTGATATCCATGTAGGCGATATCGCCGTAGCCGGTGGCAACACCCTTGCTGTTGTACGAAACACCGGTCAGGATGCTGTAGTACTTGACCTCAAAGTCGGTCTTGATCTTGGTCTCAGCACCGTCGATGATGGCGTCATACTCATAGTAGTAGCCGAGATCCTTGGTGTAGGACTTGCCGGCGGAACCGCCCTTGATGAAGGTGACAGCCTTGCTGCCGTCGGAGATGTAGAGGCTGTTGGTCTCGTTGTCAACCTTGGTCTTGGCGACGACAACGATCTTGGCAATGGTGTTGTCCTCAGTCAGCAGGGTGATGGGAGCGGTGTAGGTGCCGCTCTTCCACTCGATGTTGGGGACGTTGGCAATGCCGGTGTAGGAGGTGTAGGTGGTATCCGTGCCGCTCTCGTCGATGACGAGGAACGTGGTCTTGCCGTTGGCATAGAGGCGACCGGTGTTGGTGGAGCCGACGTTATAGGCGTTGTTAGAGACCGTGCCGTCGAGGGAGGGGATGCCCTTGGTGATCTTGGCGGAGCCAACGTCCGCGTTACGCGCGTCAGCCGCCAGGGTCAGCGTGTACTCCTCGTCGCTGTTGACGGTGTAGGAGACCACATCGTACTTGTTCAGCTTGGAGTTGCCAGAGGCAGAAGAGGTATAGTCATCCAAACTGCGATCAGAATACGCAGTACCGTTGGCATCCTTCAGAGCCTTGACATCGACCTTCTTGGTGGTGCCGTCGGTGAAGAGGAGCTTGGCGCGGGGGCTATCGAGGCGGGAAGCAACCTCATAGGCGAGGATGACCGCATACTGCAGGGTATCGTCAGCGTCGACAAAAGCGGCGTAGCCGTACTGATCCAAATAAACGCTAACGTCCTTACCAACGCTGGTGTTCATGCCGGGGGTGATGGGGGTGCCGTTGGCGCTCTTCTTGTAGGTGGTGCCGTCAACGGTGACGTTCTTGGCGGCGGTGAAGCCGTTCATCTTGCCGGTGACCTTCTCGGCCAGAGCCATGCTCTTGACGCCAGCGTCGCCAGCCTTGCTGGAGTAGGTGTAGAGAACGATGTCATCCTTGCTGTAGCTGTCGTCCGTCTCATAGGAGGAGCCGGCACCAGTCTTGGCAGTAAAGGTGACATAGGCATCCTTGGTGGTGGAAGCCTTGTAGGAAGCGGTGATCTTGCCAACATAGGTGTTGATCGCGATCACGGTCAGGGACTCGGCGTCGTCATTGTAGTAGACCTCGAGCAGGGTGCCGTTGCCGCCCTTTTCGACCTTGCTGCCCTTAACGATATCCTGAGTCCAGGAGCTGGACAGATTCCGGCCATCCTCATAATAGGTGACCTTGGAATCGTCAATGCCCTTGCTCAGACCGAGGTCGGAATAGATGGTGCCGATCTCGACGGTAGCGGTGTAGGACAGGTCAGCAGCATCCGCATAGGTGCCGATGGACTTGGCCTTGAGCATCCACTCGGTAGCGGGACGCTCGAAAGCATCGGTGGTGGAGTTCTTCTTGAGATCCTTGTAGAGCTTCTCGCCGAGCTCAACGGTGTACTCGCCGGAGGTGAGCTTCTCCTTGGAGATGTTCTGATCCTTGGCGACGGTGGAGGTCTCATACTTGGCAACGGAAGCGCCGAAGTTGATCTTAGTGCCGTCGACGGTGATGGTAGAACCCTTGGTGTCATAGGTGACCATGGGAGCCTCGAGGGCGTTCAGGCACATCTGAGCGGCCTTCTCACGGGTGAGGACCTGGTTGACGGAGCCGGAGATGCCGTCCATCAGCTTGGTGCCGGCCATGAGCTTGCTGGTGTTGATGGCCCAGTCGGTGCCGACCATGCCCTCGGCCTTGGCATCGTAGCCGAGCTCAACGAGCAGCATCTTGCCGAACTGCAGAGCGGTCAGCTGACCGGCAGGATCGAACTTGCTGTCGCCGACGCCGGAGACGATACCGGCCTGCGCGCAGTAGCCGACAAAGCCGGCGGACCAGCGAGTGGAGGCCACGTCGGTGAAGGTAGCGCCGCCCACGAGGGCGTCAGCGGCCTTGGAGCCGAGCTCGAGGTACGCGATGATCTTCGCGGCCTGCTCACGGGTCAGGTTTTCCTTGGCATTAAAATTGCCCTTTTCATCGCCAACGAACACACCAACGGCGTTCATGACGTCAACGGCTTCCTTATAATCGATGCTGTCCGCATCCTTGAAAGCCGCGTTGCTGATGGTGACGAGGGACATGGACATGACCAGCGCCAGCACCAGAGCGAGTAACTTTTTCATATAATGTTACTCTCCTTTCTGAAATTTCCGTTTCCGGTTCTGCGGCATCGTATATTTTTCCGCATTTCGGCGCGATTTTCTTTTGTTTATGCATGTTGGCTCGTTGAGGAGGGCGTCCGTCAAAATCCTGCCTTTGTGCAAAAC
>ADJS01005882.1_pt1 | contig 10117 bp, 7 predicted proteins | sample 268128 | NCBI WGS metagenome assembly ADJS01 (sample SAMN00007486, study PRJNA43253) | human gut metagenome | isolation source: feces sample TS28 | reverse complement strand
GCATGAAATACTGTGTCTCTGTATAGTCATAACTGCTGTCACTCCAGGTTCTCTGTTTTGTCGCCTGATAGCTGATCATGGCGTCCGCGCTTGCATCAAACAGCCAGAAGGGCACGTATACGCCTTTGATTTCGTCAATATGGTTCTGATCCTTAAAGATCTTCGGAAGCAGGCGTTTTCCGTTCAGATGCTTCATCAGCCCTGCCTTCGCCGCCTTTTTATCCAGCTTAAACGGAATCACATAATCCGGACGAAGCGCCCCGGCAAATTGTCCCATCAGTACAATCGGATTTCCGCAGTACGGACAGGAAGATGCCGCCATGCTTTCGTCTCCCACGATCTCTCCTCCACAGGATTTACACTGGTATGTACGCAGTCCGCCTGCCTCTTCATCCTGCCATTCTCCTCCTGCCGTGGTATCCCACGTCATATCGTCACCCTGCTCCTGCTGCTTTAAGACTTCATCATACCCCTGCAGTGCTTCCATCTCAAATTCTGTGTCACAGTAAGGACACTTCATCTTCTGAATTGTACTGTCAAAAGCAATGGCTCCGCCGCAGCATGGACATTTATATTCCTGAATATTAGCCATACTCCTGTTCTCCTTCCTTACCAGGCTTCCGTTAAATCAATGCTCAGTTTGCCCTTTTTCTTTCCCGGATTCTGGGAAAACTCCACTTCTACGGTTTCAGTATCACTGTCCGGCAGAACATAGGCCGATTTCACCTCAATCGTTTTTCCCGGTACGATCTCCGTCAGCTGTGCTTTCGTAACCGTATCATAGGAATCCGGATCAGAAAATACCGTTGCCACATCCAGGCCAATCCCATTCTGGAATGCTTTTTCCGATACTGCCCAGAGATAAGAAGTTGCCTCTTTCCCATTATTTGTAAAATCCAGGTTTATGACCAGCGCCGGGTTTTCGTTGATATCCTGCATCACGGTAAAGCCCTTGTAACGGATTTCATAATCTTCCAGAATGATATGATCCGGCGCAGAAGGAGCCGCAGGCTCCTTCTGCGTACAGGCTGAAACTTCAAGGAGTATCCCTCCGGCCAGGAGCAGATATAACCAACGTTTGTGCTGTTTCATGCTCCAATCCTCCTTCTTTTTGCCTGGATTTATTCAAACCACGCTTCAACCGGCTCTCTGAATTCCGCCGCGGTCAGCATAGCTTCCAGTAGCTCCAATGATTTCTGGTAATAGGTATCCGGATCGTCCTTCATCTCCTTCACAGCCGCTGCCAGCGCCACAGGATCCGTCAGCTCATCATCGTTCACATACGTGATCGCGTACACATCATAATTGGTACCTCATTTATCTTAAGACGCAGAAAACTGCTCACGTATCCATAGAACTCCGTCTGTTTCATGATTCCGGAATATCCGGCAATGGTGTATTCCTGATATCCTTCCATTTCCAGAGAGGCATTGTTGATCGTACCGCTGATCATTGCTGTCACTCTTGTAGGGATCGGATCCGAATCATATACCTCTGTCTTCAGATGTATATATGATATTCATCGAGAACCTGCATAACTTCAACGTTCTCTCCATGATATTCCATAGTATCCGGAAGGGAACACAAACCAACGCCCTGATATTTGCGCCCGCTGCGATCCTCTTTGCCTTCGTAATCCGTGGTTACTGTGAGGGTTTCCAAAAACATATCCCGGACATCCGCCAGTTCCTTTATATTGGCAAACTCCTCATTTCCGCCTTCAAAGCTAGCATTTATATACAGATTCAGTCCCTCTGTAAACGGCCCCAGATCAATGGTGTATTGCCAGGAGGTATTCGTGGTTTCCAAAATTGCCGGGTAATTCTGAACCTGTATCTTCTCCGCCTCCTCATTCTCCAGCATCGCGGCCAGCGTCGCCGTTAATGTGGCTGTCAGCCGGATATCCGCCCGTAACGAAACGCCATCTGCATTTTCTGACTGATACACATATCTCTGAGGTACATTGACCGGATCCCTTTTGCTCAGACACTTTGTTTCCCATTCCTTCGCTTCCTTTGGGAAATAGAACTTTGCCTGCGCCTGAATTTTCGGATTTGTCAGCAAAATTTCTGTGGCATTCTCCGGAATCTTCGTTTCAGCCTCTGCAGACTCCGCTTCCGGCTGCTCCTTTTCTGTCTGCGAAGTATCGGTCTGTGAGCTGTCGATCTGCGAGCTGTCGGCCTGCGAGCTATCAGTCTGCGAAGTATCAGTCTGTGAGGTATCTGTGGTGTCGGTTGTGTCTACAGGTTTCTTTTCTCCGCCGCAAGCCGCCAGGCTAAGCGCCAGCACTGCCGCCAGCATCACTGTCATAAGTTTTCTTTTTCTCATTCTCCACGCCTCCTTTACTGATAAAATTTTTCCATTTCCGCAATCTGCAAGCCCCACTTTGCAATATATTTAACCCCATTTGGTTGCCGTAACCCGCTTCAACCGCCTCATACGGACAAACTCTCCCACAAAATAGGACTCACAGCTTACGAAAAGCCTTTTTCAAACACGCTCTAGCGAATCCTGTCTCTGCCGTCCCTTGGTGCTCCACAATTCTGGCAGAACTTTCCGGTGTTTGTCATGCCGCAGGAACAAACCCAACTGCCGTTCTGTGCCATGTTTCCGTTCTGCATCATGTTTCCATTCCGCATCATAGTTCCGTTCTGCATCATGTTCCCGTTCTGCATCACATTTCCATTCTGCATCATGTTTCCATTCTGTATCATGTTTCCGTTCTGCATCATGTTTCCGTTCTGCATCATGTTTCCATTCTGCATCACATTTCCATTCTGCATCATGTTCCCGTTCTGCATCATAGTTCCGTTCTGCATCATGTTCTCATTCTGCCCCTGCATCATGCCGGTTCCTGCCATGCCTGCGCCCAGACCGGATACCACTGCACCTACCAATCCCTGACCATCTGCCATCTGGTTTATCACAGAAGCCGCCATTCCTCTCGCCGTCGGCTGCCCTGACAATACTGCCACGATTTCATCTGCCATCTGCTGATATTTGCGGTATTCCATATTGTACTCCGGATGCACCATGCTCTGGCGGCGGCTGCCCATCATCCTTCCCATTCCGGCACCGGTAAATTCATCCACAATCTCGATATCACTGGAATTCAGGCGAAAACGAATCTGGCTAAACCAAGGATTTCTTACAGAAATCTCGATAAAGAAATTGTAGGAATAGCAGTATCTGGGAGGGTTGTAGCTGACCTCCTTACCCTGTGCATCTTCCTGCTTCAATTCCGTATCTTCCATCTTCAAATCCAGGTTACAGGAGATCACATCGGAAATAGAAATGATATCCGGATTCGCCTTCAGAATATCGTTAGAAGAAGTGACAATAAAGCGGTTTCCCAGTTCATCTACCATAACCTTCATCCGATCGCCGATTATGCGGGTCGCCCGAAAGCCTGCCAGCTGCTGCCGGTTTTCCTCCCGGTAGGCCAGCTGCTGCTTAATCTCCTCAACCGTAGAAGATTTTCTATCAGAGAAAAACGGGGAAAGCTTAGACGCGCATTCCTTACAGAGATTTCCGTCCTCCAGCTTACGGTTTCCAAGAAGCCCTATCTTTTCTCCACACACATCACAATACTTTTTATCAAAAAATCCCATATAGAAACCTCCCTTCCTGTTATATGTACTCTCGGAATCTTTTCATTACATCGTTATTTTAAAATGATGTAATGATTTAGTTCGTAACATCTCCATCATCAAACGGGTCGCCGCACTCCGGACAGAATTTTGGCGGATGCGTCGGATCCTCCGGCTGCCAGCCACATTTGTCACATCGGTACAAGAGTGCTCCTGCCGGCTTCTTCGCGCCACAGTTCTGACAGAATTTTCCTTTGTTCACAGTTCCACAGGAGCAGATCCAGCCATCGCTGTCTTCCGGCTTTTTCGCGCCACACTCCGGACAGAACTTTCCGGTCGCAGTTGCTCCACAGGAGCACTTCCAGCTTCCCTCTGCCTCCATCTTCGGCTCCGGCTTTTTCGCGCCGCACTCCGGACAGAACTTTCCGGTCGCGATTGCTCCACACTGGCACTTCCAGCTGTTTTCCCCGGGCTGTGGAGCGCTTTGGGCTGCCTGTTGCTGCTGTGCCGCTGCCTGCTGCTGCGCCGCCTGATTCTGCTGCTGACCCATTGCGAACAGATTCTGTGCGTTCATACCGCCCATTCCACCTGCATTCATAGCCATTCCCATTCCCATAAATCCGGTCATGGCTCCGGCGTTATTGTTTGCCGCCGCCTTCATAGCGTCGATCTGTCCGCCTACCAGACGGGCTGCCGCCGTATTGGGATTGGTAGTCATAGCATTTTCTTCCCACTCCGTCAGCTTCAGGCGCTGATCCTCCGGAATACTTAAGGAATTAATGTTGAAAGAAAACACTTCGATACCGCGTTTTTCTTTCCATGTTTTAGAAAGAACATCGTTCAGGGCATCGGAGAGCTCCAATGTATGAGCAGGAATCTCATAATACTGAATCTTCTGCGCCGAAAGGGTCGCCAGAGCCGGCTGCAGAGCCGTCATCAGTTCACCCTTTAAGCGGGGCGCGATTTCCGCGCTTTCATAATCGCTTTCCACGTTGCCGCAGACATTGGTATAAAACAGAAGCGGATCGCTGATACGGTACGTAAAGTTACCATTGCAGCGGAGATCCACGGACAGTTTATACCCCAGTTCCTCATTTACAACTACGCGGAACGGAATCGGAGTTGCGGTTCCATAAAGAATTTCTCCCATCTCCTTCGTGTTAATATAGTAAACACGCTGATCCTTTCCTGTGTCACCGCCGTAGGTAAATCGTTTTCCAACTACCTTAAAGGTTTCACGGATGCTCTCTCCCAGATTTCCGGCAAAGATACTTGGCTCCGAAGAAGTATCATATGTAAACTCACCAGGCTCCGCACAGACCTCTACGACTTTTCCCTGTTCCACGATCAGCATGCACTGTCCGTCTGCTACCGCGATACCGCTTCCATTGGAAATGATGTTGTCATTTCCCTTTGTATTGGAAGACCGGCCCGTGATACGCTTCTGTCCCTTCGTTACCAGAACGTCTTTTCCCAGTGCTTCACAATAGAAAAACTCTTTCCATTGATCCGCAAATGTTCCACCTAATGCACCCATACCAGCTTTAATCAGTCCCATAAACAAATCTCCTTTCCTTTCGCATCTGTATTTTTGGTTTTGTTGTTTCTTATCTGAAATCAGCATATCAGTTTTTACAGAAAAAATATATGGGAACGGTTGGAATATCAGACTATTTCTATAACTTTCCAACGGTTGGAATACAATATATTGTGCTTTAAACATTTTTTATACCATATATAGATATCCTGTCCTAAAAAAAGAGAACCCGGTAATCCGGATTCTCCTTTTTCTTCTTATCTGTCTTTCAATTCCTCCAGCCGTCCGCACCGCCGGAAGAGATCAACATAAACCATCAGCTCCTCCCGGTTAGATACCTCCAGTTTCCGGTTGATACTGGTATTATGCTTTCGCACCGTTGCCACACTGACAAAGCTCCGTTCTGCTGCTGTCTGGACATCGCAGCCCTCGATAAACATCTGAAAAATATGTAATTCCGCAGGTGTCAGCCTTGTCACCCGCTCCTTAAACTCCTGCAGCATGTTTTCAATCTCCGGCGGAAGATCACTGGTTTTCAGCTCCTGACTTCTGCTTTGCAGGAAAGATACCAGCGCATCAATTTCCGAAATTCCCGACCGGATACCGGCGCTCTGACCGTCCCCTCCCGGCATCTCCAGCTGCATGGCTTTCAGACTTCGCACAATTGGGGCCGAAAAGTGACCGGACACTCCTCCTGCCAGGAGGAGAATCAGAATCAGAAACAGGACCGTGCCCGCATACCAGAACTGACGGTTTCGAAGGGATGCCTGGTGATAGCTGTCCTCGGGCAGCAGAGTTAAAATCATAGGCGTCTGACCACTGGAAAGGCGGGCCTCCAACGGAGTAGCCAATCCAAAATAGCGGGTAGAGCCAGTCGAGGCTGTCTCATAATATTTCCCGCTCCGGATTTCTATCAGCCCGGAGGATTTCAGATACGTCCCTGCTGCGTTTCCAATCATAGCCTTGGACAAATCGTACTTTCTTCCCTCTCCGGAAACCAGAAGAGTAACCATATTTCCGAACCGGCTTTCTGACGCCGGATAAGACAGGACAAAATAAAGCTGGCTCAGCTCCACACCGCAGATCCCGCAGGGCTCTCCGTTCTGATCCAGAACCGGCACGCACAGAAGCGTTACATCCTCCCAGGTATCCCGCAGCCGGAACCGCTCTGTCCAGACGGCTCCCTCTGCCAGACGGCTGCGGTTAAAATGCAGAAGCGTATCATAACAGGGAATCAGCGATGTGTCAAACTCCAGATCCCAGCGATTATGCATCTGAATCTGTTTTTTTCTGGCCAGATCAGCCGCCCCGCGGAAATACACCATATGCTGGTTTGCCGTTCCGACGGCCTTCAGATCCGAAAAACGCAGGTAGACTCCCATGCGAGACGTATCTGCACATTCTGCCTTTGTATTTACAGTGGCATCCAGCCAAAAAATGCGCCACTGCATGCATTGGAACGCAAAACCGTCTCCAGCGATCCATACAGAGAATTCTCCAGATCCAGAATCAGCTCGGAATCGTCATTGAGATCGGAAAATGATTTTCCACTCTCAATCAGCACCTGATCCATGGTCCGCGTGATTTCTTCTGAAAGGCTGATACTTCTTGCCGTCAGAAGATCCATCTGCTTCGTCATTGCTGAAACAGTATTCTGATGCTGTACCGTCAGTGCTTCTCCCAGATTACGCTCCGATCCCGGCATAATCCCTGCTTTCTGAATCACAACTACGCCTGCCGCAAATACAAATAGTACCATACAGGCCACGTACAGCGTCAGCTTTCGCTGCATGGATACGCCAACTTCATTCCAGTGACGCAGCGAATAGCTGATCTTATGAAACAAGCGACTCATTGCGTCACCGCCTTTCTTACCTTCATTGCTGATAATCCTTCCTGAAGCTCTCCAACGTTGTCTCTGCCAGCTCCTCCGGAGACTGCTCCGGACTTTCCAGGAAGGAACGGCGCGCAATCTGGAGCTTCTGACGAACCAGATCTTCAAATCTGGTTTCCAGATCCAGATAGGTATCATACTGTGGCGCCGTATAGAAAATATATTGCTCCTGCGTCTGTAAAAATGCCTGGTACAAAGACTGATACATGGGATCCCGGAGCCGGTCGATTGCTGCCGGGAGATATTTTTCAAAGGATTCCTGTTTTACCGGCATATATCCCAGCTGTGTCACAAATTCCACATTCCGCTCCGGATCTGTCAGCCATTTTAAAAATGTGATACAGGCTTTTTCCCGCTCCGGAGTAGACTTTACCGTGCAGATTCCAGCACCCCGCTGCATCACCAGTTTTTCCCCATTTTCAAAAACCGGGCAGGGCATCGAAATCATATTCACCTTCTCTGTGGTATTGTCCGCATAGGTCACCGTATCGGAGTAATACAGGACGCTGGCAGAAGAGGCTACGGACACGATAGAATCCCCGGTTCGCAGCGGTTCTGTAGCATAACCGCTCTGAAGCCAGATACCACCCTCCTCTGCCGCTTTGGCATAAGGTGCCCACACCTGTTCAAAAGCCGGCCCAAAGACAAGCTCTGTTCCATTCTTCGTAAAGAAATGCTCTCCCAGGGACTCTACACCCACCTGAAAATAGTTAAAATGATAATCATGAACAAAAAATGGTTTCCCATCCTCCGGAATATCCGGCGTCTGCTCATCCGTCCACCTGGTGTAATCCTCGGCTATACGGAAGACTCCCTCCCAGGTTTCCAGGTCAGAAAGAGAAGCTCCACTGACTTTAGCATATCGGTTAAATGCTGTTTCATTTACAAACATAATTTCTGTGGACTTCGCAACGGGAAGAATCAGCTGTCTGCCGTCAATCTGCCCCTCTGTAAGAAAGGTCGGAATAAAGCAGCTTAATTCTTCCTCAGAAAAATAATCCTGATAATTCACCAGAACCGTCTCATCAGGCAATGCCAGTACTGTCTTCGGATAGGAAACAAACATATCCGGCAGATCCTCTGCCCCCGGATCCCCAAATGCTGAGGACAGCACGTTCTCATGGATCGTATTGGTATTGGTGACACTTCCCACCTGTACCTGGATATTTTCTTCCTTTCCCACCGTCTCATTAAATTCCGCTATCATATCATTGAGCGGTGACTCTGCCTGTCCTCCATAGACATGCCATATAGTAACGGTAACCGGTTCCCTGGCCGTTTCCTTCCCGCACCCAGCTAAGCCCATAACAGCCATCAGGCCAAGCAGACCATACCCCAGACGCCCGATAATGTTCCTCCCTTTTTTCATAGAAATTCCCCCACATTTCACATTTTCTTTTTCTGTAAACAGAAAGTTTATCTTTATTATACATCTTTTTTCCAAAAACGTATACCCTATCCGTGAAAAATTTGTCAACTTTCACAAAAAACCACTGCTGTACATTTATTTGCACAACAATGGTTTTCCTCCTGCAAAATCAGCTGCTCCTTTCTTCTATAATTTCACTACCAGCCTGCCCTCCACCTCCCGGGAAAGGTGCGGATTCACCATCATATATTCTTCTATAATATCCCGGCAGGATGTAGCCAGCACGCGGGGAAGCGCATTGGCCTTCGCCTCCTCCAAGGACAGCGTCAGAAAATCCTGCATATTCATATAATGATATTTCGAAAGGGCAATGGAATATAGCTTCTGCTCATTCAGTGCCTTTCCCTCCAGCGTCAGCGCTTCAAACTCCTGCCGGCTGCGTGACCAGACGATATGCAGCCCATGGGAAAACTGATAAAACTCCGTATGCTCTCCCTCAAACGCCTCTTCACGCAGAATATAACGCAGCATCCGCTCCAGCTGTGCTCCGTTTACCTGAACCATATACATCGCTTCATCATAAGGAAGACATTCCACCAGATCCTGATAATGGACCACCGGTCCCAGTTCATAATTCCGGATCGCACCGGACCCCATCAGCGCCAGATCAATCCCCAGACTGTCCCGCAGGATATCCGCAATCAGATTTCCCAGCGCCGTTTCCTGATTTCTTACCGGATGTGTCAGACATTTCGTAAATCTGGTCACAATACGGTCATACTTTTTATCCGTCTCCCGTCGGTAATGATTGATGAACTCTTCCATTTCTTCATCTTTCTGACAGGTTGTATTGTTGATCGGGATAAGCTGCCAGGTAAAGGTATCGATTGCATTGAGATCCGTGTCCACCATAATATCAAAACGCCCGATCTGGTCTGTACCGGTTCCTGCCTGCACAATATAGATTCCATTTACCAGAGCAGGTTCTGTAAGAAGGGTGTGCGAATGACCGCCGATGATCACGTCCACACCCCAGGCCTGATCCAGCAGAGCCGCCAGTTTTTTATCTTTTTCAAATCCGATATGCGTCAGAAGCACTGTAAAATCAATATCAATCGCATTGTACGCATTACAGATATTTCCAACCTCCTGGGCCGCCTCCCCGATGTCCACAAAGGAACCTATCAACTCTTCCGCCTTTGTCTGTGCCAACACGTCCTCCGTAATAATTCCTATGAAAAGGATCTTCATACCGTCCATTTCCGCAATGTAAAAGGGCTGGAACAGCCGCCTCCAGTTTGCCCGGATATGGAAATTGGCGTTAATAATAGGGAAATTTGCACATTTTTCCAGAAACAGAAGATGAGACAGCCCGTAATCTACCTCATGATTTCCAATTGTCGCCACATCCGGACCCAGCAGGTTCATAATGCCGATGGTTGACACGCCTTTATACTCGGAGTCAATGACAGAACCGCGGAACATATCTCCCGCAATCGCATAGATCACATTTTTCTCCTGCTTCCGTACCTGATTCACATAACCAGAGAGGAAGGACACCCCTCCCACCAGATTTTCATCGATCTGCTCCGCTAAAAAATCCCCATGCATATCATTCGAATGAAGAATCGTCAGTTTTTTTAAATTTTTCATAGACTCCCGCCCCCTTCCCTGTCATACCAGATATCCAGGATTTTTATCCCGAGCCTCGAACCTCAACAGACCTG
>ADJS01011892.1_pt1 | contig 10132 bp, 12 predicted proteins | sample 268128 | NCBI WGS metagenome assembly ADJS01 (sample SAMN00007486, study PRJNA43253) | human gut metagenome | isolation source: feces sample TS28 | reverse complement strand
TAAGACCTCCTGGTTGTCTGTGTGAGCTTTCAAAATTAGTTTTATTATACTGAATTTTCCATAAAAATGCAAGAGATTCTATAAAAGTCCATGCGAATCAACATCTGTCGGCAAAGTTCTACAATTTTTTAACGATTCATCGTTTCTCCGCTTTCTCGCCTTTTTGCGGGCATTTTGCGCCGCACACTCAGCTGCCAAAAATTCTCTTTCAATTTTGTGGATTCTGTCTGCCCCTGCTGCATTTTATTTTATAAGAAGTTATGTTACACTATATTTAATTTGTAAATTTTTTTCGCAGAACAGCCCGCCGGGAAGCTTCGGGGCGGGTCATTTTGCAGAATATAAAAGGAAGGCCATGTCAAATTGAAAGATCTGCTCACTTCACTCCGCGCCTCCAACGAAACCTACAACTCCATGAAGCACTCCGCCCGGGCTATCATCCGCCGCGCCGAGATCCCCCTGCTCGCGGTCATCGTCCTGTATAAGGCTGCAACGAACCTACTGTTCGTCCCCCTGATGCAGCAGCTCTGGTCGCTCACGCTGCGGTTCGCACCCATGCACTACCTGAGCAACAACAATGCTTCCGATATCTTTTCCTCCCCCGCGATCATCCTGTGCATCACGCTCATTGCCATCCTGACCGCGTTCTGGGCGCTGTATGAGTTTTCCGTCCTGCTGCACGGGCTGGATCTTGCCCGCAAGGGCGAAACGATCCGCCTGCCTGCCCTGCTGTGCACCTCTCTTGCAGATATCCGCCACGCATTCCTGCCGCAGAACTGGCTCGTTCTGGTCTACAGTGCCGTGCTGATCCCGTTCACCAATTTTTTCCTCGCCTATAACTATATCACGCAGCTTGCCGTGCCGGAATACATCATGGGTGTCATCCGGGCAAACAGCCGGTATTACCTGCTCTATCTGGCTGCCGGTGCTGCCCTGCTGTTCCTCTATGTCAGCTGGGTGCTGGTGCTGCCGCTGTTCGTGCTGGAGCGCAAAAGCCTGTGGCAGTCGATAAAGGAAAGCTTTTGCTGCATCCGCAGGCGCGTCTTCCGTGCTTTTCTTTTGCTGCTGCGCTGGAACCTCTCGGTCGTCCTGCGTTCCCTGCTGCTGACGGCAGCGGTTGCCGTGCCGCTGTACGGCATCATCATCGCGGTCGGGCTGCAGAGCACACAGGCCATGTTTGCACTGTCCCGCGCGGCGCTGGCCATTGAGATGCCTTTCTTCCAGTTCCTGATCGACTGCGCCATCACCATGGCGCAGTGCACGATCCTCGCCATGCTGCACTGCCGCCTGCGGGAGTCTCTCCCCTCTGAGCCGGAGCCGGTCCAGAGCGGAAAGCATCACCGTTCCACCGGCAGGCTGCTTTTGGGTGCATCGGTTGCGGGTGCTACTCTGCTCACCTTTGCGCTGGCATTCTGTTACCTTGCCCTGCCCAGAGACGACGAGCTGCTCTCCATGCTGGGCGGCGTTGCGCCGGTAGTCACCGCGCACCGCGGCTACTCCGCTGCCGCACCGGAAAACACCCTGCCCGCTTTCCAGCTGGCCATCGATCAGGGCTGCGAGTGGGCCGAGCTGGATGTGCAGATGACCAGGGACGGCGTGGTCATGGTGACCCACGATACCAGCCTGCGCCGCTGCACCGGCCGCAACGAGAACATCTACGACCTGACCTATAACGAGGTTCGTAAGCTGGATGCCGGGCGCTGGTTCGGCCAGAAGTACACTGGTGCCAAAGTTCCCACACTGGAAGAAGTGCTGGACCTGTGCAAAGGTAAGATCCAGCTGAACATTGAGATCAAGCCCAATGCCGCCACCCCGGAGCTGGAAGCGGAAACCATCCGCATCATCCGCGAAAAAGGCTTTGCGCAGGACTGCACCATCACCTCGCAGAGTTATGAGACCCTCTGCAAGGTCAAGGAGCTGGCACCGGAGATTCGGACCGGCTATATCCTTGCACTGGGCGTGGGCAGTTATTACGATCTGCCTGCCGCAGATTTCTTCAGCGTACAGTCCACCTTTATCACCTCCGGTATGGTGCAGCAGATCCATAAGCGCAGCAAGACGATCTCCGCATGGACCGTCAACCGCGAAGAGGATGCCAGCGAACTGCTGAGCATCGGCGTGGACGACCTGATCACCGATAAGCCGGATATGATCCAGCAGCTGCTGAGCGAGGATGCCGACCTTGACAACAGCCTCGTCCTCCTGCGCGACTTCATCCGTGACCTGTTCGCTCCGTCCGATGTCGATGAACCCACTCCTGAGGAAGAGACCATCGAAGAAGCCATCGAGGACCCGGACGAATTGCTGGATGCATCGTAATCGCGGCAAACATCAAGTATTCTGTTAAACTACCCGTACACACATAAAAAGCCCCCTGCCAGTTCATCACCGGCAGGGGGCTTGCAAGTTTACCTGATCCAGTTTTATCAAGAAAGCTTACTCGAGCTCGATTCCGGAAAGTAGGTTTTTGGTTATACCAAGTCCATTTTTCCGGTTTTGGCGTGCATAAATTCCGTTGCTTCCATTGTGTGTTTTTGAGTGCACAATGGATTGCTGTCAAATTGATGTCACGGGTCTTTGGCTATCTATCAAGTAGTTCATTCAGGTGTTAGATACACTATTATAATACACCCATTTACAAGGGAGGTCAATGGCATAAAAAAGAGGGCAGCTTTACGCTGTCCCCTTTTTCACTCGCCGTCTTTCCTTTGATCTGCCACAGGCTTCTCAAAGCCGGTTCGGTTTCGCACCCTCGGTTCAGGATTTGGCTCCCGAACCAATATCTCAGTTGGACTGCAATCCAGCGCTTCGCAGATGAGATCCAAGTGGTTCAAATTTATCCGTTCGGCGATTTCGTTGTAGTAATCGCTGATCGTAGTGGGGCGAATACCCGTGGCGCGTGCCAGATCTGCTTGCGTCCATTTCAGCTCGCCTAGCCTCTTGGACAGTAAAATTCTAATCATATTCTCGCTCGCTCCTTACAATAAAAGATAACTTTTTCCACTGGAAAAGTCAGGAAAATGTTAGATTATCACGAATCTTGTTATTTTTTATCGTAAAAGGGCCAAAGTTCGTCTTATATCCGCATAAACGAATAGCCGCAAACAAAGAAAAATCCCCCTACACCGGAGTGCAAGGGGAAGCAACTAATTTTTATGAGCCAATAAGCCAATCGCTTTCTGGCTTCGCGATGAGACGAGCATTATTATACGCCATATCCAATGTCAAACAAGTATGTCCTGTATAAACACCTTCACGGGCACCGACAGCCAATGAGAGATCAACCTTTTGTGGGTCTCCCAAACTAATTGGCAAAAGGAACTGAATCCGTCCATGATAGTATTGTGGCACGGCGGCCTTGTAGTTTTCTTTCACGCGAATTTTAGCGTACTCCAATGCAGCACGAAACAACATAGGAAGGTTACTCATATCTCTATACTGTTCGGGAATACGCTGACGGTTTCTTTCATCTTCCAAAATGTGATCAATATTGATACGCATTTCAAGGCGGGTATCAAACATCAAATCCGAAATACTGTCGAAATAACTTGCACGCTCCGGAAGCGGTGTAATTTGGCTGAGTTCCATTGCAGATTCTTTATAGAACCCTTTGAGTTTCCATTCAGCAGCACATTTCACATCATTTTTGTCGAATAACGCAAAAATAGGTTCAAAGTTTGGCGTAAACAAACCCGTGTTGAAACACACATTCTTCTTTGAAGCGTATATGTAGTTACCTTCAGGAGATGCTTCTTGCTGCGCACGAAGACGATTGAACGTGTGGTAAACATAATTTTCCAAAATTATGTTTTTTCGAGGACCTGGAGTCTGAGCATAACTCCAACGTTCTGGGCGAGCCATATCGGCCAGTCCTTGAATAGATGGCGCAAACTCTCCCAAATACGCAAATTTTCTGAGAGGTGGAACCAAATACCTTGACATATAGTGTCTCCTTTCATACCGATTCTTAACGAAAAGCAGCGTTCTATATCCAAGAGACTTGACTTTTTATAAAGCCTTTTGTATAATGGCTCTAGGAAACGTTGTAAGCCGCTATTCCGTTAATGTTTTAATGCTTACAGTAAATAAGTTATAGAAAGACACCGCAACGAGCAAGTTGATACGGTGTCTTTCTCTTTTAAAAGCTTTGGTTATTATTGTACCACACTTTTTTGTTGTTTACAATACTCAACAAAAAAACACCCCCGTTACCCACTTCGACTTATAGTCTGATGGGTAACGGGGGTGTAATCATTTGCTCCGAGTATTCAGGTCGGCAAGCTGGCGTTGGTCGGATTCCCTATATCGCTCATCCACACCTTCCAGATGTGCAAGGCTTCTTTTCAGCTCTCCATTCCAATAAATCTGACCCGTTTCGGTCTCCATTCGCTCAATGCCGGCACAAATGCAGGATAGCAGGTCAAATGTAGCCTTTCGGCTATCCATCTGCAAAATATACCGTTCTCGGCGCTGTTCATCGTCCTTTTCGCGTTTCTTTGCAGCACGATCGGCAGCTCCCTTGATAAGGATTTGATTCACAGCAAAACTAATCGCTCCACCCAGAAGTGTTCCAAGAAAAGCAATTACCGCTAAAAGCCACGCCGGAACGGCGACAGTGACTGTTTCAGCTGTCCCTGCAAGCACCTACATCCTCCTTTCAGTCCTCCGGCTGTGTCAGCAATTCGATCCATCTCGTTACGGGGAGACGATCCAAGAGCCAATCCACAAGCCGCTTAAGCATTCTTCAGTACCTCCAGCCCAGACTTTGCAGCATTAAACGCTGTCTGGACTGCTTTGCGAATCAAATCGTCCGTCACAAGAAAACGAATCGGTGCAGGCACCTTTTCACGCAGCCAAGACACAACGACTGCCAGGCGTGCCTCGCCCAGTTTGGTGCCAACGAACTCCTTCTCCGCTTTGGAGATGGCATCGATTGCCCACTCGATCAGGAGCGCCTTGTATCCGAAGCGGATAGCCACAACGGTCAGAACGGAAATCATCAGGATCACAGCGACCGCCGTAACGATGTTCATAATGCTCATAGATTGAATTTCCTTTCCTTAAATCAGCTTAAAAAGAGCTGCTTTTGTCTTTGAACCAACGATGCCATCAACGGTCAGGGATTGCTTTTCCTGAAATTCCTTGACCATCTTCTCCGTGTTTGCACCGAAGATTCCGTCCTTGTCGATGCCGAGCGCCCCCTGTAGAACCGAATTGTAGATGCGCTGCGGAAAAGCGCTGGTGGACTTTTTCAGGTTTCCGGGGCCAAAGAGTTCTGCGGCCCAGTTCGCTGTGTACGCCGTAGACCCTGCCACATTGGGAATCCCGGCATACTGATATACCGACACATACCCTGTCGGGATGTCGTTGATACGGATTTCCCAGTGAAGGTGACTGCCCGTGCTATGCCCGGTACTTCCCTCAACGCCGATTAGGTCTCCCGGCTTCAACTTCTGGCCTGCTGTCACGCTGATTTTGGACAGGTGCCCAAAATACATATAGTAGGCAGTCGTGCCGATCCGGACCACAACACGCCGGCCGAAGCCTTTCTTCGGGAGTGTTGCGCATTCCCATCCGGCACGAACAACCGTGCCATAAACCGGGCAATAGATGTTTTTGTCGGTGATGCCTACCAGATCATACCCTTGGTGATACGTTCCGTTTGCCCGCAGGTTGCGATATGCCTGCGATACCCTGAATGTGCCTTTGTACGGAGAAATCAAATAAATCCACCTCCATTTCAAATAAAAAAACAGCGTATCATGTGGTCAACACAATACACTGGCTTTCGTTATTTTGTGGGGGCTTCCCCCTGTTTTTTCTCCTTCAGCATCCCGGTCAGTTCGGTATACTCTTCCTCGGTGATGCGACCGGTGGCGAAAAAGATGTCCAGCTTGTCCGCGAGGTTTGCGGTCTGGCCACGCTCGATCATGCGTTTCAAAATCCTGTAAAGCATTCAAGTGTCCTCCTTATGTAGTCGTTTCGGTGTCTGCGTCGGTAATGTCAAGCTCCAGCAGGGTCAGGCGGTATTCCTGATCCACGTTCAACGCGTCGGCGTCTTCCAGCGCCGCCTGCAGTGCCGCCACCGTTTCCGGCAGCTTGTCCTTTGCTTCCTGCTTTTTGCGTGCTTCTTCCTGCGCGGCCAGCTCTTCGGCGGTATAGCGGATGTACCGCTGAATGGGCACCTGTTCCACCCATTCCTCCTGTGCCTGAATGCCGGGACGGTCAACGATCTTCTGCACATCCCTGCCACCGTTCGGATACTCGGTCACTGTCTCCCAGTGCCACTGCTCTTCCACGCCCTCTACGGCGGGGTGGGTGACTTCTTCGGTGCTGGTGGTCAGGTAGCCAAGGGTCAGGTCGGGGTTTTCCACGACCGCGCCGGTCTCGTCAAGGATCTTCATTGTGTCACCTCCATGGGGGTCACATATTTGCCGATTCGCGAGTAAGATACTTTTCCGTCAGGACTTTCAGCCGACAGCATCCACTGTCCGCCGGTCTTTCCGGAGTCACGGCGGTCTACTTTTACGCACCCATTTTCGTCCAGCTGCATCGGGGGCACAAAGCTACCGTTGCTGCGCCGCAGGTGGAGTCTGATTTTGCAGGTTTTCCACTCTTCCGGGATGGCGAAGTGCAGACTGGTCGGGTGACCCTCACTGCCAAACTGCAATGTTGCCACAGTGTCAAATGTCACAGGGATCATCGCTCAAAACCTCCTTTCTCATGCCACGCGCTTCCAGATGTGCACATAGTAGGCGGCGGGCTGCACGGTGCTGCTGCGGCCGTAGATGGCATTAGACTTGGACGCATCCAGACTGAACTTATATACATCAGAAAAGTTACTGTATTCGCCCGTAGTTGCGATCGCGCTGCCGGTAGTGAATGCGCCGGATACCTTACGTTCACCCTTTTTTACATCCGCGACAAAAGAGCCCGTGATATTGGGCAGACCGGCTTCAGCGGTTGTACCCGCTGCGTGGCTGCTGCTGGCACCCATCAGCACGCGCTCCGATGCGATCTGCTCCCATGTGCCGCCAAACAGGGCGGCAGGGCTGGTGGGGTCGGTGCTCTGGTAGATGCTGCCCACCTGGTATAGGTTGTCCAGCCGTTTTTTGTCTGCGGCGCTCATCAGGCCTGCCGCGCTCTGGGTGGCTGCGCTGTAGGTGTGGTCAGTAAAAACGGCGTTGGCCGGTACATCCTTGCCCAGCGAGTGAGTGCAGGCCACCGGCTTGCCGCCGCTGATATATACCGGTTTCGTCGCACTGCCCGCGGTTGCGGTATCGAGTTTGACGGCACTGTTGGCCGACCCGCCAGCGCTGCCGGACCCGGCATAATTGTGGGTGTGGCTCTTGGCTGCAAACACAACATCCGCCTTGCCCTTGATATACGCCCACAGGGCGCTCATAGGCCTGCGGTGGTAAGTGGTCGTTGTGTCTCCGCCGCCGACATACTGGCTCACATAGTAGTCCGCATCCTGCGGGGTGGAGCTGCCCGTGCTCAGCGTGTTGATGAGTGCGCTCAGATCGTGGGTGTGGGTCGTGTCGCTCTTTTGGGACAGAGCGTTGGAGACCTCGGTCTTGTCGGCCTTTCCTTCCAGCGCATCACCGGTCGCTTTTGCATCAGCAGGGGCACCCTCAGTGGACAGGGTTGAATCAGTTCCGACATAAATCTTAGCTTTTTCAGCACTCTGAGCTGCGGAGGCTGCACAATCTGCAGCATTATTCTCGCTTTTCAGTGCGTTAGATTCACTCGCTTGAGCTGCAGCTGAAGACGCAGCAGCATTTTCCTCACTGACTTTGGCAGCAGATGCGCTTGAGGCTGATGCGGAAGCGCTGGATGCACTTTCAGATGCACTAGAAGCGCTGTCAACAGCAGAATTTGCAGAGTTTTGTGCACTCTGTTTAGCTGCATTTTCGGACGCAAGAGCTTCTATAGCTCTGCTGGCAGAAGATTCTGCTGAGGTCCTACTTGCCACCTCAGAATTTGAAGCGGCGGTTTGACTGTTTGCAGCAGCGACTTCACTAGTATGAGCATTATCCTCGCTTTGTTTTGCAGCAGAAGCGCTATTGGCAGCTGCATTACGAAAATCTTCGGTATCTTGACGCAGGTTCAAAACATAGTCAGCCTTTATTGCAAGTGCGTCAAGAACATCATCAGACAAACCGCACATGGGACGCCAATTATTGCTTGAATCAAGCATGTATTGTCGTGCTTCACTTATGCAATATGCTGTACTCATCGGACGAGCATACTTTTTGACGACATAAGTTTTTCCCGTAGATGTGCGTGTAGGCAAAGAATCAATGTCAGCAACATTGTCAACATAAAATTCATACCATGCAAAGTCTGAATTCTCAAGCTTTGTATTGGCAACAAGAATGGCCATTGCTTCTCCTTTCAGTGGACACCAACCGTCTTTGCAAATTTCGCAAGCGCCCTTTTCTCAATTTCAAGGAATTCGTCGTACTCCCAAGAGGGCAGGATCGACAGAGCGTCCAACTCCGGCAGTTCCGCTTTGATGGGCAGGCAGTCCCCAATTTCGATATACCGGTGATTATAATAATAGGCACTCGCAAGGACACGGGCCTTGTGTGCCCAGCAAATAGAGGTGGTACGCTTATTGGCTGTACCAAACACCTCATAATTCATGCCAGAACACCAGCCGCACCCTGCAGACACAGGGCATTCCAAGCATTCTTTTGGAGACTGTGTTGTACGAGTAATTGCGTCAAGATCCGCTTTTACACGTTTTTGCTCATCAGTGACATATAGTCCATCGTAGACGCTTCCGAAGCGGACTTTCTTGGCTTTTTCCACACCAATGCTGATAGGAGCATATCGAATACATGGATAGGCGCTCCCATCCGGCGCAAACGATAACATAGCGCCTGTGCCACCGCAGAAATTCTTGTCGTCTTTAGCTTTTCCGCCGAGCAGACTATCGAGAATCGTGACAACAACATCCAGTTTGTTGTCTACAATGTAGTCGGACACGATCTTCAGCTGCTCATACAGAGACCGTCCATCTGCAGGCGTATACACAGGTTCATATGCGTAGTTACAAGCGACATCAGAGCATCCTTCATCTAACATCATCTTGAGACTATCGGAAATGTACGGGAATGACCCGGGAACAAAAGTCATTTTGCTGTTGGCCCATCCAAAGCGGCGCTTTCCATCTTGAAATGCGGCCCATGCTTTTGCAAAGCTCCCGTTACCGTGTTCATCGAGGCGGTACATATCGTGAAGATCCTGAACGCCGTCAATGCTAATCGTGATTGACATGAGGTCGTGATACTTTTCAATCAAATGCTGCGCTTCAGAGCTAAACCAGAGTTGACCATTCGTAGCAAAAGAGATCCTTGTGAACGGAGCCAGTGGAATGTCGCGACGGAAGCATTCGGAAAACCAGTAATCACAGATCTGTTCAATCAAAGTGGCCTCAAGAAGCGGTTCTCCGCCGATAAAGTCGAGAACGACAGCCCGTGTATTCCAGTTGATGAAGTCCGAATCGTTGCGTTCGTACTGGTCAAGCAAGTAATCAACAATTTTTCTGCCGGTCTCGACGCTCATATGCTCCGATCCCTTGTGATGCTCATAGCAATAAGAACACCGAAGATTGCAGCCGTTCGTAACCTGAAATGTGATATTGCGGCATGCACTGCTGGTTTCAGGAAGGTCTCGGCAGTACAGTCTTTGGACTGTATTTCCGTAGTCCTCAAATCTCTTGTTTTTCAAGGAGATGGACCTCCTCCCTGCCGAAATCGAATTGGTATCGGACATATCGCGGATCGTTCAGGTCAATATACCGCGAAACGACGGTATCCTGTGCCATTTTAAGCTTCATTTGTGCAGCTCTGCACAGCTCTGCATAATGCATAAGGATCTCGGTCGTTTCAGGGTTCGCATTGGCATTCAGCTGTCGGCTGAGAACCGCCATGAGCGACTCATACGACTGTGCCTCATAAAAAGCACGCTCTACAGTTTCGCTCTCGATGGTAGTCAACTCTACAATTTTCATACTCTTCCCCTTTTCAGATCTCAGCAGGCATCAATTTTCGGAAGCCTGTCTGCAATCTGGCTGTACCGTTCCCGAATTTTGTTCATGGACACCATTGCATTTGTCAAAGCC
>ADJS01014274.1_pt1 | contig 10158 bp, 8 predicted proteins | sample 268128 | NCBI WGS metagenome assembly ADJS01 (sample SAMN00007486, study PRJNA43253) | human gut metagenome | isolation source: feces sample TS28 | reverse complement strand
CCAGCAAAGATTTTTAGCCGATGCTTCGTCTCTTTTTCGTACGATTCATCAACAAAAAGACAGCCGCAGCGCATAAAGCGCCGCGGCTGTCGGCCAAATTCCTTTGCTTTCCGGTTTTTCTGCATTCCGATGTTTTGCCAGTTCTTAACCGGTTCCGGCGGTCATTTCACGGTCAGCGCCGCCTGCTTGTGCAGCAGCTGCACAAAGGTCTGCTCCTCCGGGCGCAGGGTCCCCCTGTCCGGATAGACCAGAACATCCTTCATGCGCTGGCGCTGGGCCGGACACTTCCTGAGCACCAGATGATACTGTTCCAGCGCCCGCCGGGGCATGGGCGACGCCCACATATAGGCATTGGGCAGGTTCTGCAGGATGGAGAACTGGCTGCATCGCTCGTACACATGGATGCGGCGGTTCGGGTTCGTATGCCAGCGCAGGCCGCTGTCCTCACCGCCGGGCAGCTGGAAATCACCGTGCAGGACTTCCATATAGCTGTTCAGCTGGGTGATGTCGGTCACTTCGCACTTTGCCAGCGGGCCTTCGCGGTTGGTCAGCAGCCGGTATTCAAACTCCATCACCGGCTCCCGGTGCAGGCCGTGACGGTCGCAGTAGCGGCGGTAATAATCTTCGTCCTCCTCCGCGTAGCGCAGCAGGGCCAGATGATAGCCCCGCCGCAGTACATGGTCCAGCGCTTCCATGGAGCCGGATTCCCGGATATGCACCCGCAGCTGCTGGCTGTCTGCCATCTGCTGCAAAAAATCCACCGTCGCGTAGGAAGCATAGGTGGCGTGGGGCAGCACCACCCGCAGCTCCGCACAGCTGCTCTGCCGGCTGCGGGCATCCAGATCCAGCCGGTCCACCTCGTCCAGCACCCGCTCTGCCTGCCGGATAAAATGCCGTCCCTGTTCGGTGGGGATCATGCCGGTGGACGAGCGCTCAAAGATGCGGATGCCATATTCCTCTTCCAGGTTCTTGAGCGCCTTGCTCACATTGGGCTGGGCCGCATACAGCTGCTTTGCCGCCGCGCTCACGGAGCCCCACTTGCGGATGGCCACCAGATAACGCAGTTCCGTAATATTCATGTGACTGCCCCCTGTTCCAAAAATCATTCCTATTTTATCAAGCCGGGCGGCCGGCTGTCAAGCCAAATGCGGTTGACGCGCCCCGCGCAGAGCTTTATAATAAAAATGCTGTATTTACAAAAAGGAGTTTAGCTGCTATGGAGACTACCTACCGCGTTCTGCGCATTGAAGAGCAGATGTACGGCTGTGAGGAGCTGCCCGCCGGTCAGCCGGTGCTGTGCGATGTCACGCTGGCCGATCCCGCCGGGGAGCGGCGCACCCTGCCCTACCCGGACAAAGAGCTCACCCGCCTTGGCATCGACGAGGGCAGCACGGTCGTCCTGACCGCAGACGGAACGCTGAAAAAGGCATAAACACAGGAGGAACACATGAAAAAGATCAAAACCTCTGCCCTGATCGGTCTGGGCGCACTGGGCATCCTGTTCGGCCGCAAAATGCCCGGCGTGCAGGTCATTGCCGATGAGGACCGCATTGCCCGCTACTCTGCCGAACCGGTCGTCTGCAACGGCGAAGCGTGCAGCTTTCGTTACGTCACCCCTGCCGAGGGCAAACCGGTAGACCTGCTTCTGGTGGCCGTCAAGGCTACGGTGCTGGAACAGGCCATTCAGGACATTGCAAAGTTCGTAGGGCCGGACACCGTGATCCTCAGCGTGCTGAACGGCATCACCAGCGAGGAGCACATTGACGCAGCCTATCCCGGCCACACCCTGTGGAGCGTTGCCATCGGCATGGATGCCACCCGCACCGGGCGCACGCTGGTGTTCAATCAGGCGGGCAAGATCCAGTTCGGTGAGCGCAGCGGCGAAATGACCGACCGCGTGCAGGCCGTGGCCGACTATCTGGACGAGTGCGGCATTGCCAACGAGCCCTGTGGGGATATCCTTTACAAGCAGTGGAACAAGCTGATGGTGAACGACGGCCTGAATCAGGCCGCAGCCGCCTTTGACCAGCCCTACGGCGGCCTGCGCCAGCTCGGCGAAGCACAGGACATGATGCGCGCGGCCATGCAGGAGGTCATCCGGCTGGCGAACCTTGAGGGCGTGCCCCTGCCGCCGGACAATGATGTGAGGTTCATCGACGCCATGATGCCCACCTTCAACCCCGATGGCATGCCCAGCATGCGGCAGGATGTGCTGGCAAAGCGCCCCACCGAGGTGGAGGAGTTTGCCGGTGTGGTGCGCCAGCGGGCCAAGAAGTACGGAATGCCCACCCCTGCCAACGACTTTTTCTACACCCGCATCCGCGAGATCGAGGCGGGATATGACCAGTAAGGAGCCGCCCATGCATACGCTTTATTTCACCCGCCACGGAGAGACCGTCTGGAACGTTGAAAACAAGATCTGCGGCATGACCGACAGCCCCCTCACCGAGCGGGGCCGCCAGCAGGCCCGGAAGCTGGGCGAAGCCGTCAAAGCCAGCGGGGTGCACATCGATGAGATCCTGTACTCTCCCCTGTCCCGCGCCGCCGACACCGCCATGGCCATTGCCGAGGCCACCGGCCTGCCCGCCCGGTGTGAGCCGCGCCTGCGGGAGCAGTGCTTTGGCAAATACGAGGGCACGCCCCGCAACGGCGGCGAGTTCCGCGTTTCCAAGACCCACTTTGCCGACCGCTACGACGGCGGCGAGAGCATGATGCAGCTGGCCCAGCGCATCTATAACCTGCTGGACGAGCTGAAGGCCGACACCGACAAGACCTATCTGCTGGTAGCCCATAACGGCATCGCCCGGGTGGTACAGTCCTATTTCTACGATATGACCAACGAGGAATACGCAGCTGCGGGCATCAGAAACTGCGAACTGGTGGAATATCATTTTGAATGATGTTCGCAAAACGATTTAAAATGCCCTCCGCTTCGCTCTGGGCATCTTTAGCGGAACGATTATTTTTATAGAAAGAAAGCCGGAAAATCTGCGGATTTTCCGGCTTTCGCTTTTCACGGGAGAGGACTGGGCGGCAAAGTTACTGGCTCGAGTACAAAGCTTACGAGCGCGCCTGCTCCCCTGCGGGGAGCTGCCGCAGCAGCGGCTGAGGGGCCTTGAAATCGGCGGAACACAAAAAATCCTTTAGCGGAGCGGCTTGGATTTTTTGTATGGAGCCCATCTTCTTTGGGGTTACTAGGGGCGTGTAGCCCCTAGTTTGCAACGGCGACGACCGCGGCCAGTGGCCGAAACAGGGAGGAGCTGTTGGGGCAGCGGCCTGCAGAATGCGAGTGCCGTCCAAGGCACAAAGCAGACGCAGGGAGCCGCAACCCGCCGCCGCCCGCGCCTCGAAAGTAGCGGAGACCTTGCCGCGCTGAACGCGCGGTATTTGCTACGCAAACCGGTCTGCGGCTTAAAAGCCCCACTGGGGCTTTCATGCCCTGCGGGCACCGCCGTCCTTTCTGGTTCTCTTTTGGCACGCAAAAGAGAACATACCCGGCGGCGATGCATTTTGCAAAAGGCATGAAACTTTAAACACGCGACTACGCTCTGTGCGGGAAGCATCTCCCGTATCATAAAAATCAGCCTTTATACAGCCCAAACAGCTTGAGCAGCTTCTGCCAGAAGGTCAGGGTCACAGCTGCCGGTTCCGGCTGGGCTGCCGGGGCCGGGGCCGTGATGGCAGTGGTCTGCAGCGCAAACTGCACCGCGCCCACCTCGGTGTTCTCTGCCGAGGTGAAGCTCTGCACCTCCCCGCCGCCGGAAAGACTGTTTAGCAGACTGTCCAGCTGGGCACCCATGTCGATGCCGGAAACGCTGCTGCGCAGCTCGCCGGTGCCGCCGGTCAGCTGAGACGCTCCCTCCGCCAGCTGCGCAACGCCCGCCTTCAGCTGGGCTACACCGTCGGTGTAGGCGTTCAGGCCGTCGTCCAGTTGGACATACTGGGCGGCAAGCTGGTTCACGCCGTCGGTGAGCACCGAGAGATTGCCCAGCATCCCAGTAAGCACACCGGCCAGCTGACGCACCCCGGCATCAAACTCGCCGTAGCTGCCGTTCAGGGTGCTGCTGCCCTCGTGCAGCTGGGCGATGCCGCCGTTCACGGTGTCGAGATAGGTCTGCATGGCATCGATGTTGGCCGTAGACCCCTGCAAAAGCAGGATCACATCCTTGAGCTGCGGCATCATCCACACCATGCCCTGCAGCTGCTGGATGGCCTTGGCATTGCCATCCTTTACCACGTCAAGGTCAAGGCCGTTCTCTTTCAGGATGGCCTTGTAGGCTTCAAAGCTCACCTGCTGCTCCAGCTGTGCCGCGCCCTCATCCAGCCGGGCAATGCCGTCCCGGATCTGGGTGGAGGCATCCAGCAGGGTGTTCAGTTCGTCGGTGGAGGCAGAGATGCCGTTCAGCGCGGTCTGCATCTGGGTCAGGGCGGCACGCACCCGGGCTGAGCCGCCGGTCAAGGCACCGGAATTGCCGTTCAGGGTGTCGATGCCCGCCTGCACCTGCGCAATGCCGTCTGCCAGCGCGTTGGCACCATCGTCCAGCTGCACGGAACCGCTCTGCAGCTGTTCCAGCATCCCGGTCAGGTCCATATCCCCGAGGTCGAGGTTCAGGTTCAGCCGCACGCCGTTCAGGGATACGGCGTCCATGGCAAAGTCCGTCACATCGGCGGTGACGGTCACGTCGCTGTCCGCGCCCGGCAGCAGGATGTAGGAAAGCTGCTTTTTGCTGCCCACATTCGCCACCGTAGCGCCCGGCGCGCTGATGTTCCGGGCAAGGCCGGTGTCCAGACTCATGGTCACCTGCAGCGCGTAGTCGTCAAAAAAGCTGCCGGTGCAGTCCGGGTTGCGGCTCACCTGCAGCCGGATGGAAAGGGCACCGCTTTTGCCGCCCAGCTCGTCGGGGCTGATTTCTGCCCCATCCAGCGTATAGGTCAGCTTTACCACCCACGGCAGGGCCGTGGCGGCGTCCATGGTGCCCTCATAATAGAGCTTGCCGTCCTCGGTCACATGCACCGTGACCGTATCGCCGCTCTGCTCCACGGCATCGCTCGTGGTCATATTGCGCACGGCAGTGTAGCTGCCGTGGTCCGCAACGGTGTCCCCCGCCTGCACGGAAAAGCTGTTCACGGCGTACACGCCGGTCACAACACCGGAGGCCGTCAGGTTTGCATAAATGACCTCTTCCTTGGCAGCGGAGGCTGCTGCAAAAGCTGGCAGACTGCTGCCCGCCAGCAGGCAGCCTGCCAGCGCCAGCGCCGACACCCGGCGCACAAATCGATGTTTCATCTCGGTCAAGCCTCCTTCGGCTGTCTTTTCTTTTTTATAATGAGTGGGTCGGCCAGATACAAAAAGCCCGGCAGTGCCGAAAGCACGATGGCCAGCGACACCAGACTGCCCACGCCCAGAAAATTGCCCAGCTGGCCCAGCAGCTGGTTTGTGGAAATGGCTCCCATCAGGAAGCCCACCACCGCCATGGCGCTGCCGGTGGTGCTGACCGAGGTGGTCACGGCGGACACCGTGGCCGCAACGGCTTCTTTGCGGCCCAGCGTCTCGCGGAACTCCTGATAGCGGTCGGAGAAGAGGATGGCGTAATCCACCGTAGCACCCAGCTGCACCGAGCTGATGATGAGGTAGGCAATGTAGAACACGTACTGGCCCCGGAAGTACGGGATGGCCAGATTGATCCAGATGGCGGTCTCGATGCTGAGCACCAGAATGATGGGCAAAAGCAGCTGCCGCTTCATGAGGAGCAGGATCAGGAACACCGCGCCGATGGCCAGCAGGTTCACCTTGACCATGTCGGCCGTGATGGTGTCCATCAGGTCATAGGTGCTCACGCCCTGACCGGCCAGATAATAATTGTCCGGGTAATATTGCTGCACCGTAGCGCGCACCCGCTCCACCAGCGCAAAGGCCGCATCGCCCTCGGTGTCGGCATCCACCGTAAGTACCATGCGGGTGTAGCCGCCGGAGACCAGCAGCCCCAGCGTATCCCCGGGCACGAACTCCGGCGGAATGGACGCGCCTGCGTTGTCCACATAGGAAAGGATGCCGGTCACCTCCGGGATGGCGTGCAGTGCATCCGAAAGCTTTTGCTGCGTGGCGGTGTCGCCCTCCGGCACCAGTACAACGTAGGTGTCGCTGCGGCCAAAGGTCTCCTCGATGGCGGCGGTGTCCGCGCCCAGACGGGTGTTCTCGCCAAACATGTGGGCGGCACCGTAATAATACTGGTTCGAGTTGGAGGCCAGATAGCTGGGCACCATCAGAATGACCAGCACCAGCGCCATGGGCAGCATGATGCGGGCCACAAAGCGGCCAAACTTGTCAAAGCTGGGCAGCAGGGGCCTGTGGTGGGTCTTATCCATCCACTTGCAGCACGCCAGCGTGAGCGCGGGCATAAAGGTGAACACGGTGACAAGGCTCAGCACCACGCCCTTTGCCAGCGCAAGGCCCAGATCCGGGCCGATTTGGAACTGCATGAGCACCAGTGCCAGAAAACCGATGACGGTGGTCAGGCCGCTGGACAGGATGGAGCCGGTGGATCTGCACAGGGCATCCACCATGCACTCCTCCGGGCTGGCATCCGGGTTTTCAGCCCGGCACTCCGCAAAGCGGTGGATCAGGAACACCGAGTAGTCCAGCGACACCGCCAGCTGCAGGATGCTGCCCGCCGCATTCGTCACAAACGAGATGGTGCCGAAGATGAGGTTCGTGCCGTTGTTGAGCAGGATAGCCGCGCCAAGGCCCGTCAGCACCAGCAGCGGCTCCGCCCAGGAATCGGTGGTCAGGATCAGGATGAACAGCACATACACCACCGCGATGGCGGCGATCTTTGCCACCTCGGTCACGGTAGAGTTGGTGGCAACGGCAGTGGAGACCGCCGCGCCCTCCAGCGCGTTGCCCTCCCCGATCAGCTCCCGCACGGCAGCCACGGCTTCCAGACGCTTCTCGTCCTCCACCGTCACGGTGAACAGGGCGCAGCCATCCTTATAATAGCTCTCCACCGTGGCGGTGTCCTGCATCTGCAAAGGCACTGTCACATCCAAACTGTCGTCCAGCCATACAACGGAGGACACTCCATCGATGGCGGCAAGCTTTTCCTTGTACTCCAGCGCCTGCGGCACCGTGACATCCCGCACCATGACCCGCATGTTGGGGATGCCGCCGGTGAAAGCACCGTTCATCACCTCGATGGCGGTGGTGGAGGGGGATTCCGGCGGCAGATAGTCGTTGATATCGTAATCCACCTTTACCTGACGCACAGCGAACACGCTCAGCACAGCCGCCAGTGCAAACACCGCCAGCACCAGCCTGCGGCGGCGCACGATGGCGGTATAAAAACGTTTCATCAAAACAGGAGTTCTCCTTTCGGATCCATAAAAAAACTTTTATCAGTTTAACAGGTTTGATAAACGTTGGAAAGAGACAGTTTATGAATTTTGACCCTCGAATGCCGATTTTTTGATTTTTCTGCCTTGACAACAAAAATAAATTCTGATATGCTCTTTTTCGGTTCATCGGAGGACCGTTTTCAACGTAATTTGAAACGGGCCGGATAAGATGCCGTGCAGACAGCGCCCCGCCGGAGGTTTCGTTGCCGTAGTGACGAAGCAGATCGAGGCCGGGCGTGCACTCACGGACATTTATCCGGCCCGTTTTTTGCACCTTGTGCAGAAAGGAGGACACCATGTCCAAGCAGCGGATCCAGCTTTCCGATCATTTTACCTATTCCCGCCTTTTGCGGTTCGTGCTGCCCTGCATCGGCACCATGCTGTTCACCTCCATCTACGGCATCGTGGACGGCCTGTGTGTCTCCAACTTTGTGGGCAAGACGGCCTTTGCGGCGGTCAACCTCATCATGCCGCTGCCCATGCTGCTGGGCACCATCGGCTTTATGCTGGGCACCGGCGGCAGCGCCATCGTGGGCATCACGCTGGGCGAGGGCGACCAGAAAAAGGCCGACCGCTATTTCACCCTGTTCCTGCTGGCGGCTCTGATCTCGGTCAGTGTGCTGGCGGTGCTGGGCATTGTGTTCCTGCGGCCCATTGCCGTGCTGCTGGGCGCAAAGGGAGAGCTTTTGGACTATGCGGTGCGCTATGGACGCATCTTGATGGTGTCCCTGCCCACCTTTGCGCTGCAGAATATGTTCCAGAGCTTTTTCGTCACCGCCGAAAAGCCGCACCTCGGCTTCTGGTTCACCGTGGGCGCGGGCTGCACCAACATGGTGCTGGATGTGCTGATGGTGGGTATCTGGGGCTGGGGCGTGGAGGGCGCGGCCATTGCCACCTTTATCAGCCAGCTGGTGGGCGGCGTACTGCCGGTGTTCTACTTCATCGACCGCAGCAACTCCAGCCGCCTGCACCTGTGCAAGACCAGTTTTTACAGCAAAGTCCTGCGGGATGCCTGCATCAACGGCTCTTCCGAGCTGATGACCAACCTTTCCATGTCGCTGGTCAATATCCTGTACAACTACCAGCTGCTGCGTCTGGCCGGTGAGAACGGCGTGGCCGCCTACGGTGTCATCATGTACGCAGCCTTCCTGTTCGTGGCGGTGTTCGTGGGCTATGCCGTGGGCAGTGCACCCATCGTCAGCTTCCACTACGGTGCCCGCAACCACGCCGAGGTGCACAATCTCTACCGCAAGAGCCTGCGGCTCATCGCCGTGGTGGCTGTGACCCTGACGCTGGCTTCCATGTTCATCATCCCCTGTGTGGCGCGCATTTTCGTGGGCTACGATGCGGAATTGCTGGCCCTGACCAGCCGGGCCTTCCGGCTGTATGCGCTGAGCTTCCTCATCATGGGCTTCAACGTGTATGCGTCCTCCTTCTTCACGGCGCTGGGCGACGGCGTGACCAGCGCGCTGATCTCTTTTTTGCGCACGCTGGCGTTTCAGGTAATTGCCATTCTCCTGCTGCCGCTGCTGCTGGGCATCGACGGCATCTGGCTGGCCGTCACCGCCGCCGAGTTGGCGGCTCTGGCCGTGAGCCCGCCATGCTCCTCACCAAGGACAAGGTGTTCCATTACCGAAAGGCATGATAAGATCCCCTGCTTTCTGCGAAACGGCGAAAAGCGGGGGATTTTTTTGGTGATTCTGGCTCTGCCGCTGGCAGCAAAATCGTGTTAAAATGGACACAGCCTTTATTCACTTTTTAGAGGAATCATTATGACATTGTTTTTGACCAGCAGCCCCAGCGGCTGCCCCTTTGAGCCGGGGCCGGATATTCCGGTGCTGGACACGCGCAACCACTTTGTGGCGAACCTGCGGGCCGTCTGGCCGGATCACGCCGTGCTGGGCCTTGCCATTGCGGCAGACCCCTATGCCTACGAGCAGAACGACGAGATGTGCCGGGTGTTTGCCCAGAGCTTTGCGAACGCCCACCTGCCCCTGACGGCGCTCATCCCCTGCGATGCCCGCAATGCCGAGGAGATCGGTTCTCTTCTGCCCCAAAGCGGCTTTGTGATGCTGTGCGGCGGGCACGTGCCCACCCAGAACCACTTTTTTGCTCAGCTGGGCCTGCCGGGGCTGTTCCACAACTACCACGGCATCGTGCTGGGCGTGAGTGCCGGCAGCATGAATGCCGCCCACATCGTGTACGCCGCGCCCGAGGAACCGGGCGAAGCCGCCGACCCGCACTACTCCCGCTGGATGAACGGCCTTGGCCTGACCGAGACCCGCATCCTGCCCCACTACCAGTTCATCCGGGATCATGTGCTGGACGGACAGAAGGTGGAGGACATCGCCCTTGCCGACAGCAAAAAGCGGCATTTTCTCGCTTTGCCGGACGGCTCGTATATCCTGTGCGCCGACGGCAGCGAGGCGCTGTACGGCAGAGGCTGGTACTTTGCGGACGGGATGATGGAAGAGATCAACGAAGACGAAGATGTGCTGCCGCTGCGGTAACAATATGAATAAAAAAGAAGCACGCAGATGCGTGCTTCTTTTTTTATGATGTTCTGCTGCGCAGAAATGAGGTTGCTGCGCAAAATGATGTGTGCTATCGCACATTCTATCATGCCCCGCAGGCAGACATCATTGCGCATACAATGCGCACATCATTCCGCCGCAAGGCGGATAAAGGGCGCTATTGCGTTGGTGTCGCCGTGGCGGACGATGGAGTAGGTGATGTCGCAGTAGGGCTGGATGGCGGTACTTTTTT
>ADJS01003567.1_pt1 | contig 10191 bp, 6 predicted proteins | sample 268128 | NCBI WGS metagenome assembly ADJS01 (sample SAMN00007486, study PRJNA43253) | human gut metagenome | isolation source: feces sample TS28 | reverse complement strand
ATAATTGGTCCGACAAGTTGAATACTGAGTTTTCAGTATCGGTATATTGATTTGTCGGCCCTTTTCTGACTTCGCGGATAGCGACATAACTGTTTGTTCAAAAAACCGTTATCATCAATCAAGGAACCAAATCAATGAAGATAAACAATAAGGGCAAGGGCGCTCTTATCGCGGCAATTACCGCCGCGGCAACGCTATTGTCATGCGGGCTGGCCGCTGCAAGTGCCAGTGCGGCAGGTGTGGATTACCTGCCTACCATCGGCCAAGTGCCGACATACACCAAGTTCCAGCCCACAGCCGATCCGGGCAAGAACGCTAGCGATTACTTCCAGCCATATTGGTATGCCAAGAACGCCAATGATAATGGCGGCACACACATCCAAGCGCACGGTGGCCAAGTGGTCAAGGTCGGCGACGCCTACTACTGGTATGGCGAAGACCGTTCTAACGGTTACGACAACAGCCCCGGTGTCCATGCTTATATGTCGACAGATCTATACAACTGGACCGATCTTGGTGTGGCGCTGCGTGCGGTGACCAGCAAATCTCAGTTGACGGATAAGAGCAATGCCGATTACGCCTACTTCGACAAGGCCTACAACCTGACCAAGTCCGACGGCAGTGTGGACGCTGCCAAGGCCGACGCAATCTTCCCGTACCTCAACACCAACCCCGATCAGGATGGTGATGGCGCGGTTGATTCCGTACAGGGCATTTTCGAGCGTCCGAAGATCATCTACAACAAGAAGAACAAGCAATACGTGCTGTGGTGGCATTCCGATGGAAGCACCACGCCGGGCGGTTCCAACTATGCACGTGCACTTGCGGGCGTGGCTGTTTCCGACAATCCGGCGGGCCCGTTCACTATGGTGGGCGCCTATCGTTTGCCTAACCAGAACAATTGGAAAGAAGCCGCAGGTAACCCCAGCTGGGGTGAGAACGGTGACAGCCGCGATATGACTGTGTTCGTGGATCCGAAGGACGACAGTGCCTATGTACTGTATTCTTCCGAAGCCAATGCCACGCTGTATATCGCCAAGCTTAACGATGATTACACCAATGTAGTCAAGACCACGAATGTGGACCAGTCCGAGGGACAAAAGCAGTACTCTGCTGACGGGCAGTACCCATACATTCTTGCAGACGGTACTACGGATGCCCCGGTGCGTGGCGAAGATTTCCAAATCGTCAAACAAAATGGTTCGCTGGAAGCTCCTGCCGTATTCCAATATGACGGGCGTTACAACATCATCGCATCTGGTGCAACCGGCTGGGACCCGAACAAGCAGACCTACTACACCGCCGACTCCATGCTGGGAAGCTGGACCCGTGGCGTGGAAAAGGACGATGCCAACGAGAACACGTGGTACAACAACATGCCGGAAGGCGCGGATGGTCTGTTGTCTGTGGGCGATACCCGCGGCACCACATTCGGTTCGCAGTCGGCTAGTGTGCTCGCAGTAGACCAGGAGAAAGGTCACTTCATCTACCTTGGTGACCGTTGGGATTCCGGTAAAGCCGATTCCACCTATGTTTGGCTGCCGCTGACCATCGGTGAGAACGGCACCATCGAAATGCACAATCCTGCTCAAGAAGGCGAGCCCGACGGCTGGGATCTGAACTATTGGGACAACCATGGTAGCGCCAAGGGCAAGCTGGTCAACTGGACTGTGGAAACCGGCGATGATCTCCCGAAGACCGTGAACACGGGCGGAACCGTTACTCTGCCGGACACCGTCAACGTCAAGGAAGGCGACGATACCATTGCTACCAAGGTGACATGGAATGTGGAAGGCGGTACGGCAGTCAGCAAGTCGACCAAGGCTGCCGGCAGCACCTACGCATTCAATGTGCCGGGAACCTACACCATTACAGGCACTCTTGCCGAGAGCAGCAACTTCAACCCGGGCCGCACATTCCGCAGAACCATCGACGTTTCCTGCTCCAACCCGATTTCCGGAAGTTGGAAGGAAGCCCATTGGAAGGGCGGCAGCGCGTGCCAGGTCGCCGCATCCGGCGGTACCTATGACTTCACCGTTACGGACAACGCCAATCGTGGTGTCTGGACGGATCGCAACGAGGGCAGCGCGGTGTACCAGCCTGATGCTCTGGACGTGAACGAAACGCTGGAAACCACGGTCAAGCCGCTCGACTTGGGCGGTAATGGCGATCCGCGCGCCGGTCTGGTGGTCCGTAACGGTCTTGCTGGCGCTAACGGCGGCAAGGGATATGCCACGTTACTTGCCAGCCCAAGCGGCGTTTACATGCAGTACGATTCCAATGCCGATGGCTACATCGATAAGGAAACATCGCATGTTGGTGCCGGCTTCGGCGACCAAGTGCAGCTCAAGCTGGAGCGCATCTCAACCGATACTCTGAAAGGCTACTGGCGTGCTTCCGCGAACGATGAATGGCAGGATGTCGCTACGGTAACGCTGACCGGTGCGGACGTAACCGGGCTCGATGCCGGTGCTTTCGCCACGTCGAACAGCAATGCCGGCGCATTCACCGTGGCCTTCAACGGCACTGCGTTCGGTTCGCAGACTGCTGCTGTGGAGTCCATCGCGGCCAAGGGCCCTGAAGCCACTATCGCCAAGGGGCAGATGCTCGCGCTTCGGGACGTGACGGTTACCGCCACGCTCACCAATGGCAAAACGCGTGTGCTGGAGCCAAGCGAATACACGCTGGAAGGCTTCGACACCACCAAATTGGGCGAGCAAACCGTGACGGTGCGTCTTGTCGCTGATTCTTCAGTAACCGCCACGTTCACCGTGACTGTGGAAAGCAACCTTGCCCGGTTGTTCTGCTCGTCCGCTGCGGCCTCGAAGTATGAGCCGGCCAGTAGCTGGGCCTCCGCTTCTACGGCCGACCTGACTTGCGACAACAACCTGAGCACCAACTGGTCGAACTGGGGCACCGGCGACACCTCGCCGTGGCTCAGCTACACCTTCGATAAGGCATATCAGCTGGGCAAGCTCAGCGTTGCGGTGGATAAGGCCAAGGGCGAGGCCGCTCCGAAGAGCTTCACTGTATCGTACCTAGCTGAAGACAGCGCCACGTGGACTGATGCCACGCTGCCGGCAGTCACTGTGAATGGTGCTGCTGGAGCCGTGACGGAAGCCGATGTGAGCGCTCTGCCCGCCACCAAGGGCATTCGCCTCAACTTCACCTACGCCGATGGCAATGACTATGCCAAGATCGCTGAAGTACGCATCGCCGAAGGTGAAGCGACACCAGAGCCGCAGCCGTCTAGTAACGCCAATCTTGCTGATCTGACTGTGGATGGCAAGACGGTTGACGGATTCTCCGCGGATACCACTAAATATGCCGGTGCGCTGGCTGGAGATGCTGCTTCCTACCCGACGGTGGAGGCGACTGCTGCTGACGCAAAGGCTACGGTGCAAGTGGAGCAGGCTTCGGCCGAGAACAACGGCGTGGCCACGGTGACTGTAACTGCTGAGGATGGCACGGCGAAAACCTACACAGTGACATTCGGCGAACTGCCTCAGTTGGCTGAGCTTGCTGTGGAAGTGACCAAGGATTCCTATCAGGTAGGCGATAAGTTCAACGCTGCCGATGTGAAGGTATCCGCCATTTACAAAGTCGGCGATACTGAAACGCTGCGCAAGCTGATTGATCCAACTGATGGTGATCTGAAGTTCACTGGCTTTGATTCTGCCACCGCAGGCACGAGGACCATCACCGTCTCTTATCGTGGCGTGAACGCGACGTTCGAAGTCACGGTCACGGCCACGGAGGTCACTCCCGGCCCTGGAGAGCAGAAGCCCGGCGATACCAACAATCCTGGCAACACTGCTAAGCCCGGTAGCACTGCCACGAATAAGCCGGCTGCTAATGGCGCTGCGCCCCTTTCGAATACGGGTGCTGCCGTGGCTGCCATTGCGGTCGTGGTTGTGGTGCTGACAGCTGCGGCTGGTGCCTTGCTCGTCATCCGCAAACGCCGCGCATAACCATGGCAACTGCTGAGTGGCGTGGATTGCGTTGCTATTGAGCAATCTGCGATTCACGCCACTCAGCGAGTGCACCCGAGTGCGCCCGAGCTTGCGCAATGCAGGCGCAATACAGTGCAAACAGTACAAAGCAACAATAATGGCCGGTCTGAGCCAGCTGCTCCATGCGAGGGCAGCTGGCTCAGACCGGCCATTGTGTCTGCAAGTACATGCAATTAGAGCATGAACATGTGGAAGCCGTTGAGCGTTACTGGTTGTTTTGCTTTGTTGTTGCGCTCAGCAGTGCGACGGACGTCCGCCCGCAGTGTAGTGCAGCGCTCCGTGAACCAGCGCCGATGTGAAATGCATGTTGCACATGCCCGCTTCTTCTGCTTCGTGCGTGCAGCCGGCGATGCTGCATAGGTTCATACCCCGAATCATGGTCATACCCCCTCTTTGGGATGGCATCCGTGCCGCCATCTGCCTTCAGAGCATAGCGGACAATTGTTGCATTGCCTAGGCGGTACAACGCTTTCTGTGGCCTGTATCACATCCTTGCCGGCGTTCTGCGGCGTGGTTGGGCGTGTACATGTGCTCTTGTGCGGTTTTGTTGTGTGTGATTTGGGTATACGGATAGAGTTTCTTCTCTGCAGTGGCAAGGGCCTCTCGGCCGGCGAGCCGGCTGATTTCTCCCATGCGTTGCTCAATGATTTCCGTTTTGCGAGTCTGAACGGCAAAGTAGCTCTGGAGAAGTGCCACTTCTTCTTTCTTCGGATCACCGTTTTGAGCAATGAGATAGCAGGCGTATCGGGAGTGCTGAGTTCGCTGGTTTTGCGTGTGATTTCGTCGCGGTTCATGGGTGTGTCCTTATGTTTTTCATGACCATTTTCGTGACTCCACGAAAATGGTCAAAGCCAATAATTGCAATGGTTTTGAGGTATGGGCGCGCTCCGCCCAACTGGTCTGTCTTCGTCCGCCTTTTCGACCGGATACCTCATGGAGCACAATGCCAACGTCGCTACCGTTGGCCCAGCAAATATTCTTAGACGACGCCCCGAAGTGAATATCTATGCGGCTTTCAGAATATCAAAGAGCGTGGAGTGTGTGCATTATGCGTTCCAAAAATAGTTTCTAGTAATGAATTGTTTACGGTGTGAGATATTCTTGGGGTGTTTGCGGCGCTCTGCCGTGTGGCGAATGGGAATGGATGGTGCTCTTATGGGATTTGAGCAGGAAGCAGTTAGTGAACTGTATGCCAGCGTGTGGGGCAATCGTTCGACAATGCAGAGGGAATTCACTCGTGGAGCCCATGGTGAGCAGTTCGTGCTCCGGGAGCTGTCCATGAAGGGGACGCAAACGCCATCGCAATTGGCATCGGCGCTGCAGGCCAGTTCCGGCCGCATCTCCACTGTGCTGTCGTCTCTGGAGAAAAAAGGCTGGGTCACGCGTGACATTGATTCCAAGGATCGGCGCATTATTCGCGTGAATCTCACTGATTCCGGGCGCGAGCAGTCTCATCGGATGATAGAGGAAATGCGTTCCGCAATTTGCTGGATTTTCTCGCAAATGGGGGAGCGGCGCACGCGCGAATTCGTTGACCTGGTGTCTGAGTTCACCATATATATGTCGATTTGCCATCCGGGGCGGCCTCGGCCGACGGCTGAACAAGTGCGTGAGGCATTCGTGGAGCGGGACAAGCGCGTGGCTGAACACATGGCAGCTAAGCGCGCGGAGAACTAATCGGCAAGGCTAATTGAGGACGCTCACAGCGAACATGTAGAAGTGCGCGTAATATCTCACAGTGTAAGTAATCAAACAATAGAAACTATTAAGACACCGTGAACCGATAATCGCCGATAACCCAGCCAACTTAAGAACCAATCGTCAATAACCAATAACCAACCCAACCAACACAAGGGGAAACCAATGCTTCGCATCATGAAATACCTCTCCAAAGCGGAGATCGGTCAGATGCTCATCGCTCTGGTGACCATCGTCGGGCAGGTCTACTTCGACCTGAAACTGCCCGACTATATGTCAGACATCACCACGCTGGTCGAAACGCCGGGCAGCCACATGAAGGACATTTGGATTGCCGGCGGCAAGATGCTGCTCATCTCGCTCGGATCCGCGGCGTGTGCCATCATCACCGGCTACATCGCTGCGCGCGTGGCGGCCTCGTTCACCCAGCGTCTGCGCTCGCTCGAATTCCGCAAGGTCGAGTCCTTCGGCCCGGCCGAAATGAGCAAGTTCTCCACCGCCAGCCTCATCACCCGCTCCACCAACGACGTCACGCAGGTGCAGATGTTCATCACCATGGGTCTGCAGCTCATCGTCAAATCGCCGATTATGGCAGTATGGGCCGTGTGCAAGATCGCCGGCGAAGGCTTCGAATGGACGCTCGCCACCGGAATCGCCGTAGTGATTCTGCTGGCGGCCATCGTCATCATGATGGCCATGGTCATGCCGAAATTCAAGGCCATGCAGGCCCTGACCGACAACATCAACCTCGTGGCCCGCGAGAACCTCACCGGCCTGCGTGTGGTGCGCGCCTACAACGCCGAGGACTACCAGGAAGCCAAATTCACCAAGGCCAACAAGGACCTCACCGAGACCCAGCTGTTCACCAACCGCGTCATGGCGTTCATGATGCCGCTGATGAACACCATCATGAACGGTCTGATGCTTGCCGTCTACTGGATCGGTACCTACCTGATCGATGCCGCCGGGCTCAAGGACAAGCTCACCGTGTTCTCCAACATGGTGGTGTTCTCCAACTACTCCGTGCAGGTCATCATGAGCTTCCTGCTCATGAGCATGGTGTTCGTGCTCTGGCCGCGCGCCGACGTGTCCGCGCAGCGCATCATGGAGGTACTCGACACCGAGCCGATCGTCGAGAACGGCACCAAAACCGCCGCCGACGTGGCCAAAACCGGTCAGCGAGGCACCGTGGAATTCCGCAACGTCAGCTTCACCTACCCGGATTCGCGCGAGGCGATGCTGGAAGGCATCAACTTCACCGCCGAGCAGGGCCAGACGGTGGCGTTCATCGGCTCCACCGGCTCCGGCAAGTCGTCTCTTATCAATCTCGTGCCGCGCTTCTATGACACCAGCCAAGGCCAGGTGTTGGTCGACGGCGTGGACGTGCGCGACTACGACCTGAAGGCCCTGCGCGACAAGATCGGCTACGTGCCGCAGCAGTCCGTGCTGTTCAAGGGCACCGTGGCCTCCAACGTGAGCTACGGCGATCAGCCGGGCGACCCGGCGGAGGTCGAGATGGCCGATACCTCCACCCCGGCCGGGCGCAAGCGCGAGGCCGCGTTGATCGCCGCTGGCAAGGCTGCGGAAGGTGCCGATATACCGGCCGAGCAGCTGAATCGCGTCAGGGCCGCCGCCGACGTGGCGCAGGCCAGCGAGTTCGTGGCGCGCATGGACGGCGGGTATTCCGCCGCGATCGCCCAAGGCGGATCGAACGTGTCCGGCGGCCAGAAGCAGCGCCTGTCGATTGCGCGCGCGGTGTACCGTCACCCGGAAATCCTGATTTTCGACGACTCGTTCTCCGCGCTCGACTTCAAGACCGACCGCGAAGTGCGCGACGCGCTCGCCCGCGAGGCCAAGGATTCCACCAAGCTCATCGTGGCCCAGCGCATCGGCACCATCATGAACGCCGACCGCATCGTCGTGCTCGACGACGGCAAGGTCGTGGGTCAGGGCACGCACAAGGAACTGCTCGACAACTGCGACGTATACCGCCAGATCGCCGAATCCCAGCTCAGCCAGTCGGAGCTTACGGCGTAGGGGGGCGGCAGCGGTAGCTCCCCATGTCAGGGGCTGAGCCGTAAAGGGAACAGCCCAGTGGGCTGTTCCCAGGCGAAGACGAGCTGATAAGCGAGCGAATAAAACAGCACAGCTGACTGAGGGGTAGTCGCGTACGGCTTCTCTCCCTCCGGCGCTTCGCGCCACCTCCTTCATCAGAGGGAGGTCAATACGGACTTTTAAGGAGTAAAACAAATGCCAAGAGGACCAATGGGCGGCAGGCGTGCCGTCGAAGAGCCCCATGATTTCGGCAAAGTCATGGGCAAGCTCGTGAACTATTGCCGCAACTATCTTCCCGTCATCATCATCGCGCTCATCCTGGGCGCGGCCGGCACCGTCTGCCAGATCGTCGGCCCGGACAAGCTCAAGGACATGACCAACGAGATCGTCAAAGGTCTGCCCGCCATCGTTAACGGCAGACCGGTGATGAACTCGGTAGATTTCGGCACGGTGGGCCACATCGCCTGGACTTTGGTGGCCCTGTACGTGGGCTACGCCGTGCTCGGCTACGTGCAAAGCTGGATGATGGCCAACGTCACCCAGCGCACCGCCCAGCGACTGCGCGAGTCCATCTCGGTCAAAATCAACAAACTGCCGCTCAAATACTTCGACAAGGTTAGCTACGGCGACGTGCTGTCGCGCATCACCAACGATGTGGACGCCATCGGCCAGACGCTGGGCCAGTCGCTCGGCTCGCTGATTACCTCGGTGACGCTGTTCGTGGGCGCGCTGGTGATGATGTTCTACAACAACGTGATCATGACCCTGTGCGCCATCGGTGCCAGCCTCATCGGCCTGATCATCATGATGGCCATCATGAAGTCCTCCCAGAAGTACTTCGCCCGGCAGCAGATGGCGCTGGGTGACGTCAACGGCCACGTGGAGGAGATGTACGCCGGTCACCTCATCGTCAAGGCATACAACGGCGAGGCCGATTCGATCCGCCGCTTCGAGAAGTACAACTCGGACCTCTACGAGTCCGGCTGGAAGTCGCAGTTCCTCTCCGGCCTGATGATGCCGCTCATGAATTTCGTGGGCAACTTCGGCTACGTGGTGGTGTGCGTGGTGGGCGCGGCGCTCGCGCTCGACGGGCAGATCGAGTTCGGCGTGATTGTGGCGTTCATGATGTACATCCGCCTGTTCACTCAGCCGCTTTCGCAGTTTGCGCAGGCCTTCCAGAACCTGCAGCGCTGCGCGGCCGCCGCCGAGCGCGTGTTCGGCTTCCTTGAAGAGCCGGAGATGGAGGACGAATCCGACAAGTCCGCTTTGCTTGGGACCAACGGCCACGAAGTGAAGGGCGACGTGGAATTCAGCCACGTGCAGTTCGGCTACGAGCCGGGCAAGCCGATTATCAACGACTTCTCCGCTTCAGTCTCGGCCGGTCAGAAGGTCGCCATCGTCGGCCCGACCGGTGCCGGCAAGACCACCATGGTCAACCTGCTGATGCGCTTCTACGAGATTTCCGGCGGTTCGATTTCGATTGACGGCGTGGACACCAAGTCCGTGCCGCGCTGGAACGTGCACGACCAGTTCTCCATGGTGCTGCAGGATACGTGGGTGTTCCGTGGCACTGTGCGCGAGAACATCGCCTACTCCAAGCCTGGCGTGACCAACAAGCAAATCGAGGATGCGTGCAAGGCCGTGGGCCTCGACCACTTCATCCGCTCGCTGCCGGACGGCTATGACACCGTGCTCGATGACAAGTCGTCGCTCTCCCAGGGCCAGAAGCAGCTGCTGACCATCGCCCGCGCGATGGTGCAGGACGCGCCGATTCTGATTCTCGACGAGGCCACCTCCTCGGTCGATACCCGTACTGAAGAGCTGATTCAGAAGGCCATGGATGCGCTGACCGTGGGCCGTACGAGCTTTGTGATCGCGCATCGCCTCTCCACGATTCGCGACGCCGACATGATCCTCGTCATGAACCACGGCGACGTGATCGAGCGCGGCACGCACGACGAACTGCTGGCGGCGGGCGGTTTTTACGCCGACCTCTACAACAGCCAGTTCGCGCTCGCTGACTGACGGATTGTTTCCTGCGTTAGCGGATTAGCGGATTAGCTATACTCGGCTCCCCTCTCCGAGGGGAGCTGTCAGCGTAGCTGACTGAGGGGAGCAACCCATCGGTCCACCCGAGGGAATGCTCCACTGGATGTGATACTGATGATTTCGTACATTAGTGTGTGAAAAAGCCGCCGGGAAAATTGGGGGATTGGGCGGCGGTGCGGTTGGCGTTGAGAATGGCGCATTCGAAGGGGAAGTGAGCGCGCAGCTGGGTGGCCGGGGTGGTGAACAGGGCGGTGGCGAGGCCGTCGGCCAGTGTGACAGGGACGTGTGCCGCAACGGTGTTCGACGAATCGTCGGTATCGCGGTTTGCCGTTGTCGAGGCATTGCTGCCATGCGTCGATGTCTTCGTGGTTATGGC
>ADJS01017692.1_pt1 | contig 10194 bp, 8 predicted proteins | sample 268128 | NCBI WGS metagenome assembly ADJS01 (sample SAMN00007486, study PRJNA43253) | human gut metagenome | isolation source: feces sample TS28 | reverse complement strand
GGCCAGTCCGGTTTCAATGTTGGTTACGACCGCGTATCCTTTACTCGGATTTTTATCAAACGTCTCGTAGTCGAACGGATTTAAGCGCTCCGGGATATCGTGATAACACATCTGGACATTGAAATAATCGCCGGTCCTTAACAGGCTCGAAAGTCCCCAATAGTTTTTATCCTCAAGATAGTCGGTAAAAACGCTGTACTGTCTGCCTTTTTGTCTGGAAAGATAACTGCACAGGCAGCACGCTCCCGCCGAAACGCCGTAGCATTTGGCAAAGTCGATTCCTGCATCCAGAAAAAAATCCAGCACGCCGGCGGTGTAAACGCCCTTCATCGCGCCGCCCTCCAGCACCAGTCCCGCCTGATACATCATAGATATGCGCCTCCTTGCTGCAAAACTCCTGCTGTCTTATTTGTCGTTTCACTCTTATGATGATGTCGGGGTCAAAAGCCCCCGATTTGATGCCTACGGATTGTTCCGTGCTGCGCACTCCACAATCCTGCCCGATAGTCGCATATCGTGGGATTATCATCCCACTTTTATGCTCCTATCGGGGCGGGTCACAAGGTCTTTCACCCACATATGAGCAAGCTCATGTGGGCTTAGACCTTTTGCCCCTGCCATCTTTATGATATCAGGGCTTTCCATTCAACCATAGATTTCTTTCATCATTTTGCGCAGCACCGGCAGGGAACGCTCCACCTTCTCCGTATCGATGCAATATGCCATGCGGAAATATCCGGGACAGCCGAACGAATCCGCCGGAACGAGCACCAGATCGTACTGCAGCGCTTTCTGACAAAATGCCGCCGCGTCTGCTTCCGGGGCTTTCGGGAAGATGTAAAAGGTTCCTTCCGGCTTCACAACCTCGAAGCCACAGTCCGTCAGGCATTCGTAGAGCAGGTTGCGGTTCTTTTCATAAACGGAGAAATCGGAGGTCAGGTCGAGCACCTTCGATACCGCCAGCTGCATCAGGGACGTCGGGCAGTTATGGCCGATTCCCCTCGAAATCTGTCCGCACATATTTACGATCTCCGCCGCATACGGACACGCCGGATTGACCGCCAGATAGCCGATTCTCTCGCCCGGCAGCGACAGCGCCTTGGAAAAAGAGTAGCAGCTGATCGTATTGGCATAAAATTTCGATACATACGGCTGCTGTTTGCCGTCAAATACGATTTCCCGATACGGTTCATCCGAAATCAGGAAAATATCATGCCCGTATTGTTCTGCTTTTCTCGTCAGAACCTCCGCCAGCTTCGTCAACGTCTCCGCCGAATAAACTGCGCCGGACGGATTGTTCGGTGTATTCACCAACACTGCCGCAACCCTCGGTCCCAACATTTCTTCAAACGCTTCGAAATTGATCTGGAAGCTCTTCGTGTCCGCCGGAACAACCTTTAAAACGGCTCCGGTCAGATCTACATATGGATGATATTCCGGAAAAAACGGAGCAAAGGTCAGCACTTCATCCCCCGGCACAGTCACTGCACGCAGCGCATGCGCGATTGCCGCCGCTGCTGCGGAAACCGGGAAAATATGCTCCGGTCCGTAGTTCATGTCAAATCTGCAGTTTAAGGACTCCGCAATCGCCGTCTTTACAGACGGGATACCGAGCGTCGGGCTGTAGCCGTGCAGGGTCATCGGATCTTCCTTCTCAATCAGGTCCAGCAGTGCCTGCTTAAACTCTGCCGGTGCCGGTACGGACGGATTTCCCAGGCTGTAATCGAATACATTCTCTGCACCAATTATCTGCGCCCGCTTCGTCGCCTTCTCGGACAACTGCCGGATCACTGACTTTGCATCCAGCATTTTTCGATATTGTTCTGCAATCATAGTATTATCCTTCTTTTCTGCATCTTTGTGAGTTTGAAATCTGTCCATATTCTATCACACTATTTTTGACAGTTCCACTTTTTCTTCCACAGGGCATATGTTATACTGAAAAAAGAATGGATATAAACGTTTTTCAGCTGTCTAAAACACAGTGCAGTTCCTGCTTTCCGGCAAACGCACCTGTAAATAGGAGGATTTTATGGCAACCTATATCGGGCTTGATCTCGGTGGAACCAATATTAAAATTTCTGTTTTCGATGATTTTTTTCATAAGCTCGGGGAAAAGCGCACACCCACCGAAGTTCGCTTCGGTTCGGAGCACGTTCTCAATCGCATTTATGATGCTATTCTGGCACTTCTCGATGAGCTTCACCTGACCTGTCAGGATATCACCTGCATGGGCATCGGCGTCCCCGGCATCCTCGATATCAAAAACGGTATTTCCCGTTTTCTCCGAATTTTCCGAAATGGGAGGAGGTTCCAATCGTCGCCTGGATGGAGAGCCATCTTCATATCCCGACCTATATCGATAATGATGCACGTGTCAATCTCTATGGGGAATGGAAATTCGGAGCCGGCAAAAACCGCAATAACGTCCTGATGATCACCCTCGGAACCGGGCTTGGCGGCGCTGCGGTCATCGACGGACGCGTGATCTACGGCGCTACCGGTTCCGCAGGCGAAATCGGGCATATCAATATGTTCCGTGAAGGACGGGAATGCCGCTGCGGAAGCTCCGGCTGCCTTGGGCGCTATGTTTCTGCCCTCGGTATTTTGCGCACCTTTCGGGAAAAAGTCCAACTGGGACAGCACAGCATCATCTGTGACTGGGTAGATAATGACCTTGATAAGGTCACTGCAGACATGCTTTCCCGTGCCTACGATGACGGGGATGCTGTTGCTATTGAGACCATGAGAGAAACCGGAGAGCTGCTCGGCTACGGTCTGTGCGCCGTTTTCAGCCTGTACAATCCGGAAATCATCATCGTCGGCGGCGGCATGTCCCGTATGGGCGATCGCCTGCTTCAGTACACCCGTGAAATTCTGGATACCCATGCATTGCGGATTCCCTATGGCTGCTGTACGATCGTCACTGCAGTTCTCGGAGACGCTGCCGGAATGCTGGGCGCAGCGGTCTATGCGAAGGAGCAGTTTAGGCTGAGCGCAGCGAACAACGGACAAAAGTAAAAAATGAAAGGCAGGTGCGATACACTGCGGCAATCTGCGGTGCAGGCACGCCCTACAACATAAACGAGCCGCTACAGATTAAAACATCTGCACCGGCTCATAACAGTTTTTAATTCATGACAATAGAATGCTCGCAGAGCGTGCATTCTATTGTTTACAGTTCCCCTGCAATATCCAGTCTCGTCGCAATGCTGGTCAGCAGTACAACGAGCGGCATCATAATTTCACACACCTGAACAAAGAAGCATGCAATATCCTCTGTAATTCCCCCGAAATGATGGAACGCCACATAGCAATAGTACAAAAATGCGAGCAGTGCACCGACCAGACACGGAATCGCTACCTGAATGTCGCACATCAGCATGCCCACTACAGAGATCACGATATAAGCGATCATAAATGCGATCACAATTCCTCTGCTTTTGCCTTTTCCGACATACAGGGAGCATTTGCTTTCCTGCGAATGCGGGAAGCATTCGATCGAAAGACCATAGAGCGCTCTGGAAAGTATGAAGCCATATGCAAGAACCGGCCAGCTGTCCAGCGGCATTTCGCTCCAAAGACCGACGATCAGGAAGAAATAGCAGACACAGATAATAATTGCGAAGTATCCGCTGTGGGAATCCCGCAGGATTTCCAGCTTGACTTCCCTCGGCTGATGGGAACTGAGCGCATCTACTGTCCGGAAGAAACCATCCAGAAACGCGCCGCCCGATAAAAAGATCGGAAGCATCGCACAGATAACCGCGCCCAGCAGATCTTTATCGATCAGATACGGGCTGATCACCTGCCACTGTTTTAGAATGAACCCGATAATCGCGCCGACTAGCGGTACGAAAATCAAAATATACTTCATATTTCTACGGGTTTTTTTGATCTGCCTGGCAGGAAAAATCGAATACATCGAAAAAGCCAGCGAAAACTTGCCCAAACTTCTTTCATACTATCGTGTACCTCTCAGATTTTCGGATTACTTCAGTACAACGTCATCCGCATGTTCGTCCCAGATCAGGCAAACCCATGTTTTTCCGCGATTTAGCCGGATCGGGTTACCGTCTGCATCCACATACAGCGCCGGATCGGTATCCGAATATCTTGACCAGGTTCCTTCTACCATCTTACCTCCGGTAAATACCTGAACCTTGTAATTGGTCAGATCTGCACCGGGCTCCCAGCCGCCGTGCACATCAAATGCCATATAGCCTTTGGAATCCCGGAACTCGCCGTGACAATACTGGAAAATAACGTTATCGACTGCCAGCTGTTCGCCGGTTGTCTCGTCAATATGCTTGTCACCGTACTGATAACGATAATATTTTCCGTCTTCATCGTTATATTCAAAATAAGCCTGCACATTGGAATAGCCGTTTCCAACACCGGTCTTTTCACCGCCGGGATACATCAGGACAACGGTATCGTTATCCGGATAGTCTGCCTTTTCGCCCAGAGGTGCAAAGGCAAATTTCTGCTTATGCGTATCGTGATAAGTCAGGCTGTATTCAAATTTCTCTGCCGCTTCTGCCAGTGCTTCACCGGTTGTATATACATTGTGGGGTGCTTTCCGCTTATCCGTCCGCATGAACGCTTTGGAAGCCGGGCGGTCAATTCCTGCAACTGCGCCGCTGATGTTGTCCACCAGATCACTGTTTAACAGATCGCCAACATAAGGGGTAGCCTGTCCGAAATGCGCATAAATCGCATCGAATTCCAGTGCGCTGTATACAAAGTAATCACGGCTGCTTCTGATATAGCCGATCGTATCCAGATTCTGCCAGTTTTCAAACAACGGCATCAGACGGGTCACATCCGCGCCTTCCATCGGCGCTTCATAAATCACAGATGCCTGTCCGATTCCTGCCTGCGGGGTTCCTGCCTTGATATTGTTCAGCATAACTGCCATCGGGCGCTGTTCACGTTCCTCTTCGGTGCATTCCAGACCGGTCAGGTAGCTGGTCGGAACTGCGTCTTCTGTAACAACGCTTTCCGTCTCCGCTGCTGCATTTTCTGTTCCGGTTGTATCGTTACTTTCCGTCGCTGCAACAGCTGAATCCGTTTCAGGTACAGGGGTTGTTTCTGTCGCTGCAGAGCCACATGCGCATAATGCTGCAGATAATCCCAGCGCCAGACAGAACAAACTGGTTTTTTTCATATATCATTCTCCTGAATATTTTTCTTTTTTGAAAAGGTTAAACCAACCTAGTTTAAATATTGTACTCCCGCAGGCGGTAAAAATCCAGCCTTTTTCTGCATTTATTACAATTCTATTACAAATTTACGGTCTAATTCTTCAGCAAATGCAATTTTACCGCAAATTTCACAATCATACTGCCTCCGGGAATTCCGAGCAGTTCTTTTTTCGACATGACGCCAAGCTTTAACGCCGCCGCAAAATACGTCAGTCCGCCGATTGCCACCGAAAGCAGCAGTGCAACCGCATTGCCGAGATATCCTTTCAGCACTGTTAGCGTCAGCCCATAATAAATACCTGCAACCACAAGCCCCATGATCGCAGAGGATACCAGCGGCAGGACAAATGTCTTCTCGATTTCCTGATGATAGCCGGTCGCTTTTTTCACCGCGATGCCATTTAACAGGCACATCATAAAAGAATATACCGTAACGGCGATCGGCAAACTGTAAATACCAAGATCTGTAAAGATCAGGAGGGCTGCCGCCACCACAGTCTGCACCGCCAGTGCAATCACCGCGTTTGTAACCGGCTTCGACGCCTTGCCGACTGCCTGCAGAATCGAATTGCTCAGTGTGGAAAGGGAATAGAACACGATGCTCGCACCAAGCGCCGCCAGAAGGCGTCCGCCCAGACGGATGCTGTCCGTATTCGTATTATATAACAGCCATACGATCGGTCTGGATAATACCGTCATGCCGACTGCAGACGGAATCGCGATAAACATGATCGTCTTGATTGCCACGCTGATTTTGTGCCGGACGTCTTTTTTCTTCTTTGTCTCAAAGCTTCCTGCAATGCTCGGCAGGATCGCGGAAGCCATCGCAGACGCGATTGCAATCGGAATATTGGAAAGTCCGACCGCTTCCGTATCGTAAATACCGTTAATAATCGTAATATCATCATAAGAAGCGTTGTGTACCGATTGCATCAGATTCAGATACAGGGTCTGGTTGATCAGTGCGCTCGCATTATATGCAAACGTACTCAGCAGAACCGGCGTTACCATAAACAGAATGATCTTGAAAATCTCGCCGGTTTCCAGCAAATCTCTGGAACGATCCCGCTCTATCCTGCGGCGGATTATTTTCCGGTTCATATGGTAAATCATCAGCATAAACGCCAATGCTATCAGCACGCCGACACCGGTTCCGACTGCACTTCCGACTGCACCCCACGCAGCACAGGTCAGCTCGTCTTCCCCAGCAAATATCTGCATCAGCCCCCATGCCGCCAGCATGCTGACCGCCGCATTTAAAATCTGCTCCAGGATCTGCGAAACGGACGTCTGCACCATGCTTCGGTTCGCCTGAAAATATCCTCTCAAAACGCCGAGAAGACCGGAAAAGAAAATTGTCGGTGCAAGCGTCCGAAGCACCATCGCCGCCCGTCCCGGAATCAGAAAATCCGCTCCAAAAAACGCAAACAGACTGGCGATTCCGCCCACGACAACAACATAAATAATCGAGCAGTGAAAAATCCGCTGCGCATTTTTGTACTGGTGGGTTGCCAGTCTCTGTGAAATTACTTTGGATACCGCCGACGGAATGCTATAGGAAGAGATCAGCAAAATCATCTGATAATAGCGATACGCCGGCGCATAATAGCCGTTTCCCGTCTCTCCAATAATTCCCGTCAGAGGGCTTCTGTACAATAGGCCGATAATTCGGCAGATAATGCCGGCAGCAGCCAAAATGCCGGCCTGTTTTACAAAGGAACTGCCTTCTCCTTTATTTTTCGTTCCCATCCATTACCTTTCTGCTCAGTCTGTCAGGCAGAAAGAAAGCAGATAATCCAGCCGTCTCTCTACCAGCTCCAGAACAAAAACATCCGGCTTTTGTTCTTCTACCATAGATTGCGTAAAAAATCCGTTCCAATGAGCCATATAGCAGTCTGAAAGGCTGCTCGCCACCGGTCCCGCCATTCCTCCGGCGAAGGAATCCCCTCACCATGAACAGCTTTCTCGTATCCGGCGCATCTGAATGATACACCAGAGCCGTCGCATCGTCAATAGAGACTGCCTGCAAATTGTTGCCGTTGTAACCGGTCACGATATAATTTTCTTCCACAGGCATATTTTTTTCGTAGTAGCTCTGCAGATTCATCATTCTTGCAAGATCATATCCGGAAAAGGTATCCGGAGTAAAGGTAATGTCCTCCACCTCTGGAAGTTCGTCTCCCAACTCCCTTAACAGCGCTTTCGCCCCAATATAGCCGCCAGCAGCGTTCCAGTGTGTGTCATAGTGCCAGTACAGGGAATATTCCTTCTTATATTTCAGCATTTCCTCTTTCGGATATACAATACGGATATCTGTATTCTTCTTCAGATAAGCGATCAGCTGATCTGTCCGCGTTTCTTCCGCCTTTTTATAATAGGAAGGAAGATGCTCTTCTCCGTAAATCGTCTCCTTATTCGGTGCAATCATCAGGATAAATTCACTGTCCCGGTTGGAAAGCCACTGCTCCGATGTCGTAAGCTGCGATGCGATCTGTGCAAGCTGTCCTTCTGTAAACAGATTTGTTCCCTTATAATCATCAATGTCCGATTCCATGCTGTAAAACAACCAGTTATCCGAACCGATCACAACCTTGTCGTTGATGGATTTTTCACAAAACAGCTTTAAATCTGTCAGGCTGGAAAAGGAAATCAGCTGACTCCGAAACGGAACCGCCGCGTTAAACGCGCTCTCCACCAGTCCCGGATAATCTCTGTAATTGTCCTTCGTCAGCTTCGGAATCTCTGTTGAAACCGTATTTTCCGTCGCATCCGTCTGGAAACGATCCTTTGTTACCGCCCACACAGCTCCCGGCATCAAAAGCAAAAGTGCAAAGCAAATCAGCCATGCCGCCGCCATTTTTTTATTCATATGCATTCTCCACTCAGAAATTCAGATAAATTGCAGGGCTGTAGGTTCCGTTGACCAAAAGCAGCATCGACGCTGCGATCAGGAACATGCAGTAAACCAGTTCCAATACGCCGCCCTTTAATTTCTCCGCTGCCGGGCAGAACTTTTTGATTCCGACCTGCAACAGCCCCATACCAAGGACACCGACAACCGCCATTACGATACAACGGTTTCCGACCAGCTCCCGCAGCGCATAGGTGCTCTGCGTATACTGCCACGGTGTCAACATCCTGCGGATGTACTGCAGCGCCGGCTGCAGATTTGCCACCCGGAAAATCACCCAGCCGAACAACACCACAAGCCCCGTGTATACATAACGCAAAAAGCCGATTTTGTCCAGAATTTTCTTAAAGCCGATCCGCTCCACAATGATGAAAAATCCGTGCAGCGCGCCCCATGCGATAAACGCTGTCGTCGCGCCATGCCATAATCCGGTCGCAAAAAAGACGATCGCCAGATTCAAATATGTCCGAATCTTTCCTTTCCGGTTTCCGCCAAGCGGTATGTAGAGGTAATCCCGAAACCAGCTGCTCAGGGAAATATGCCATCTGCGCCAGAACTCCTGAATCGAGCCGGACAGGTATGGATAATTAAAGTTTTCACAAATATCGAATCCGAACATTTTGCCCAGACCGATGGCCATATCCGTGAAACCGGAAAAATCATAGTAAATCTGAATCGCATACAGAATCGCCGCGCACCACACCATAACGCCCGTAACATTTGTAATATCCTGCGCATAGATCTTATCTACACTTGCGCCGACAATGTTTGCGACCAGTACCTTTTTACCAAGTCCATAGGCAAAGCGCCGGATTCCTTCCGCTGTCTTTTCCACGGTTTCCTGTCTGTTTACCAGCTGTGGGGCAAAATCGCGGTACCGCGCGATCGGTCCGACTGAAATTTTCGGGAAAAAGGACAGATACAGCGCCATGTTGAGCGGATTTTTCTCCGCCTCATAATGACCGCGGTATAAATCCATCAGATATGAAATCGCTCCGAACGTAAAAAACGAAATGCCAATCGGAAGCGGGATATTGCGCATCTCATGCTCGCTTCCCGTCAGCCGGTTCACAATCCGCAAAAAGAAGTCAAAATATTTATAATACCCAAGAATCCCCAGGTTTACCAAAATGCCCGCCGCCAGAACGGTTTTCGCCGCCACGCTTTCATCCCGCTGACATCCAAGCAGCAGTCCGATACCGTAATTTGCCGCAATCGAAACAAGTAAAAGGACAATATAAACCGGCTCGCCCCACGCATAAAACACAAGACTTGCCAAAAGCAGCAGGATATTTTTCAGCGCTGTTTTGCGCACGCACAGCCTGTCCAACACAAATACAACCGGCAAAAAAGCCGTCAGAAAAATCATGGAATTGATACTCATTCAAAAACTCCGATCTTATTCGCTGCCCGCAGCACCCTTGGAACAGCAATCTGATAATCAGTCATCCCGCGACGGATACTGTTGTCCTGATATCAGAGGCAAAAGAGTTTTTGATCCTGATATCTTTTTTATTGTAGCATACATTTCCTTAAATAGGTAGGGGAATCTGAGGTTCTCTTTCCTGAAGCATCTGCAAAGTTACAGTTCACACACGCCATTCGCAGAAACGAATCTGCGATACTTACCGCTGCTTCGCAGTTCTTTTTGTTCATTTGAAACTCTCCAGGAATGCTTCGCAGCCCTCCACGATGTCCCGGTACGCGGTTTCGAAATCCCCGGAGTACCACGGATCGTCAATATCGCGCGGATGCTTTGAGTAATCCAGCAGCCGATGGATTTTATGCTCCGGGTCTCCGCCAACGATTCGAAGCATATTTTGAATATTATACTGCTCCGCCGCCAGCAGATAATCATAATATTCGTAATCCTGCTTCGTCATCTGGCGTGCCCGCTTCCCGGACGGATCAATGCCATGCTCCCGCAGCTTCCGCACCGCCGGCGGATAGACCGGATTGCCGATTTCCTCCCGGCTCGTCGCAGCCGATGCGATTTCAAACTGATCCGCTATGCCGCGTTTTGCAACCATGTCCCGGAGGATGAACTCGGACATAGGGGAACGGCAGATATTTCCA
>ADJS01006681.1_pt1 | contig 10194 bp, 7 predicted proteins | sample 268128 | NCBI WGS metagenome assembly ADJS01 (sample SAMN00007486, study PRJNA43253) | human gut metagenome | isolation source: feces sample TS28 | reverse complement strand
CCCGCAGCATTCTCGACTCCATGGGCTATGACTACATCGTGTTCGACGAGCATCACTTCAACGAGGATCTCCAGTGGGAGGACGCGGTGCCCATGTTCGAGCGTCTGCAGAAGCTCGCGGACAAGGAGGGTCTGGAGTTCGGTCTCAAGCTCTCCAACACCTTCCCCGTGGACACCACGCGCGGCGAGCTGCCGAACGACGAGATGTATATGTCCGGCCGCAGCCTCTTCCCGCTGACCATTGAGATGTGCAATCGCATCTCCCGCGCGTTCGGCGGCAAGATGCGTATCTCCTTCGCCGGCGGCGCGGAATACTTCAACTGCGATAAGCTCTTTGCCGCGGGCATCTGGCCCATCACCGTCGCCACCACCATTCTCAAGCCGGGCGGCTACAACCGCCTGCTCCAGATGGTCGAGAAGGTCGAGCCGATGGAGTACCGCGCCTTCGCCGGCACCGACTCCGCCGCCATCTCCGACCTCGCCGCCTCCGCCCGCACGAATTACCATCACCTCAAGCCCATCAAGCCCCTGCCCAGCCGCAAGTCCACCGAGCAGGTGCCCTGGCTCGACTGCTTCATCGCCCCCTGCAAGGGCGGCTGCCCCATCGAGCAGGACATTCCCGAGTACCTCGAGCTGTGCCGCAAGGGTCTTTACGGCCCTGCGCTCAAGCTCATCACCGAAAAGAACGCCCTGCCCTTCATCACCGGCACCATCTGTGCGCACCGCTGCCAGGGCAAGTGCTCCCGCAATTTCTATGAGGAGAGCGTCCATATCCGCGACACCAAGCTCCTCGCCGCGCAGAAGGGCTACAATGCCCTGATGGCGTCCATCAAGCTGCCCGAGCGCGTCGAGGGCAAGCGCGTCGCCATCATCGGCGGCGGCCCGACCGGTATCGCCGCGGCGTACTTCTGCGGCCGCGCCGGTATCGAGACCACCATCTTCGAGCGTGAGCGCAAGCTCGGCGGCGTGCCGCGCTACGTCATTCCCGCCTTCCGCATTTCCGACGAGGCCATCGACAAGGACATCGCCCTGATGCTGCGCTATGGCGTTGAGGTCAAGTGCGGCAAGAGCGCCCCCTCCGTCGCGGAGCTGAAGGAAATGGGCTACACCCATATTCTTCTCGCCACCGGCGCGTGGAAGGCCGGCAAACTCGACATCGAGGGCAACGTGCAGGGCGTCATCGAGTGGATGAAGAAGGAAAAGAAGCAGGTCAAGCCCAACCTCTCCGGCAACATCGTGGTCGTCGGCGCGGGCAACACCGCCATGGACGCCGCCCGCGTCGCCAAGCGCATGGGCGCGCACGCCACCATTCTCTACCGCCGCACCAAGAAGTTCATGCCCGCCGACGAGCACGAGCTGCAGCTCGCCATCGACGAGGGCGTGGAGTTCATCGAGCTGGCCGCTCCCGTCAAGCAGGCCAAGGGTATGCTGCTGTGCGACAAGATGGTGCTCGGTGAGCCGGACACTTCCGGCCGCCGCAGCCCCGTGAAGTCCGGCGAGCAGTTCTCCATCCCCTGCGACCTCGTGCTCTCCGCCGTCGGCGAGCAGGTCGATTCCGACCTCATGGCCGCAAACGGCATCGAGATGGAGCGCAAGGGCCCCGCGTTTGAGACCAATGTCGAGGGCGTGTACTGCGCGGGTGACGCGCACCGCGGCCCCGCGACCGTGGTCGAGGGCATTGCCGACGCCGCGCGCTTCGCCGAAGCCGTGGTCGGCGCGCCCTACGAGTATGAGATCCCCGCGCAGGCCTTCATCACCGAGTCCGACGCCATCGCCAAGCACGGCATCCTCAAGATGTCCGGCAAGTGCGAGGGCGAGCGCTGCCTGCAGTGCTCCACCGTCTGCGAGAACTGTGTGGACTCCTGCCCGAACCGCGCGAACGTCGCCGTCGTCATGCCCGACGAGAGCCACCAGATCATCCACGTCGACAAGATGTGCAACGAGTGCGGCAACTGCACGCAGTTCTGCCCCTATGCCAGCGAGCCCTGCCACGACAAGTTCACCCTCTTCCAGACGGCGGAGGATATGGCGGAGAGCAAGAACCCCGGCGTCCTCTTCCTCGACGCCGACCACGTCCGCGTCCGCATGGCGGAGGAGCGCGACTACGATCTCACCACCTCCGACAACGATCTGCCGGTGGACATCGAGGCGCTGATCTTCACCATCCGCGACAAGTACAGCTATCTGTTCGCGTAAGCGCAGACTTTCTTACAAAATGCAGGAGCGGCTGCTTTTCAGCAGCCGCTCCCCTTTTCTTTCATACGAACAGTCCCCGCAGGCCGCCGCAGTCGCGCAGGCTTTCGGCGCGGACGGCGACCTCGCGGGCGCAGCTGCTCAGATATTTTCCAGCGCCGCGTGGGAGGGCGAGCCGCTCCGCGAGCGCATCCGCCGCCGTGAGCAGGTCGTTCTCGATCCGCTCGGGCCGCACGTGCTCCCAGCGCTCGCGGAGCGCGCCGATCTCGCCATCTGAGAGCGTCAGCCCCTCCCCGCCGAGGAGCGTGCGGGCGAGCACGTTCGCCGCGGCCGGTGCGTAGAGATTCACCAGCAGCCCGCGCCAATCCGGGCAGGAGCGCTCCAGCACCGCGCGGACCTCGCCCTGCGGCAATCGCGTGAGCAGACTATTTTCCGCCGCCAGACGGGCCAGATATTGGTTGACATAATTTATCCCCAGCAGGCTCTCCGACACGCTTTGGGAAAGCTGATAGTCAATGTCACAATCAAACCGCTGCGGGAAAAAGCGCGTGTCATAGCAGCGGAAGCCCCTGCCGATGCTCCGCAGCGTATCGCGGAGCGAGCGGTTCTCCAGCGGCGGCAGCGTCTCAACGACCTTTTGCCAGAGCGCGATCGTCAGCGCGGCATCCCGCTGCGCACGGCGTTGCCCGCGCGCCAGCTCGTCCGCAAGGTCGCACGAGAGAAGTGTACGGATACGCGCCGCGCGATCCGCTTCGCCTCCGCCGTCCGCCTCCTCCGGCACAGCAAGGAAAAACAGCACGCCGCGCAGCAGCTCCCGCGCGGCGGCAGCCGGCACGGAGCTGCTTTCATTCGCGGTGTAGAGCGCGATCTGCCGCACGAGCAGCGCGGCAAGCTTTTCCTGCCACAGCCTCTCTTCGGCGCCCGTCAAGGGGCGCGTCAGCTCATTCATCATCGTCCCCCACCCTTCCCGTGCGCGCAAAGCGCAGCATCGCGCGGCCATCGAGATCGGCGATGCGGTCCGCGCAGCCGCCCGCCCAGCCGTTGTATAGCCGCACCAGCGCGGCGAGCAGCTCGTCGTCGCCGAGACGTTCGCCGCACGCGCCCTTGAAGTGGTAGAACAGCTCCGTCAGCCCGCCGAGCGTTTCCTCCCAGTTCTCCGGTCCAACGCAGGGCGAGTCGCACAGCGCGACCGCCAGCTTCGGCAGGATGCCCTCGCCCAGCTCGATGCGCTCCGTCTCCCGCAAGGCCGAAGCGCGGCGCTCCAGCAGACGTCCGCATTGTTCCGGCGTGAGCGTCAGGCCGAAGCGTTCCGTCACGGCGTTCCCGCGCAGCAGCGCCGCCTCGGTCCGCTGCGCGGACAGCGCGCCGAATAACATCAATTCATCCATCTCTTTTTCACCTCGCCATGTTATCTACACCCCCGGCAAGGAAAAGACAAGACTTGAAAAATTGCCCGAAATGTGGTAATATAGGACTCGTAAAAAGCAAAAAAGCGCAGAAGAAAGCCGCCCAAACGGGCGGCTTTCCTAATTGTGCGGTTTTTTACTTGGCGGGAACGGTCAGGATCTGGCCGATGTAGATGATGTACGGATCGGCGAGCTTGTTGGCCTCAGCCAGCTTGGTGTAGAGCGTGCCGGTGCCGTAGAGCTTGTAGGCGATGTTCCACAGGCAGTCGCCCGCGACGACGGTGTAGGTATCGCCCTCGGTCACGGTGGTATCGCGGCCGGCGATGACCTTATCGCTTTCGTTCGTCGGGACATCGGAAGCAGCAGTCTTGATGGTGATGCGGCCCTGCGGGGCGGCATACTGCTCGCCGACCACGCCGCCGAGATTATTGACGATGTAGTTGATGAGGACCTGGTTGTCAATCATCACGCCGTCCTTGAGGAGCTTGACGTTCTTGGTGCCGAACATGGTGTAGCCGTCGCCGGCATCCTTGAGCATGTAGTTATGGGAAGCGAGGGTATAGGTCTTGTTGACATCGAGGGGCTGACCGCCGACCATGATGTCAGACACACGGTACGCGCCGTCGACCTTGACGAACTCGGACTTATCGTTCTTCACCACGGAGCTGGGAATGTCCGCATTGATGGTGTAGGTCAGGCCGGAAACCTGCAGGAAGCCGCCGCTCTCGCCGGGATAGGCCGCGGAGCCGAGCTCCAGAGCGTCCTTGATCTGCTGACCGGTGACCTCAACGAGGCAGGCCTCGTTGCCGAAGGGATGGACCTTGATGATATCGCCGTAGGTGATGTCGCCGACCTTGATGTTGTCGCGCACGCCGCCGCCGTTGACGAAGGCGATGTCAGCGCCCAGCAGGATGCGGTAGGCGTCCGCGCACAGGTCGCCGAGGTTGGTCTCGGCATTGCGGACCGCGCGCTTGCCGTCCGCGCCGTTGATGGTCAGCTCCACGCTGGTCTTGGCAACGACCTGCTTCTGCAGGGCGTCGAACTTATCGGTGATGGTCTGGATATAGGCCGCCGCCTCGGCGTCGGGCTCGACCGTGTTCAGATCAACGTTCTCGTGGGTGATGGTACCGTCGGCCTTAATGATGATCTTGCCGACGTTGGCGAGCTTGGTGCCGGTCTGCTCAAAGACGACCTCCTTGCCGGACTTATCCTTGATCGTTTCGGAGAAGGTGGAGTGGGAGTGGCCGTCGATGAAGGCGTCAAAGCCGGTGGTGTTGGCAATGACTTCCTTGCTCATCCAGGGGGAGGACTGCTCGTCGATGCCGAGATGGCCGAGGCCGATGACATAATCGGCGCCCGCGGCCTTGGCCGCATCGATAGCCTTCTGCACCGCATTGTAGAGGTCAGCGCCGTTGTTGCCCTCGCAGAAGCCATAGATGTAATTGCCGTTGGCATCCTGGAAGTAGGTCGGGGTGGACTTGGTAAAGGTCTCCGGCGTGCAGACGCCGACAAACGCGACCTTCACGCCCTTGACTTCAAAGATCTTATAGGCGTCGAAGTAAGGCGTGCCGTCCTTGCCGGTGAAGTTTGCGGAGATATAGGGATACTTCGCCAGATCCTTGGCAATGTGCAGGAACTGGTCCATGCCATAGTCGAACTCATGGTTGCCGGGAACGGCAGCATCGTACTTGAGGTAGTTCATGATGTCGACGATGTACTCGCCCTTGGAGAGCGTGCCGATCACGCCGCCCTGAACATGGTCGCCCGCGTCAACGAGCAGATCCGCGCTCTTGTGCAGCGTTGCGACCTTGGCATACTTCTCGTAGTCGCAGTGAACATCGTTGGTGTGCAGAATGGTGATGTCTTCCTTGGGGGCGGCGGCATTGACCGTCACGGCAAGGGAAAGGACCATCGCCATCGTCAGCAGCAGGGGCAAAAACTTGCGCATAGCTTTTTTCCTCCTGAAAATTTTTGCCGGAGCGCTTGTCCGGATCGGGCGCACAGCTTCGGCAGGATATGTTTATTGTATCTTCTTTTCCGCTTTTTCACAAGCCGCATTCTCTCGCCATAATCACAGATTTTCACCGCGCTTTCTTGTCGCTTTTGCCGATTTCTCTTTTCCTGTGGAAATCGCGGCAAAAACGTGCTATGGTAAAGGTATATGAATATTTTCAGACAAAGGAGCTGAATGGATATGAAAAAACTGCTCAGGGGCGGCTTTGTCGTCACACCCCGCGGCTCCCGCCGCGCGGACGTCCTGCTCGACGGCGAGAAGATCGCGCAGGTCGGCCACATCTCCCCCGCTGAGGCAAAAAGCGCCGAGGTGACGGACGTTTCCGGCTGCTACCTTTTCCCCGGCTTCATCGACGCGCACACGCACTTTGATCTCGACGTGTGCAACACGACCACCGCCGACGATTTCGCGTCCGGCACCCGCAGCGCCATCCGCGGCGGCACGACCACCATCATCGACTTCGCCTGCCCGAACAAGGGCGAGACGCTTGCCTACGGTCTTGATCTCTGGCACAAAAAGGCCGACGGCAAATGCTCGTGCGACTACGGCTTCCACATGACCATCGACGACTGGAACGAGGGCATCGAGGGCGAGCTGGACGATATGTTCGCCGCTGGCATCACGTCCTTCAAGATGTACCTCACCTACCCCGCCATGATGATCGGCGACGGCGCGGTGTATTCCGCGCTCAAGGCGCTGAAAAAGCGCGGCGGCATCGCGGGCGTCCACTGCGAGAACGCCGGTGTGATCGACGCGCGCATCGCCGAGCTCAAGGCCGCGGGCCGCGCGGCGGACGTTTCCGCCCACCCCGAGGCGAGGCCCGACTATCTCGAGGCCGAGGCGGTCGCACGGCTGCTGCGCATCGCCGAGGCGGCGGACGCGCCGGTGGTCATCGTCCACCTGACCAACCGCGAGGCGCTCGACGAGGTCGCCTTTGCCCGCGCCCGCGGGCAGAGGGTCTATGTCGAGACCTGCCCGCAGTACCTTGCCCTCGACGACGGCGTGTACTACGACGCCAACTGGTCCATGGCCGCGCGCTATGTCTGCGCGCCGCCCATCCGCGCCGAGGAAAATCAGCGCGCGCTCTGGCGCGGTCTGCGCCGCGGCGAGATCCAGACCATCTCCACCGACCACTGCTCGTTCACCCTCGCGCAGAAGGACATGGGCCGCGAGGACTTCACGAAGATCCCCGGCGGTCTGCCCGGCGTGGAGACGCGCGGCGAGGTCGTCTACACCCGCGGCGTCGCCGCGGGCAGAATGACCGTCGCCGGAATGTGCCGCGCCCTGTGCGAAAATCCCGCGAAGCTCTACGGGCTCTATCCCCGCAAGGGCGTCATCGCCGCAGGCTCCGACGCGGACATCGTGGTCTACGATCCCAAGGCCAGCCACATCCTCTCCGCGCGCGACATGGTCACAAAGGCCGGCTACACGCCCTTTGAGGGTCTGCGCACCGAGGGCGGCATCGCCAAGGTCTACCTGCGCGGCAGCCTGATGGTCGAGGACGGCAGGATCGTCGGCGGCCCCGAGGGTCAATACCTCCGCCGCGGGCTCTGCACCCTCTGAGCAAAACAAGAGAAGAAAAGAGGAACGCTTCCATGAACCTTCGTACCATTCTGTTTTCGCAGTATCCCGCGCTGTTCCTGCTCGCGGTGCTGTTTCTGATCGCGCACCTGCGCGTGCGCAAGACCTCCGCGGTCAAGTCGGTGCTGTGGGTCATTCTCTTCGGCGCGGCGCTCGCTGCGTCGGTGGTGTGCTGCTTCCTCGGCATCCAAGCCGAGCTGTGGACGCTCAAAACGCTCATTACCCTCGGCTTCTGGAGCTGGTTCGGCGTGGGTCTCGTGCTGCTCTTCCTCGTGCTGCGCGTCGTGCACGGCATGGAGAAGCGCTCCAGCCGGCGCAGGCTCGACAAGGCCATGAAGCAGGCGGAGAAGCAGAAGGAAGAGGAGGTCTCCCGCGCCCGCGCCGAGGGCGCCGCCGCCGAGCGTGAGCGCGCCGAGGCGGAGGCCGCCGCGCGTGAGGCGGCTCAGACTCAAGCTCAAGCACAGGCACAAGCTCAAGCGCAGGTACAGTCCGCCGCGTGTGCCGCACAGGAATTTTCTGCCGCACAGGAGGCTGTCGAGGCGCAAAATACTCTCGCAGAGGAAGCCGCCCCCGCCGATGCGGCCGAAGCCGCAGAAACGACGATTGGGGGATAAGCATGGAACGATCCGGATCGCAGCGCGTCGCCTGCTATGACGTGCTGCGCGTCGCGGCGACCTTTGCCGTCGTTGCACTCCACCTTTCCGCGCAGCATTGGGCGGACACCGATATCTATTCAACCGCGTGGCAGGCCTTTAACCTGTATGACAGCCTCGTCCGCTGGACCGTCCCCGTCTTCGTGATGATCAGCGGCGTATTCTTTCTCGCCGGCACGCAAAGCCTGCGGCAGATCCTGCGGAAAAACGTCCTGCGCATCGTTACGGCCTTTGTTTTCTGGTCTGCGCTCTATGCCGCTTACGCATACTTCTTCAACAAATGCGCCCTGTCCACCGCGGTCACGCTGTTTTTCTCCGGTCACTACCACATGTGGTTTCTGTTTATGATCGTGGGACTGTATCTGATCGTCCCGCTGCTGCGGCCCATCGCGCAGAACGAGACGCTGCTGCGCTATTTTCTGCTGCTTGCGCTTGTTTTCAACTTTCTGCTGCCGCAGCTCGGCGCACTTCTTTCTCTGTTTTCCTGGCCGCTCTACAGCAGCTACCTCTCGCTGTCGGGAATGCTATACTACCACTTCACGCTCGGCTTTGCCGCCTATTTTATGCTGGGCCACTATCTCAGCCGCAAGGAGCTTTCGCCCAAAGCGGCCCGTTGGTGCTATGCGCTCGGCGTGGCCGGTCTCATCGTCACCGTCGTTATGACGTCCTATGCCTCCCGCCGTCTGGGCACCGCCACCGTGCTCTTCTACAACTACGACTCGGTCGGTGTGCTGCTGATGTGTCTCGCCGTCTTTGTATTCGCCCGCAGGCATTTGAATTTTCCCTCACTCGGCGAAAAGGGACACGCGCGCATCCGCGCGCTCTCCCGCTGGAGCTTCGGCGCCTACCTCGTGCATCCGCTGTTCATCGAGACGTTCGATCAATTTCTCGGCGTCAACACGCTCTCCTGCAACGCCTTCTTTTCCGTGCCGCTTCTGACGCTGCTCATCGGCACGCTGTCCTTTTTGGTCTCCGCGCTGTTGAGCCGGGTCCCCATCGTCAACAAATACTTCGTCTGAGCGCAAAAGGAGCGCGGGCCGTTGGTCCGCGCTCCTCTGTTCGTTCACTTTTTTCTTGCTGCGACAAAGAGGTTCGGCGGCGCGGGAAACAGGTTTTCGGTCTCCAGCACCTCAAAGCCAGCCGCGGCGATGGACGCCTCCAGCGTGTGCATACGGTCAAACGACACATAGGGCATTTTCCCTGTGTGGCTGCGCCACCACTTGCGAACACCCTCGCGTGTGAGCCGCTCGCCCAGGCAGTCCGTCGCCGAGAGGAACATTCCCTCCGGCCGCAGCAGCTCACGGATGCGCGCGAGCACCTCCGCGCGGTTTTCGAGGTAGAGCAGCACATTGCAGGCGACCACCGCGTCAAAGCTGCCGGGCCGCAGGCTATCGTCAAAGAGATCCATGCACGAGGCGCTGACGTTGCCGACCCCCTGCTCTGCTATTTTTTTCTTCAGATGCCGCACCATCTCGTCCGAAATGTCAATGGCGCACACCTCGGCGGCCATCTGCGCGACCGGCAGCGTGACAAGTCCCGTGCCGCAGGCAAAATCCAGCACACGGTCGTTCGGCGTGAGATAGGGGCGGATGCGCTCCGCCGTTTTGCGGTAGGCGTCCGCATACGCCGCTCCCGATTGCTCGTCATAATGCTGCGAGCGGCGGTTCCAGAACTCGCGCGGCGCTATTTTTTCTCTCATTTGGTCTCGATGCCACGCTTGTCGAACTCCGCGACCAGCAGGTCAAGGTCGTTCGGCAGGCTCATCGGCTCGCCGCAGAACTTGATGGCGTTGGCAACATCCTTGAGGCCGTTGCCGGTGACGACGGAGACGACCGTGTCGTTCGCGCCGAGCACGCCCTGCTCGCAGAGCTTCTTCACGCCCGCCGTGCCGGTCACGCCCGCCGGCTCGCCGAACACGCCGCAGGTGGTGCCGAGCAGCTTCTGCGCCGCCATGATCTCCTCGTCGGTCACGTTGACCACGATGCCGTTGGACTCGCGGATCGCCATGAGCGCCTTGTCTGCATTGCGCGGCACGCCGACGGCGATGGAGTCGGCGAGGGTGTTCTCCTCCATCGGCTCCCAGGGCTTATTCTCCGCGATGGCGCGGTTGATGGGGTGGCAGCCCTCCGCCTGCGCGGAGATCAGGCGCGGCAGCTTGTCGATAAAGCCGATGGCGTAGAGGTCCTTGAGACCCTTCCACACGCCCGCGATGGTGCAGCCGTCGCCGACGGAGATGGCGAGGTAGTCGGGCATCTTCCAGCCGAGCTGCTCGGCGATCTCGAGCGAGACGGTCTTCTTGCCCTCGGAAAGATAGGGGTTGATGGCAGCGTTGCGGTTGTACCAGCCCC
>ADJS01017421.1_pt1 | contig 10201 bp, 7 predicted proteins | sample 268128 | NCBI WGS metagenome assembly ADJS01 (sample SAMN00007486, study PRJNA43253) | human gut metagenome | isolation source: feces sample TS28 | reverse complement strand
TACAGAAGTTGACGATGCTGTTTTTACAACAAATCATGAGCCCTTCAAGATCCAGTACGAGCCGGCAGGCGCTTGGACTGCGGGAAGCGGCAACGGAAATTTGTTTTATAACGGAACAGAGCATTACAGCGCAAAAGGCGTTGATGTGTCTTATGAGATGATCTTTACTGGAACCGGAGTAGAGATCCATGCCAGCAAAAATACAGTTCATATGAACTGCGACGTTTATATCGACGATGTGAAAGTCGGAGAACTGGCGGCACAAAATGCCGGAGCAATGCACAAACAGAAATTATTTGAGAAAAAAGATCTTGCGAATACAAAGCATACGCTTCGTGTCGTTCCGAAAGAGGGAGAAAGCATTGAAGGCAAAGTAATACAGCTTGATAAGATTGTTGTTTTTCACGATGAAATTACTGTGCCTGATTCGATCGTATTGAACCGGACGGAGCTGACGATGACACCCGGCGCTTCATCAGAGCTTACGGCGTCTGTCATTCCGTGGAATGCAAATGCGAAGCTTGTGTGGACAAGCAGCGACAGCAGTGTTGTAGAAGTAAACGATGGAAAACTGACTGCAAAAGAGATCGATGTGAAAAAGACAGTTACTGTCACAGCGGCAAGCGCTGAAGACAACAGTGTTTTAGCAGAAGCTAAGATTACAGTCGATCCGGCTCTGGCATTTATGAACGCATATGTAGGCAATGAAAAACTCTTAGAGACAGAGCTTGATTATGATAAGCTGAAAGCAGGAAACGGAAGCGTTTATAACGGAACAGCCTGGTTGAATGATGAACTGAATTCTAAAATTGTCGTGACGACAGAAAAAGACGTTCACAATGTTCAGGTTACAGCAAGCGATTTCAAGAATGAAAAGGGACAGGTTTTGTCAAAAGACAATATTGATATTAAATGGCTCAAAGAAATTGCGGCAAAAGAAGGACGTAACGCACAGGGGCAGACAAAAAATTATCCGGATGTGATCTACAAAGGCGGGAAGAAAGATATCGATGCACAAGATGTACAGTTTGCATGGGTAAATATCGCGATTCCGAAAGATACAGCGGCAGGAAATTATACAGGTACGATTACGGTTTCGGCGGACGAATTAGACAAGCCGTTCGAGCTTACGTACAACATCGAAGTGCTGAACCTTGTACAGCCGGCGCCGGAGGCAACAGAACTGCAAGTTTGGCAGCATCCGTTTTCAGTTGCGAATTATTATTTAGGTTTAGGTGAAAATCCGTCGGGCGGCATCACAAACGAGGTGCGGGAAGATTTCTATTTTACAGAAAAACATTTTAATTTGATGAGAGACTCGATCAAAGAGTATGTTTCGATCGGAGGTCATGACGTAGTTGCCAATGTCGTAGAAGAGGCATGGAATCATCAGTCATATTATAACGATCTTTCGATGGTAAAATGGACGAAGAAAGCGGACGGAACATGGGAATTTGATTATGATTGGTATGATGCATGGATCAATTTCATGATCGAGTGCAAAGTTTTAGATCCTGCAAACGGAATCGGACAGATCAAGTGTTACAGTATCGTTCCATGGAACAATCAGATCGCTTACTATGATGAAGCGCAGGGTAAAGTAGTGAAAGAATCACACAATCCGGGAACTGCAAAGTGGAAAGAGATGTGGGAACCGTTCTTAAAAGATTTTATGGAACATTCCAAAAAAATGGGATGGTTTGACATCACTTATATTTCAATGGACGAAAGAGGGCTCGATCAGCTTGAACCAGCGGTTGAGATGATCGAATCAGTGAAAGACGAAGATGGAAACCACTTTAAGATCTCTTCGGCGCTGAACTATGCAGCTCCGGAATATTATGAGTTTACAGACCGTATCGATGATATTTCGATCAATCTCGGAAACACAGGAAACGTACAGCAGATGAACGATCTGTCAGATCACCGCAGAGACTTAGGTCTGACGACAACGATGTACACATGTACGGGAGATTATCCGAGTAACTTTATGATCAGTGATCCGGGCGACAACTATTGGGATATCTGGTACACGATGACATTAGGAACAGACGGCTATATGCGTTGGGCATGGGATAACTATGTATACGATATGCACGGCGATGCAACTTACCGTTACTGGGAGCCGGGCGACGGATGGTTCATTTATCCGATGGAAAGAGAAGCGGTAGGAGAGGACTTTAACGCTTCCTTCTACAGCACACCGCGTTATGAATTGTTCAAACAAGGTATCCGTGATGTGGCAAAAGCAAAATATCTGTTGAACAGTGAAAGCGCGACAGCAGAAGAAAAAACAGAATTGACAGATGTTGTAGAGCATTTGGCAAAACCGCAGAAAGGAACATATCAAGGTTCTGCGGTGGCGGCATCCGAAAAAGACCGTATGCTCGTTCATTCTGAAACAGAGCGCGCTTTAGATGCGACAAACGCGCTGGCAAGAAACGTTGCGGAGAGGGAGAACCCGAATCCGAAGCCGGAAAGCGCAGATAAAACAGCGCTTAATGCGGCGATTAAAGATGCAGAAGCTTTGAAAAAAGAAGATTACACAGCAGAAAGCTGGAAAGCGTTTGAGACGGCGTTGAATGCGGCAAAAGAAACAGCGGCTGATAAAGATGCAGCTCAGACAGAAGTAGACAACGCATTAAACGTATTGAATGCGGCAGTTGCTAAACTTGAGAAGGTGAAAGATCCGAATCAGCAGCAGCCGGTTCAACCACAGCCGGAGCAGACAAAACCGGATAAGACGACTCCTCAGACAGGAGATCGGACAAACGCAGCGCTTCTGTTTGGATGCGCAGTTCTTTCGGGAGCAGGTGTGTTCTTTGCATATCGCAGACGCAGAACAATAAAATAATCGTTTTCTAAAGTAGATTTCGGAAAACAGAGGAAAAGAACGAAAGAGTCGGAGACGGATCTTTCGTTCTTTTTGTAACGGTGGAGGGATGAAGTCCGAAAGATTCTTTTTTGGTCTGCTTTAGAAATCTACAAAACAGTTGTTAAACAGGTAGATTTGAGTCATAATAAAAACGACTATTATGGATTTTTTCGGAGGAAGAAGAGATGAGGAAGATGGAGAAGATTCATTTAACACAATTTGCAAAACACGGCGGCTGTGCTGCAAAAATCGGTCCTGATACGCTTGGGAAAGTGCTTGGGAGGCTTCCGAAGTTTCATGAGGACAACCTGCTTGTCGGTTTTGAAACTTCGGATGACGCGGCCGTATATAAGCTTTCGGACGATACGGCAGTGATACAGACACTGGATTTTTTTACGCCTGTAGTAGACGATCCCTATACGTTCGGACAGATTGCGGCTGCGAATGCGCTAAGCGACGTATATGCGATGGGAGGAGAACCGAAGATCGCGTTGAATATCGTCTGTTTTCCCGGGGAACTGGATCCGGATTATTTAGGGGAAATTCTGCAAGGAGGCGCGGAAAAGGTTCTTGAATCGGGAGCTGTCCTTGTTGGAGGACATTCGATACAAGATGACGTTCCGAAATACGGACTGTCGGTTATGGGACTTGTTCATCCGAATCGCATCTATAAAAACTTCGGATGTAAAAAAGGGATGTTCTGATCCTTACGAAACAACTGGGAAGCGGAATCGTCAATACGGCGGTCAAAGCACAGATGGCTTCGGAAGCTGCCGGGAAAGAAGCGGTTGCCGTGATGACGCAGTTAAACAAAAAGGCAAGGGAAATACTGGACAAGTTTACGATCCATGCATGTACAGACGTTACCGGGTTCGGGCTTCTCGGACATTGCGGGGAAATGGCTTCGGCGAGCAGAGCGAAGATAGAGCTTTGGCCAAAAGATATCGCCTATATTGAAGGGGCAAAGGAATATGCGCAGATGGGACTTATTCCCGGGGGAGCATATCGCAACAGAAATCATGTCGCACAGCTTCTTGAAGCGGGAAATACCGATGAGATGTATGTAGATCTGCTCAGTGACCCGCAGACTTCCGGCGGTTTGCTGGCGGCAGTTCCGGAAGAAGAAAAAGATGCGATTTTGGAAGAATTTGATAAAGCACAGATGGAAACAAAAGTGTCGGTTGTCGGAAAAGTAATAGACTCCGAATGTGAAGAAGCAAAAATATATATCCGTTAATATAGGAGGAGAGACAAAATGATTTATCTGGATAATGCCGCTACGACTTTGCACAAACCAAAGGAAGTACAGGAAGCTGTTATAGCGGCGTTTGGGCAGATGGGAAATTCCGGAAGAGGGGCATCGGAGCCGGCGCTTAAGGCATTGGGAACAGTCTACGATGCAAGAGAAGCGCTGGCACGGCTTTTTCATGCCGAAAATGCGAGTGAGATTGTGTTTACCGCAAATTCTACAGAGGCGCTGAATATTGCAATCAAGGGAATACTTGATCCGGGAGATCATGTCATCACAACGGTGCTGGAACATAATTCCGTGCTGCGCCCGCTGTATGAATGCCGCAGGAAAGGTGTGGAGATGACAATTCTTACATGCGACGAATATGCTAACATTTCATATGAAGAGATGGAAAAGGCAGTCAGAAAAAATACACGGGCGATCATATGTACTCATGCGTCAAATATGACCGGAAATATGATCTCTTTGGAGAGTGTCGGAAAGATTGCGGCAAAGTATGGTATTCTCTTTATTGTTGACGCTTCCCAAACCGCGGGAGTATGGGAGATCGATGTACAAAAATATGGGATTTCCGTCCTTTGTTTTACCGGACATAAAGGACTGATGGGACCGCAGGGAACAGGTGGTATGTATGTAAAAAGCGGGGTAAAGATCCGTCCGCTTTTGTCAGGCGGCAGCGGGATAGATTCTTATAATATGCATCATCCGTCGCAGATGCCGGAAGCGCTTGAAGCCGGGACGCTGAACGGTCACGGGATCGCGGGACTTCGGGCGGCATTGTCATTTTTGGAAAGAGAAGGGATGGAACGCCTGCGGAAAAGAGAACTGGAGCTGATGCGCCGTTTTTATAACGGAGTCGCTGAAATTCCGAATGTGAAAGTGTACGGAGACTTTCGGACGGACAGAAGGGCAGCCATCGTTTCTTTGAATATCGGCGATTATGATTCGGCAGAGATAAGCGATGAATTAAGCGGCAGATATGGGATCGTTACGCGGTCCGGAGCGCATTGTGCGCCGTTGATGCATGAAGCGCTTGGAACAAAGATACAGGGTGCGGTCAGATTCAGTTTTTCCCATTATAATACGGAAGAGGAAATTGACGAGGCAATCCGCGCCGTAAAAGAGCTTGCTGAGGAATAAGAAGAACAGGCGCGGGGCAAGGTGTTATGGAATCATAAGAAACGGGGGAGAAGATGAAAAAACGAGAGAAAAAATTGTGATCACTTTTCATACGACAACGGATGCGATGGCAATGGAACGGTACTGTAAAAAGAGAAAAGAACCGGGCAGACTGATTCCTGTTCCGGGTACGATCTCGGCCGGATGCGGACTTGCATGGTGCGTTCTGCCGCAAGAGAGGGAACATCTTTTGAAAGTGATGGAGGAGGGGGATATAACTCCGCAGGCTGTGCATGAATGTATGTTATAAAATATCACAGTTCTACCACAAAAGATTCACATAGGTTTGATATCGTCTTAAACAAATATATTGTATGAAATATGTGGAAATAAGATTAAAGTATATTGAAAAAGTATATGTCACAGATAGAGGGGAGTGCAGAAATCCACAGAAAGAATACAAAGTTAGGAGGATATCATTTTGATAGAAGTAAAAAATTTGGTAAAAAAATATGGAAATCATTTAGCCGTAGATCACCTGGACTTTCAGATTAAGCCGGGAATGGTTTACGGTTTTTTGGGTCCCAACGGAGCAGGAAAATCTACTACAATGAACATTATGACAGGATGCATGGGGGCAACTCAGGGGGAAGTGCTGATTAATGGATATGACATCTTGAAAGAACCTGAAAAAGCCAAAAGATATATCGGATATTTGCCGGAACATCCACCTCTTTATATGGATATGACTGTGCGGGAATATTTGGATTTTGCAGCAGAGCTGAAAGGAATTAGAAAATCTCAACGAAGAGAAGCTGTTGATGAAGCAGAAAAAATGGTAAAGGTTCAGGATGTGGAACATCGCTTGATTCGAAATCTTTCAAAAGGCTATCGTCAGAGAGTAGGGCTGGCACAGGCAATTTTAGGATTTCCGGATATGATTATTCTTGATGAACCAAGCGTTGGATTGGATCCGAAACAGATTATAGAGATGAGAGATTTAATCCGTAAGTTGGCTGAGAACCATACGGTTATTTTAAGCTCGCATATATTGACGGAGATCAGAGAAGTATGTGATTATATTCTGATTATTTCTAAAGGAAAGCTGGTAGCACAGGATACGCTGGAAAACTTGGAGAAGATGATAGGGTTTCACGATGTGATTGAATTAGAAACATCGGCTTCGGAGGAGGAAATTCATAGAATACTGGGGAGGATTCCCGGAGTTTGTGCGATGCAGATGCGTGTGAAAGGAGAAAAGTGTACTTATGTACAGGTAAAAGTGACTGGAGATAAAAGCAGTCAGAATAACAGAAAAGTAAGAGAAGAGATTTTCTGTGAATTTGCGAAAGAGAAAAAAACATTATATTCATTGTCGGCGCCTGAAACGAGTTTGGAAGAAGCGTTTATGAAATTGACACAGAACGATAATATAGAAAGAAATATGCAAATCGAAGAATCGCTTGTGAAAGATAGACAGGTAAAGGACGGACGGGTGAAAGAAAGCCGACCGGGAGAGAAACAGATAGGAGTGGAAACCAGAAAATGTGAGATGAATACAGAGGGAGGAAAAGAGGATGAAGGCGGTTTATAAAAAAGAATTAAAAGCGTATTTTCAGTCTATAATAGGGTGTGTATTTATTGCCTTTCTTATTGCATTTACTGGAATTTATTTCATGGCGTATAATATGACAACAGGATATCCGTATTTTTCTTATACACTTTCAGGATCGTTGATCGTATTTATTGTAGGGATTCCTTTGATTACGATGCGTTCATTTGCAGAAGAGAGAAAGAATAAAACAGATCAGATTCTGTTGACAGCGCCAGTGAGTTTGTGGAAAGTTGTGGTTGGAAAATACCTGGCGATGGTGACGGTAATTGCAATCCCGAATCTTATATTTTGTATTTTCCCTCTTATCATTAAATTGCAGGGGACGGCGTATTTGACAGTTGATTATATTTCGATTTTGATGTTCTTCCTGCTCGGCTGTGTTTTTGCAGCTATAGGAATGCTTTTATCAGCGCTTACAGAAAGTCAAATTATTGCGTATATAGGGACGTTTGGTATTTTTCTGATTCTATATTTATGGGATGGTATCTTATCTCTGTTTCCAAATACGGCGATGAGCGGACTTGTGTTTATAATTTTGCTTATTTTGCTGGCAGCTTTCTACATATGGAGAATGACGAACAGTTTTTCGATTGCGGGAGGAGTGGGCTGTGTCGGAGTGGCAGTAGCGATAGCAGTGTATTTTCTGAAAGAGACGCTTTATGAAAATCTGTTTACAGAGTCTTTGGGCGGGTTCGCTCTGACAAATATTTTTACCGATATTACACAAAATAGTATTGTAGATGTGAGCGGAATTGTATTGTACTTGTCGATGATCACATTATTTTTATTTTTGACAGTTCAGTCGATTAGAAGACGACTTTGGGAAAGTGCGGCAAAAAAACATGGAGCGTATAGCGTGACGATGACAGCGGTTTTTCTTGCAATTACAGTTGTCATAAACTTGATTGCATGCCAGATACCGGAAAAATTCCGAAAGATAGATGTGAGTAATACAAAAATTTACGAGATTTCAGATACGACAGAAGATTTCCTGAAAGAAATGGATAAAGAAATATCGATGAAGATAATTGCCGTAAAAGAAAATACAGATGAACGAATCGTTACATTTTTGAGTAAATATGCGGCTTTATCGAATAAAATACATATGGAGTGGATAGATCCTGTTCTTCATCCGTCGGTTTTGTCAGAATATGAAACTACAGAAAATACGATTGTGATTTCCTGTGAAGAAACAGGAAAAAATACGACGGTTTCTTTTGATGATATTTTGGTGATGGATCAATATTCCTACTATTATTATGGAAGTACATCGTATACATCATTTGACGGAGAAGGACAGCTCACAAGTGCACTGAATTATGTGACAGGCGAGGAGACAAAGAAAGTTTATTTGTCAACAGGACATGGGGAACAAGAGCTTGCTGAAACGATAACGGAATTGATGAATAAAAATGGATATGAGTTGTCGGAAGTTAATTTACTTATGTCAACATCTGTACCGGATGATTGTGATCTTCTTATTGTGAACGCAGTAACTTCTGATCTGACAGAAGATGAGAAAACAATGTTGCAGCTGTATTTGCAGCAAGGGGGAAAGGTGACCGTCCTATTAGGAGAAACAGAAGGGGAAAAGCTCCCGAACCTGATAAGTATTTTGTCTGAATATGGCATGACGATGGAAGGCGGTTACATTGCAGATATGACGAGATGTTATCAAAATAATCCTTATTGCATTTTCCCCAAATTATCTGTAAGCGGTGATTTGGCAGAACAGATTAAGTCAGAAATGACACTTGTTATGAATACCCATGGGATGACAGTGAACGATCCGGCAAGGGATACGATTACAACGGTTCCGTTTATGTCAACGTCTGATCAGGCATTTGCAGTGACGGAGCAAGACCAAAAGCAGGGAGAATATATTCTTGGAGCATATGCGACAGAAACAGTAAGCGAGATCTCCGCAGAGACAGAAGAAACAGAAATTTCAGAAGAAAATGCAGAAGCGTCGGAAGAAATTACGGAAGATACAGAGAAGGAAAGTAGATTGACGGTGATTGCTGCAGGAAGTCTGATAGATGAGCAGATTATAGATACCTTTACGGAATTGGAAAATACACAGTTGTTTATGAACATAATGGCAGTAAATTTTGAAAATGTGAAAAATGTCTCAATCGAAGCCAAAAGCCTTAGTGTAGAATATAATGCTGTTCAGCATGCCGGATTATTCGGAACACTGATGATTTTTGGAATACCTGCAGTGATTTTAATCAGTGGTTTTGTTGTTTGGTACAGGAGGAGAAAAGCATGACACAAAAAAGGAAAATAGGTTTGCTCATAATTGTTTTCGTGGCGCTTATATGTATATATATGTGGGTTCGCGCGTGGAATCAAAGCGAACAGGCACAGGCAAAATACAATGATACGAATTACAGATACAGAAGGAGATAAGATTAAAAAGATCGCTTTAAATATAGAAAATGGAGAGTTGAACTTTGAAAAAGAAAATGGTGTGTGGTATGATGCTTTAGATCATGATATTCCGATTAATCAAAGCATTATGAATGAAATTGCAGATACGGTTGGCAGTATTTCTGCAAATCGGAAGTTGAAAAATGCAGATGAAGCAAAAGACTATGGTTTGGATGTTCCTATTTATACGATCGAGTATACAGATGATAATGATGATGTCATTTCTGTTTATTTCGGAAATAATACAGGGGACAATATTTATGCAACATTAGAAGGGGAAAAATCTATTTATACTGTTTCGAGTCAGGTCATTGAAGATTTAAATTATACAGAAGAAGATCTGATACAACTTGACGACTATCCATCGATTGGAAGTGGCAATCTTGAGAAGGCAGTTATTACGCAAAATAAAAAATTCTGTTGTATATGACAGTGCAGACGAGACGCAGACGGAACAAATAATCGCAATAGCCGGAGGCCTTGGAGCTGTGCAGCTGTCCACAACGGCAGATTATTGTGCAGAAGAAAAAGAATTATCAGAATACGGCTTGGATGAAGATTTAAGGGCTGCGGTAGAAGTGACTTATCAGGAAGATGAAAAAGAAAAGAAACTGACATTATATATAGGAAACCGGGTCGGGGATGACAGATATGTGATGTTAAATGATTCAAAGATTGTGTATCTGGTTTCTGATGCAATATGTGGAAATATATTAAATGAAGAAGAATAAAAACAGGTTATAAGCAGTAAGATTTTATATTCTTTTAATTGACTTTGCAGGAGAAACGAGAGAGAATGTTATTCATATCAAAAAGGCATTAATGCAGAAGGATGGATGGAAATGAAAGAAAAATTAATACGTTTTATGCAGGGCAGATACGGTATCGATCAATTATCGAAGTTTCT
>ADJS01011035.1_pt1 | contig 10229 bp, 9 predicted proteins | sample 268128 | NCBI WGS metagenome assembly ADJS01 (sample SAMN00007486, study PRJNA43253) | human gut metagenome | isolation source: feces sample TS28 | reverse complement strand
ATTCCGGACGAAACGGCTGGCTCTCCCCTTCCAGATCTTCATACAGCGGGTCATTTTCCAATACCGGCTGCCGGGCGGTGAACACCTGATCCGTATTCCACCGGGCACTGTTGAAAAGAACAGTGCGGTTGTCGGGCTCCGGTGCCGGTGTTTCCGCAGCCGGCTGCTGCTGTGTCTGCGGTGCTGCCGCAGGACGTACCGGTTCTGCCGGTGCCGACCGGGCTGCCGGAGCAGCGGGAGCCGGTTTTGGCGGTTCCGGATCCCGTGCCGGTGCGGGCTGAGGAGCCAGCTGGCTCCTGGGGGCTGCCGTTTCCCGCAGGATCTCATTCAGCAATTGATCGCGGTTGAAGTCTTTGTTATCCATTCCATACCTCCAGCGAAGATTCTGTAGCAATACCGTCCAGACGCTGGTCTGTCGGTTCCGTGGGCACACAGTCCGTGAGAAACGGTGTCAGTGCACAGCCGATTTTCAGCAAAAAGGGATACGCCGCCAGAAAGCGGTCGTAATAGCCGGCACCATAGCCCAGTCTGCTGCCCTTTCGGTCAAACGCCAGCCCCGGCACCAGACACAGCGGTGCCTGCTCCGGCTGGGGCGTGATGACCGGCAGCGTTTCCTGCGGTTCTGCCACGCCGAAGCTGCCGGAGAGCAGCTGCTGTTCCAGCGGCACTTCCCTGTTCAGCAGGTGAAATGCCATGCGGCGTTCCGGCAGACAGCGGGGCACGGCAACAATTTTACCGCCTGCCAGAGCCTGCCGGAGAATGCCCCGTGTTTCCGGTTCCTGCGGCAGGGCAACAAAACAAAACAGCTGGCGGCAGTTCCGGTAATACGAACTTTCCAGAAACCGGCGGCAAAGCCGCTGTTCCCCTGCGGTTTTTTCTTCCGGCGGCATTGCTTTGCGGCGGCGACGCATTTCCTGCCGGAGAGCCTGTTTTGCCGCAATCTGCTCAATCACAGAGAATGGACCCGCGAATCTGCTGCTGGGTTTCTCTGCCGCATACGGCTCCCACCAGTTCCAGACCGAAATCCACTGCCACGCCGGCACCCCGTGCGGTAATGATCTTGCCGTCCCGAATGACACCGTCGCTGCCGATCTCCGCTCCGGTCAGTTCCTTTTCGAAGCCGGTATAGCAGGTAGCAGTCTTTCCGTTCAGCACGCCCTTGTGTCCCAGAATAGAGGGAGCAGCACAAATCGCACCGATCCAGCGGTCATTGGCAACGCAATAGTCAATGGCAGCCTGTACCACCGGAGAAGCTTCCTCGTTCAGCGTGCCCGGCATGCCGCCCGGCAGCACGATCATATCCATATCGCCGCCGATCTGCAATTCCTCTGCGGTGACGTCTGCGGTCACGGGAATGTGGTGCGAGCCGGTGACGATCTTTCCGGTCACGCCTACGGTGGTCACTTCCTGCTTGGCACGGCGGAGCATATCCACCGGTGCAAGGGCTTCGACTTCTTCAAATCCATTGGCAAGAAATACATAAATCATAGTGATGATCCTTTCTGTATGTTGAGGCAGCACTGCACGAAACCCGTCTGTGGGCTTTGCACACAGTCTGACATCAAAGCTTTGTGCAGTGCTGTTTTAAAATTTCCAAAGAACGGCTTTCAGCACAGTTCCTCCGGCGTATGACAAGTTGCCGTCCATTTTTCCAGCAGCAGTTCCGGATAGTAGGACAGCTTCGATTTCCGCAGTCCGGCAATGCCCAGATCTTCCTCCCGATTCAGATAGGTATAGTCCATGGCAAAGTGTGCCGCGAATTCCCGTGCCATTGCCGGATACGCCCCATGATAGCGGGTGTCCGCCTTTTCAATGTGCACGCCGAATACATTGCTGCAAATGGGTTCCCCGATGGAGAACGCCGCCAGCCTGCCGTCTACCCGCAGCACGCCGCCTTTCAGTTCCAGTGCGGAAAAGTTCTCGAAAAAGGTGTGAATGGCGTACTGCTCCGCCACGCTGGAAGCATCGGTATAGCCGTCCTTGGCGTTATAGCTTTCCGCTGCAAAGGCAATGCACTCGGCAAAGTCGTCCGGTGTCATCTCCGAGAAAACCGGAGCATACCTGGCAAACTGGGCAATGTGATTTCGCTTTTTGTGATACTTCTTTCCGGAGAGTGCCACAAAGTCGGCGGTGCGATAGAGATAGTCCGCACTGTCGCGGTCGTTTTCCAGCGTGAACTGTTCCGGAAATACCGCCTGCAACAGCGGCAGGCTCTGCTGCGTCAGACCGGTAATCACCAGCGGTTTCTGCATTGCCGCCGCGTATGCCGCCATTGCCGCGATCACCTGTTTCAGATCGCCCGTTCCGCTGGGAAACGAAAAATGCGGCGTGCCGTCCGGCGTATCGAATGCACAGATCAGATAGAACCCCTCAAAGGCACAGATGCGGGAATCCGCCCCGCGGCACCATGCCAGATTGTTGGCGAAGCTGTATTCGCACCCCATGAAATCGGACTGCCGCAGAGCCGTCTGGATCCACGGACGGTCTGCCAGAGTGATCTGCCGGAAATTCAGCATGCAAATGCCTCCTGTATGCGTCGGTATAATTCGTCCCGAATCTGTTCTACCGGATAAAGCTGTCTGCCGTCTGAAACCTCCACGAACTGCCACCCCAGCTTTTCGCCGGCATAGCGGGCAGCACGGTCACACTGTTCCAGATAGGCAAGGTCTGCCTCGTGAATGTCTTTTTCGAAGCGTCCCCGTCATAGCGTTTGGCGAGAAGCTTCTGGGAAAGTTCCAGCGGCAGGGACAGAAACAGCACCAGATTCGGCTGGGGCAGTCCCAGTTTACAGTACTCATAATCCTCCAGCCATTCCAGATACCCGTCCCACTGCTCCTGCGGCAGCTTGCTCATCTGGTGAATGGCGTTGGACGTGGTATAGCGGCTGGCGAGGATCAGTTCCCCAGCCGTGTAGTTCTTTTCCCAGTCCAGCTTATAGTTGGCGTAGCGGTCTACGGCGTAGAAGCTGGAAGCGGCATAGGCGTTCACGCCGTCCGGCGTGTCGGAAAAATCGCCGCGGAGATACATTTTCACCAGTGCGGCAGAGGGCTTGTCATACATGGGAAAGCTGATCGGCTTTACCGTTTCGCCCTGCTCCGTCAGCAGCTTGCCCAGTGCGGCAAACTGGGTGGACTTTCCGCAGCCGTCCAGCCCGTCCAGCACGATAATTTTACCTTGTTTCACCATGGATCACCTCAAATTTTTCCCGTACTTCCTTCGCCTTGCCGCAGCTCATCTTGCCCTCGGTACAGCCGCCGCAGTAGCAGGACGGACCGGCGGTGCGGAACAGGGCAGGAGAAACCTCGCAGCAGAGCCGGAGCATTTCCGTTGCCACTTCCCGAATCTCCCACTGTGCCCGATTGCAGCACCGCAGCCGAAAAAAGTTCCGCAGACTACGGACATTCATGGTCAGGATCATTTTGGTTTCACAGGCGTTGGGCAGCACATACCGTGCGTCCTCGATCGCCTTTTTCTCCGCCTTGGTGCGGGCTGCCTTTTCGGTGCAGCCCTGTGCCAGAAATTCCGGCACATATTTCGCCGCCAACGCGTCCGCCAGCCGGTTGTAGCTGTCAATGGACTGCTGCATGGCATTTTCGTATTCCCGCAGCAGTTCCGGCTCGGCAGCAATTGCCGGCGGTGTCACAAAGACAAAGTGATCCTGCCGCACATACCGCTGGCTCTGCACAGAGAACGAAGCAATGCGGTGACGGGTCACCTGTGCCAGAAACGAACGGGAAACGCCCTCGATCCCAAATGTAAATGTCACATGTTCCACGGGGCTTTCGTGACCAAATCCCGCCAGCATTTCCACAAACTGTTCTGCACGCTCCTGCGAAATGGACTCCCGCAGAGCCTCTACATCGGTGTCAGAATAACATAGCCGTGCCGCAGCGGCAACGGTCTGTTCCGGCGTGGGGGTATGTGCCAGCAAAACCACCTTCATAGTATCACACTCCTACTTTTGGTTATACTCTAGTATACTGATTATACTCTATTATACCACAGAAGCTGCCTGTTTTCAAGTGCTTTTCCGCAGATGCAAAACAGCCGCCGGCAATGTCGCCGACGGCTGTTTGAGTTTCTGTGGACAGCACCCCACAAAGCTCGCCTGACAGCTTTATGCAGTGTTTCCTTAGTCTTGTTCTGCCTGCTCCGGCAAGGGCTTGTCGTCCGGCGTTTTGGCTTCCGGATGATCGTCATAGTCCATTTTCCGCACGTGATACTGCACATCTTCCAGCAGCTTCCGGTTGGCTGCCACAGTATCCCCCAGCAGACCAATGGTAATGGTCTGGAATCCGATCATCATCAGGGACGATGCCAGAATCAGCGACTGCACATGGCCGTGTCCGCCGCCCATGCAGAAGTACACCAGAAAACGAACTCCCACAGCAACGCCCAGCAGGAACAGGATCGTTCCCAGAACGCCGAAGAAATGCAGCGGGCGGTACATTGCCGTAGAGCGAATAATCACCGATGCGGAACGCTTCATATACCGCCACATGCTGGAAAACAGACGGGAGGGTCTGGTTTCCGGATTGGTGCGGATCGGCACCGAAGCCACTGCCATTTTGCTCTGTCCCGCCTGAATAATCGTTTCCAGCGTGTAGGTATACTCGTTGACCACGTTCATTCGCATGGCAGTTTCTCTGGAATATGCCCGAAAGCCGGACGGTGCGTCTGGTACGTCAGTGTTCGAAGCCACCCGTACCACCCAGCTGCCCAGATGCTGGAATTTCTTCTTTTTCCACGAAAAGTGTTCGGTTTCGTCAATGGGACGTTCGCCGATGACCATATCCGCCTTGCGTTCCAGAATCGGACGCACCAGCTTTTCAATGTCCTCGCCGCAGTACTGGTTGTCTGCGTCGGTGTTGACGATAATGTCCGCACCCAGCCGCAGGCAAGCGTCCAGACCAGCCATAAAGCCCCGTGCCAGACCCTTGTTCCGCCGGAACGACACGACATGGTGAAATCCCAGTTCTCTCGCCCGCTGTACCGTCTTATCCTTACTGCCGTCGTTGATGATCAGATACTCAATGGTATCGATGCCGTCAATGTGACGGGGCAGGTCATTGTACGCCAGTTCCAGTGTTTTCTCCTCATTGTAACATGGTACCTGAATGATCAGTTTCATATACTTCTTCCCTTTCTCCATATTTCAGAGCCGCTTATGCCGCTTCGAATTCCACATCCTGCAACGGGATTCCCAGCTCCCGTTCATCGTCCTCCATCACACAGCTGCCCTTCCAGAGTTTCGACTGGAATGTAACAATGTTCGAGCCGTCGTGCAGGACTTCCTTGGACACCGACAGCGTATACTCACCGTCGTTTTGCTGGTCATCCAGCGTGATCGTTCCAATGTCGTTGCCGTTTACCAGCACATGCACCACATACGGATTCTGGTGGATCTGGTACAGCGGCACGGCTCCGCCCAGCGAAACCGTCATATTGTAATCCCGCTTTTGCAGGTCACACTGCACGGAAGCGTTCTCGCTGCCCGACCAGCAGAAGTTCCCTTCCAGCGGATAGAACCCATAATATGCCGTATTGGCACAGGTGCTTGCCGGATAGGACAGGTTCTGTTCCTCGCCCCAGTACGCATACAGGGAAACCGTATAGCTGACTTCCTGATAGGACAGCGGGAACATGATGATGCGTCTGCCGGTATTGCCGTAGTTTTCATCTGTGCTCTGGGTAATGGTATTGGTGTATACCTGCTGGAACTGATGCTCAAAGGAATCGTTCCACTTGCCGTTCCCCAGATAGTACACATGGTCATACTGCCCAGCCAGTTCTGCCGCCTGTGTTTCCGGATCTTCCATTTCCGGATACATTGCCGCACCGGTGGTGGCACGCAGCGTCAGATACAGTGGTCCACATGTCGTCGTCGCCGACGATCACGCAGTCATCAGAATCGATCTCATTGGACAAGTCCTCCAGCACCGACCATGTCATGCGGGTGTCGTCCTGATGCGTCGCCAGAAAATAGTCAAAGGGCGAAACAAACAGCAGGCATGCCGTCATCACCGGCAGCGTCACTCTCGCACGGAGTTTGTCCAGTGTCAGTGCCGCAAACACGGCGGCAATGGGCATAAACGGTGCCAGATAGCGACCATAATAATAGTAGAATTCCACCTCTGTCCGCAAAAATGCAGAGTACACCACCACGCAGTAACATGCGGCTACCAGTATCACCAGATGCTTGGGCGTTTCCAGATAGGTTTTCGGGCAAATCACACCCACTACCCACGCAATGGGCAGCAGGAACAAGCCCGAACCACAGACAAATCCCCACAGGGTGTTCCCCTGCAATTTCGGCAATGGATTTTCTGCGGTAAGCACCTTTGCACCGATGTACAGCACCAGTGCCACCAACAGGAATTCTACCAGCACCACTGCAATTTTGGAGTGCTGCACCCGCTGCATATAGGCTTCCGTGGAAGTGTCCCGATTTTTCCGGCAGATCAGGAAATAGACCAGACACAGGTAAATTCCCACAGCCACCAGCCCCACGCCGCACAGCAGCGGCACCAGCACCGGCAGATCTTTCGGAGAGATCCCTGCCACGAAAAACGGGCGGTAGTTGTTCATGGTGTAGAACGGCTGGACATGCCGCATGGCGAAAAAGCTGATGCAGTAGCCCACAAGTGTCACCGGCATGAGAATCGCAAAGCTTTTCCGGCGGGTGATCCAGAACATGCCGCCATAAAGCACCACAAACAGCGGTATCATGGTATAAATCGACACGTGAAAGCACGAAAAAACAGCAATGGGAATGATCGAAAGCCATTGCCGATAAGGGTGTTCCTCATCTGTCAGCAAATAGAGGAACAATACCAGCAGCACCGCCAGAAAACTTTCCGTCAGAGCGGACTTTTCCACCCAGACCACGATTGGCGAAGCCGCGAATACTGCACAGGCAAGTGCACTGCTGCTTTTCCGAATTTTCAAATTTTGGCAAAGAAAAAACAACAAAAAAATAGTACAGCCATAGCATAAGGTCTGTACCCCCTGCATATTTGCCATACCGAAGATTTTTCCCCACATTGCCAGCATCGATGCATAGGTGGGGATTCCGTGATAGATGCCGGAAACCGGACTGACATTGCGGTCATAGACTGTAGCGGGATAATCCTCTGTTTCCAAGTCGTATCCCACCAAGTAGGAAAACACCTTGTCGTGAAACAATTCCTGCTGCTCCTTGGAAAGCGTATGATATTCCGCAAAGTCCTGCTGGCGGTCTGTGATGCCGTTCAGGAAGTTGACCGCCACCGTCTGATACACGCCCTCGTCCTGTCCCATGCCAAACAGCTCATGTTTGAATGCCACCAGCACAAAACCGCCGGCAAGCACCACCGCAGGAATCCAGTAGGCACGCACGTTCCATGAAATCCGCACCAGCTGTTTCCACGGGGTCTTATCCCGCAGCTTTCGTACCAACACTGCCGCAATGCCTACCAGCAGTTCCACAGAAACTGCCGCAATGACACAACGCCGCAGCGAAAACTGATCCAGTACAAAAAGCCCCATGCCGGAAATCACCCATGTGCAGAGCCAGTAAACCACGCCCAGCACCAGAAGTTCCAGCACATTGGTCTTTTTCCACCAGACACCAACTGTCAGTGCCGCCAGTACAACCCCCAGCAGCACTGCTCCTGTAAATAAACTCATCCCTCTTCTTCCTCCACTGCGTTTTCCGCATCAGTCTTTCTCCGGACTGACCCACTCTATGATCTGCTGAAAACGCTGCATGATACTCTCCCAATCGTAATATGCCGTGATGTATGCCCTCGCATTGGCACACAGCTGCATATACTCCACGGGGTGCTGCGTCAGATATTGCAGGGCACCCTCAAACTCAAAATAACTCTGATAGAACAAACCGCCGTTGCTCTTTTTGCAGTGTCCCTGCAGCACCGGACTTCCTCCGTTGACCAGCACCGGCACAGACATTGCCATAGATTCCAGCAGCGTCATGGAAACGCCCATCTGTCGGGACGGAATCACCACGGCTTTGGCTCCGGCAATGGCACTGAACTTTTCGTTCTCCGGCAAAAAGCCCAGTGCCAGAATATCCGGATGCTCCGGAATCCGGCAGATCTTCTTTCCCGCCAGCACCAGCTTCAGCTTGCTGCCGGTCCGCTTCTGGAACTCCATGAAGTACCGCATCAGCATGGGGCACTCCTTTTTTTCGTCCACCTGCCCCACATAGAGCAGATATTCGCCGTCCAGCCCGTACTGCCGCCGGAATGTGCCGGTGTCCACCTGCCGCGGCACGTCCATGCCCAGTCCCATTACGGCACAGGGAATCGGCTCTGACAGCGGAAACCGCCGGCGAACCAGCAGGCGTTCTTCCTCCGACAAAAAGACAAACGCCCGCGGCTTCTGGTACAGGCTTTCCAGTGTGGAAAACCGCAGGAACGGGGTATCCTGTGCCATAGGGATAAAAATCGCCCGATTTCCCGCCAGCGGCAGTCCGGCATAAGTCAGATAGTTGGCATCGGACAGGAACAGGATCGCCCCATAGGTTTCCCGATACCGCTGCAAATAGCGGATCAGAGCCGGTGCATAGGGACCGTGTTTTTCGAACCACTCTTTCTCTGTCACCAGATTGGATCTGCCCTGTGCCAGTTCTGCCAGATATGCCTCGTCGAATGCCTGAAAATCTCTGGCACGCATCTGCTGCACGGAGAACCGGCGTACTGTGACACCGCGAATCATCTCCACGTCCCGCACATACCAGTCTTTCCATGTGGCACTGTCCACTGCCTTGGTGGTCAGCACCTCCACTTCATACCGGTTCGCCAGATGTTCTGCAATTTTTCGGGCATAGGTTTCGCTGCCGCCGCTGATCTCCAGCCCGTACCGCGGGTGAACCAGTGCGATTCGCTTCATGCTCTCACGCTCCCATCAGCTTCTGGAAAAATGTCCGGTATTTTTCCACGATCACGTCCCACTCGAAGTTTTCCCGTACAAACGCCCCGCCGTTGGCACCCAGTTCTGCGGCTGCCTCCGGATTTTGCAGGATGTACTGCACACAGCCCTCGAATTCAAAATAATCCTTGAAATACAGACCGCCGTTGGAACGCTTGGCGAAATCCTTTGTCACGGCACACTGGGACGAAACCAGCACCGGTCTGCCGCAGAGCCAGCTTTCCATAATGACCAGCGAAAAGCTTTCGTTATGAGAGGGCTGACAGAGCAGTGCTGCCGCCGCCATGGCGTTGTACTTGTCCTGCTTGGAAACGAAGCCCAAGTCATAAACATCGTCTTTCACCGATTCCGGAATGGCAATATCGCCGCCGCCGATCAGCACCAGCTGAAGGTCGTCCTTCTGCCGCTGTTTCCATTCGGCAAAGTACCGCAGCAAAGTGTGGACGTTTTTGCCCACGTCCTTTCTGCCGGCGTACAGGAGAAAGGGCTTATCGATATGGTACTGTTTCCGGAACGTTTCCGCATCAGACTGAATCCTGGTATCCATACCGATACCCATGCAGATCTGCTCGGTGGTGGTGAAGTCGTACACCCGATTTGCCAGTTCCATTTCCGGCATAGCATTGTAGATCATGCCCCGTGCTTTCACATACGCCTGCCGGAACAGCCGCATGTACACATAGGCTTCGTCATGGAAACAGGGGATCAGCACCGACTTTTCCGGACAAACCTGCATGCCGTAGTATGTCGTACCGAACATATACGGAATAAAGACAAACAGACCATACTCGTCGGCAGTATCCCGCATGTACTCATACAGCTGGGGACTGTTGACCATTTCCTCCACGAAGATCTGTTCTTCCTTGGGAGAGATCTGCTTGCCGTCCATCAGCTTCCGGTTCACGCGGTCAAAAGCGGCAGTGTCCCGCCGCCGCACCGGAAACCGGCGAACCGTGATGTTCCCCACCACGGCAGTTCCTGCGGCGTAATAGTTTTCATTCCAGTCGGCGGTGAATTCCTTGACACATGTAGTCAGGATCTCCACTTCCATACCTGCCTGCTGCAAGTGTGCAGTGACTTCCCGCAGTTCCATTTCGCACCGCCGGGAATATTTTCTCCAAACCACGGAATAACGAATCCAATTTTCTGCATGACGATATGACCTCCTGCCAATGTACCGCGTTCTGCGGCGTACCTTCTCAAAGACAGCACTGCACCAAACCCGCCTGACGACCGGAAGTACATCTTACGCACCGGCTTTGTGCGGTACTGCCCAAAAATTTTTTCCCCTATAATGA
>ADJS01003646.1_pt1 | contig 10235 bp, 10 predicted proteins | sample 268128 | NCBI WGS metagenome assembly ADJS01 (sample SAMN00007486, study PRJNA43253) | human gut metagenome | isolation source: feces sample TS28 | reverse complement strand
GTCTTGATCTCGATGACGATACGCGTGCCGTTATGACGATCGGTCAGATCGAACGCGCCGGAAATCCCCTCCAGCTTGCGGTTCTTCACACCGTCGGAAATACGTTCGATTACCTTCTCCGGGCCCACCATGTACGGCAGCTCGGTGACCACGATGGCCTGCTTGCGGGCCGTGACATGCTCGATATGCGTGGCGGCGCGCGTGGTGAGCGTACCACGGCCAGTGGCATAGGCCTCACGGATGCCGTCGCGGCCGATGATCGTGCCGCCGGTGGGCCAGTCGGGGCCGGGCACGTAACGCATCAGCTGTTCCAGGGTGGCGTCCGAATGCGCCATGAGGAACTTGGCGGCGTTTACCACCTCGCCCAGATTGTGGGTGGCCAGGTTCGTGGCCATGCCCACGGCGATGCCCGAGCCGCCGTTGACCAGCAGATTCGGGATGGCGGCCGGCAGCACGGTCGGTTCCTTGAGCTTGTTGTCATAGTTCGGCGTGAAGTCGACGGTGTCCTCATCGATATCCGCGTTCATGCCGAGAGCGGCCGGGCCAAGCCTGGCCTCGGTGTAACGGGAGGCCGCAGGGCCGTCATCCAGCGAGCCGAAGTTGCCGTGGCCGTCTACCAGCGGCAGACGCATCGCGAACGGCTGTGCCAAACGCACCATGGCCTCGTAGATCGCGGAATCACCGTGCGGGTGGAGCTTGCCCATCACCTCGCCCACCACGCGGGCGGACTTCATATACGGGCGGTCGGGAGTCAGATTCATCTCGCCCATCTGGTAGACGATGCGGCGCTGCACCGGCTTCAAGCCATCGCGCGCATCGGGCAGTGCGCGTGCGTAAATCACCGAATACGCATACTCGAGGAAGGACTTGCTCATCTCCTCGTTCAGCGGCGTCTCGACGATATGCTCCTTGACCGTGCGCGGATCATAGGTTTGCGCGGACGGTTTGCGGTGTGATGCCATGAAACTCCCTTTCGAACGCCCCCATATTAGCGGGAGGGCGCGAAACAGTGCGCAGAGAACGGTTCTCGATAACAACTGTGCGCTGGTTTCGGTGCGCCAATCGCACATGTTTGCCGATAAAACGGCGTGATTCCAGTGTTTCAGTCGATGTGCGTTTGTTTGATTATGTGCGTTGGAGCGCACAGTTGTTATTGAGAACCGTTCTCTGCGCACTGAGCCAAGGGGAGGGGTGCTACTTGAATGGGCAACTATGAGTGTTGAGACGCCGGATATGGACGAGTTGCTGCGGCTGGTGCCCACAGTGGGCTATGGGGATGACGCCCCGGCCGATCGGCGTGGGGGAGCACTGCACCTGTCCGCCGTGCTGCCCGCCTTGTCCGCCGCCATCGGACATCCGACCCCCACCAAGGTCCACGCCGATCCCAAGGCCTGCCAGCGCGCATTGGGGCTGCCCGATGCCGAATCGGCCATCGTGGTGCTCGTGGACGGCCTGGGCTACTGGAACCTCGCCATGCGCCTCGGCCACGCGCCCTATCTGCGTTCGCTGATGAACGAAAGCGCCAATCAGCGTCCCATCGCTACCTGCGCTCCAAGCACCACTGTGGCGGCCATGGCCGCATTCGGTACCGGAACCTGCCCGGGACTGACCGCAATGGCGGGCTATACGCAGCTCGAACCCGCCAGCCATAAGCTCATCCAACTCATCCAGTTCAAAGACGCGCTGGCACCCAAACCAGCCAATCCGCACATTCCTGTGCCGCCCATGGTCGATCCGCTCGACCTGCAGCGCGAGGAGACGGTGTTCGAGAAACTTGCGGCTCAAGAGGTGCGCGTCACGAGCTCGGGGTTGCCCAAGTTCTCCAAATCGCCATTGACCGAAGCCGCATTGCGAGGCACCGACTATCAAGGCAACGTCACCCCAGCGATCGTGTGCTGGCCGCCGCACGCGCCTCCCGCACCCCGGCCTGACCTACCTGTACATCCGTGACGCCGACAAAGTCGGCCACAATTACGGGTGGGATTCCGAACACTGGTGGCCGCATTCGAACATATCGACGCCCAGCTCGCGCTCCTGAAACGCAGCGCACCCAAAGGCACGCTGATCGTCATCGTAGCCGACCACGGCATGGTGCAAACCGACATGGACCAGCGGATTGACATCGCCGTTGAACCGCAGCTCACCCGAGGCGTGTCACTGGTCGGGGGGGAGCCGCGCTCGCTGATGCTGTATGCCGAGCCGGATGAACGACCTGAGGATATAGCTTGCCGGTGGCGCGATTGTCTGCAAGACCGAGCCTTGGTGCGGACCAAGGATGAGGCCATCGCGGACGGATTGTTTGGACCGGTCTGCGAGCGAGTCCGGCCAATGCTCGGCGATGTGGTCGTGCAGGCAGCGGGAGCCGTGACCCTCGTCGATTCGCGTACGCAAGGAGACAAGGCCACCCACCTGCCGAGCGTGCATGGCTCCCAAACAGCATTGGAAATGGATATTCCCTGCCTGATCGATATGGCCTGATTCGGAAATTCAGTCTCCGAACAGAATCTCGTCCCAGCTTGGTACGGCCGAACGTCCTGATTTACGCTTGGCCGGTTTGGCTGGTGCCTCATGTTCGGTGGCGGCGGATTCGGCCGCCCGCTCCTGCTCGGTGGCTACTAGCTGTGCATTGGGGCCACTCCGTATGGTCTTGTCCGAAACATTGTCAGAGCCCTGCTCTGGTGCCGTGGCAGGCGATTGCTGTAATCCTGCGGCAGATGGCGAAACAGATCCGGCGGTCTGCGAAGAGACCGGACTGGGGGCCGTAGTGCCATGAGCCTGGGTCGTGGCCGGTGAGATGGACGTGGATAGATCCACTGGGGGCATGGAACCTGTGGAAGTGACAGAGGGCCGGATTGCGGCAGGCCGTGCGGCCGGAATCGAAGGCGTAGGAGCCGCCCAAGCAGACACGGCGCGCTCGATACGCGCGGAGCGTACGGAGTCGCCGGGCAGTTCGGGAATCGTCGGCTTGAGTTTGGAATCCGTGGCTGATTCCGGATTCTGTTCGCCGAGCAGTTTTCGAGCGGCATTGTTCAGGCTCATCACGGAATTGTCGTGCATATTCCACGTCCATTCGGCATGGATCTCACGGCCCGCGGAAGTGAATATCGCCACGATGCGCCAAGGCTCAAGTCCACGTCGGGTGGATTTCCAGGTCACTGATTCCATGCCGATTCCCGCAGAGGCCAGCGTGCGTTCCACCAGTTCGCTGATGGTGCGCACCCTGCTGTCTTTGGGTGCCGCCACGGCAAGGAACTGTTCGATGGCATACTGTTTCTCGGTCTCCACAGCCATGGAGAAACGACGTACCAGCATTTCGCTCAGATGATATTTCTCCGCGACACGGGCCGGATCGGCACCGGCGCGAATCAGCGACTGTATCTGGGAAATCGGCAAAGTGGACTGCTGATGCGGCTGGGGAGCCTGTCGCATCTCGCTTCTGACCTGCTTGGCCTCAAGAATCGCCCGTTCGAGCGTGTCGTCCACGCTCACAGCCATTTCCCTGCCGCCAAGGGAGAATACGAGGTCCCCCGTCTTGCTCACGCGCACGAAACGGGCTTTTTCAAGCCGATCATCTGGCATATTCGCACCACTTTCCGTCGCAAAGACATTACTTCTTTTAAGTATGCCCCACGTGTCGAACTTTACGAGTATTTCAAATCGTGTATCCTATGGGCGAGTACGGCGCTGACCGTGCTATATATATCGACTTACGAACCAAAGACGACGAAAGGACCATGATGGCTCAGGATTATGATTCCCCCCGCAACAAGGATGAGGACGAGGAATCGCTGCAGGCGCTGGGGAAGTCCTCGCAGAACGCCTCGAGCGACATCGACGACGATGAGAACGCCATCGCCGAAGACTACGAACTGCCGGGCGCCGATTTGAGCAACGAGGATTCCTCGGTGACCGTCATCCCCATGCAGGGTGACGAGTTCATCTGCTCGCAGTGCTTCCTGGTCAAGCATCGCAGCCAGCTCGCCTACACGGACGAGGATGGCCAGCCGGTGTGTGAGGAGTGCGCCGCCTGATGGCGTTCGACGAGACCTACAACGAGCCCGAATCCACCGAGGTCCTGGTCAAGAGCCTCGACCCCGAACATCCGGCCCAGCTGCACTATGCCCACGCGGGCGATGCCGGTGCCGACCTCATCACCACCGTCGATGTGACGCTGAAGCCTTTTGAACGGGCACTGGTTCCCACCGGCGTGGCCATCGCCCTACCTGCGGGCTACGTGGCGTTGGTGCATCCGCGTTCCGGGCTGGCCGCCAAGCAGGGCGTCACCGTGCTCAACGCGCCTGGCACCGTTGATGCCGGCTACCGTGGCGAGATCAAGGTGCCTCTGATCAACCTCGATCCGAAGCACACCGCCGTCTTCCATCCGGGCGATCGCATCGCTCAATTGGTGATTCAGCGGTATGTTGAGGCTCGGTTCATCCCGGCCGAGACACTGCCCGGATCCGATCGCGCCGAACGCGGGTTCGGTTCGACGGGAGTGGCGTCCTGACCGGATTAGGCCGGTTGAATGACTAAGGTGATGACGGCAACAACGGTTGTGGAACCAATGATGGCGAACAGGTGAATGCACAAGGCTCCGGTTCGCGGCTACAATGAACTTCATGACGAGGGAGGTGACTGGCATGGCAGAGATTGATGGCGAGCAGTACGCCGCCCGTAAGTTGGGTTGTGAGATCAGTGCCGATCCGCTCAATCCGCTGGATCCAATCAAGAAGGTGTGCAAGTCCCATCACCCCGATGAGGATTTGTCCATTCTTGACCGTGCCTACCGGCGTGCCGTCATCCAGCACTCCGCCCAGCGCCGCAAGTCTGGCGAGCCGTACATCATCCACCCGCTGGCCGTTTCCCAGATTCTCGCGGATCTGGGCATGGGCCCGATCGTGGTGGCAGCCGGCCTGTTGCACGACACGGTGGAAGACACCGACTATACGTTGGATCAATGCCGCGCCGAATTCGGCGACACCGTGGCCGGTCTGGTCGATGGCGTTACCAAGCTGAGTCAGCTTGAAGTGGGTGATTCCGCCCAAGCCGAAACCATTCGCAAACTCGTGGTGGCCATGAGCCGCGACGTGCGTACCTTGGTGGTCAAGCTCGCCGACCGCGTACACAACGCTCGCACCTGGCGCTATGTGAAGACCACGTCCGCCCAGAAGAAGGCGCGTGAAACCCTTGACGTGTACGCACCTTTGGCCAACCGACTCGGTATGAACGCCATCAAGACGGAGCTCGAGGAACTGAGCTTCAAGGTGCTCTACCCGAAGATCTACAACGAGATCGTGGTGCTGGTGGCTCGCCGAGCCGGCCAGCGCGATGTGTACCTGAAGCAGATTCTGGCGGAGATCAACGAGGATCTCGACGAGCAGAACATCAAGGCATACGTCACCGGACGCCCGAAAGGATTACTTCTCCATCTACCAGAAGATGATCGTGCGCGGCCATGATTTCGCGAACATCTACGATTTGGTCGGTGTGCGCATCATCGTCGACACCATTCAGGACTGCTATGCGGCGCTTGGTGCCGTGCATGCGCGGTGGAACCCGGTTCCCGGCCGATTCAAGGACTACATCGCCATGCCGAAGCTCAACATGTACCAGTCGCTGCACACCACGGTGGTGGGCCCCGGTGGCAAGCCGGTCGAAATCCAGATTCGCACTTGGGACATGCACCGCCGCGCCGAATTCGGCATCGCCGCGCACTGGAAATACAAGGAAAACGGCCAGGCCGGCCGCGCCCTGAGCTCGCCGGACAAGTCCGATCGAAAGCGTGATGAAAACAATCAGGAGCTTTCCGAGGTCGATAACCTCAAATGGATTCAGCAGCTCGCCGACTGGACCAGCGAAACCCCTGATTCCAACGAATTCTTGGGCTCGCTCAAGGAAGACCTTGGCTCGTCCGAAGTCTACGTGTTCACGCCGAAAGGCAAAATCGTATCCCTGCCCGCTCACGCCACGCCGGTCGACTTCGCGTACGCCGTGCACACCGAAGTGGGCCACCGTACGATGGGCGCGCGCGTCAACGGTCGTTTGGTGCCGCTCGACACCACGCTCGATAATGGCGATACCGTCGAAATTCTGACGTCCAAATCCGATACAGCCGGCCCGTCACGCGATTGGCTGAGCTTCGTCAAGAGCCCGAAGGCCCGCAACAAGATTCGTCAGTGGTTCTCCAAGGAGCGTCGTACTGAAGCCATCGAGGAGGGCCGCGACGAGCTGACCCGCGCGATGCGCAAGCGCAATCTGCCGGTCAACACATTGCTTACGCCCGAGGCACTGGTGGGTGTGGCCGACGATCTTAACTTCCCGAACGCGGACGCCGTGTTCGCCGCCATTGGTGACGGACAGGTCTCCACGCAGAACGTCATCTCGCATCTGGTCAAGGATGCGGGTGCCGACGAGGTCGATGAGGAAGTCGAGCAGGAAGTCCTGCCGCTGAAGCCCATGGAACGCAAGGCCTCCAGCAGCTCCACCGGCGTGTCCGTCAAGGGCGTGGGCGATGTGTGGATCAAGCTGGCCCGTTGCTGCATGCCGGTGCCCGGTGACAATATCATCGGCTTCATCACCCGTAATCAGGGCGTATCCGTGCACCGCACCGACTGCCAGAACATGATCGATCTGAAAAACAAGCAGCCTGAGCGTGTGGTCGAAGTCGAATGGACCAGCACCAAGGGCCTGTTCATGGTCAAGATTCAGGTCGAGGCGCTGGATCGACGAAACCTGCTTTCGGACGTGACACGTGTGCTTTCCGACCATGGCGTGAACATCATTTCCGGTACGATCGCCACCGGTTCCGATCGCGTGGCCACCAGCCAGTTCAGCTTCGAAATGGCCGATCCGCAGCATCTCAACTCGTTGCTGGCAGCCGTGCGCAAGATTGATGGCGTGTTCGACGTGTACCGCATCACTGGTGCCAAGGAATCCGCCGAACCTCGACTGCGCAAGATGAAGTAGGCCGTTACCTTACTCTGGCTCCCTCTCAGAGAGGGGAGCCAAGAACACGAAAAGGTCCTGATTGGAATACCTGAACTGCGCCCCGATTGTTGGACGTGGTTTATTAAGGGTACCTGATTAGGCTGTGAGGGACATGTTCCGGAATTCCTCCGGGGTGTGTCCCTCCAGTCGTATCTGGCGGCGTTTGGTGTTCCAGTGGATGATGTACGCGTCCAGTTCGTTCTTGAACTGTTCGTATGAGGCGAACTCGCGTCCGGCGTGGAACTCGTCCTTGAGGTGGCCGAACACCTGCTCGGTCGCGGCGTTGTCGATGCAGTTGCCCTTCCTGCTCATGGACTGGCGGATGTTCAGTCCCGCGAGCCGGTCGCGCCACCACCGGTGCCGGTACTGCCAGCCCATGTCGGAGTGCGGGATCGGGTCGGCGTCTTCGGGCAGCTTCTCCTCGAGCATGGCGAGCAGGCGCCGCTGCTGGGCCATGTCGGGATGCCGGCTGACGTCCCAGGCCACGATCTCCTTGGATCCCATATCGTATACGGGAGCCGGATACGCCTTGCCGTCGGCGACCCTGAACTCGGTGACGTCCGTGCCCAGCTTCACCCACGGCCGGTCGGCCGTGAAGTCGCGGTTCAGCAGGTTCTCCGCCCTCGCGCCCGTCTCGTCCCGGTACGAGCTGTATTTCCGGTACGGGTTCGGCCTGCGTATCCGGCATTCCAGGCCCATGCGCCTCATGACCTTCAGCACGCTCTTGTGGCTCACCCGCACCCCGAACTCGTGCACGAGGCACATGCGTATCTGCCGGTGGCCGCACCCGTTGGGCGTGCGCGCGAATATCTCGGCGACCATCGGCTCGATGTCCGGCCGGGTCACGGCGGCCGGATGCGACAGAAGATGGTAATACGTGCTTTTCGCCAGTCCGGCCGCCCTGAGCAGGTGCCGGAGCCGATGTCCCAGCCCCGCCAGCATGGAGACGATCACCGTTCTGTCCCGGTTGCCGATCTCCACGCCAGCAGGGCGTCGACTTTTTCCAGGTACGCGACCCTCGCCTTGAGGTACGCGTTCTCCTCCTCAAGGAGCTGTTCCCTTGTGGGAGCCGGCCTCGGCTTGGATTTCGCGCCCCTGGGCCTGCCCTTCGGTTTCGGACGCAGCGCGTCCGGGCCGCCGGACCGGTACTCGCGGCACCAACGCTCCAACGGGGCGGGACCCGCGATCCTGTACTTCTCCATGACTTCGGCCTTCGTCAGCCCATGCTCCACATGGTCGCGCACCGCCGCGAGCTTCGTCTCGTAGTCGTATCTCCTGTTGCCTTCGCGTTCTCCCATGAGCGCCGCCTCCCCGCCAAACCGGTATGACAACACCCATTTTCCCGCGGTACTGACGGGCACGCCAAGCCGGCGGGCGAGAGAACGCCTCCCGGCCCCGCCCCGGATCAGGTCGGCGACGACCCGCATGAAACCGTCATCGTAATGACGCCTGCGATCCCTACACATGAGAAACCGCACCTCCGATCATCGAATCTGAATTACTTCAGTCCAACAATCGGGGTGCGGTTCAGAATCAGGACCTTTTCGTATATGTTGTCGGTCTTACTCCGCCACGTCCACGGACAGAATCACGGCCGGCTCGAGCGGGCGATCCATCGGATCGGTGTCCAGTGCTTCGAGCTTATCGACGACCTTCTTGGAGTCGTCATCGGCGACCTCACCGAAGATGGTGTGGTGACCGTCCAGCCACGGGGTCGGCACGGTGGTGATGAAGAACTGGGAGCCGTTGGTGCCATGGACCTTACCGTCCATGCCGCGACGCAGACCGGCGTTGGCCATAGCCAACAGGTACGGCTTGTCGAACTTCAGGCTCGGGTCGATCTCATCGTCGAACTCGTAGCCAGGGCCGCCGGTACCGGTGCCCAGCGGGCAACCGCCCTGAATCATGAACTGCTTGATGATACGGTGGAAGATCAGGCCGTTGTAGAACTTGCCGTGGGAAGGCTGGCCGGTGTACGGGTCCGCCCATTCCTTCTCGCCAGTGGCGAGGCCCAGGAAGTTGGCCACGGTGTTCGGAGCCTTGTCGTCGAACAGGTTGATGGTGATGCTGCCCTCAGAGGTGCGCATGATTACGGTAGTCATGGTCTTAAGTGTCTCATGGGCTTGAGACCGGCCGGGAACCCCAATCCCGTCATGCTTTGAGGGCATGGACGGGAAACTCGAGCCGGACGGGACCCCGGATGGCACGAAACCAGCCAAGGCGCCTTTAGCAGCACCCGAGATTCTGCCCTCGATCGGGGCGTCGGGGTTGAAGGGACTGACAAGGAACCTGGGGGAGCCAGCACCTACCAAAGCACCTGGCTTCTCGGCAAAAACTCCATACTCGGCCGATTTTGCATATCCAGCCTCGGCTTTGCTGAGAATTGTGTCATCCATTAGGGCGCTCGGCGTGACACCTAGAAAATCGGCGGTCGTTACAAGATCGCTTACTGACCATCCAACTTTGCCGCACATCTTCATGGACATAGCACTTTTGGTAATGCCCAAAGCTTCTCCAAGTGCTTTTTGTGTTTTTCCGCTTAGTCCTAGATAGACTCTCACGTTGGTCGGGATCGCCGCTTCAGCACGTTGTCCTTTATCCAAAGGTGTTTCTGGTGAGACTTCCGATGTGGACATATGATCACTTCCCAAAATGGTTCAGAATTTCTTAATTAAGTGTCTCATACGATTTGCGTTCAGTCAAACTGTACGCTATGCTGAAGTACAGTAAAAATGAACCAAGTCAGGAAGAAAGAACTATGAATGTAGTGACCCAAAGAATAAGTGCTCTGGTAAAGGATGAGGGACTTACTTGTGCCCAACTCGGTTCATTGCTTGGTTTATCGAAAACTTCGGCGAATGGAAAACTCTTGGGACGCATTGGCTGGACGACTTCAGACATCGTTGTGTTGTCCGAGCACTTCCATGTGTCTACCGACTATTTGCTGGGGTTTGATGCTGATCATGAGGAGGTGGCGTGATGGCTGGTGGAATCTACGAACAGTCCGAATGGCCGGACAGCCGGTGGGATTGCGTCACGGTGTGCGATGGCTGCCACACAGTGGTCTGGAGCACGTTCTGGGACGACTACGATTCGGCCGCCCGCGACGCTTATTTCGCCCGTAACGGCTGGCGCAACTACTGCGTCCCGGGCGACACGGAGATTTTGGAGCTCTGCCCGGCCTGCGCCGTGCGCGCCCTGCGCCGCGGCGAGACCCGCGGTCTGGCCGACACCTGGCTCCGCCCCAC
>ADJS01013175.1_pt1 | contig 10238 bp, 7 predicted proteins | sample 268128 | NCBI WGS metagenome assembly ADJS01 (sample SAMN00007486, study PRJNA43253) | human gut metagenome | isolation source: feces sample TS28 | reverse complement strand
CTGGCGGGGTATCTTGTGCAGGTCGAGGCTGATCTTGCGGGCGGACTGCCGCAGTTCAATCTGGTCGGCCTGCCGGACTCCGCCGTCAAGGAGAGCAGTGAGCGGGTACGCAGCGCCGTGAAAAACCTGCACTACGCATGGCCCGCCAGCCGCATCACGATCAATCTGGCCCCCGCCGATGTGCGCAAGACCGGGCCGGTGTATGACCTGCCGGTGTTTGTGGGGATACTGGCCGCGCAGGGCAAGCTGCCCGCCCCCGGCGGCGAGCGGGCATTTCTGGGTGAGCTGGGGCTGGATGGCACACTGCGCCCCGTGACCGGTGTGCTGCCGATGGCCCTGGCCGCTGTGCAGAACGGCGTAAAGGAGCTGTTTTTGCCCGCCGAGAACGCCGCCGAGGCTGCCGTAGCGGAGGGGCTGACCGTCTATCCTGCGCGCAGTGCGCAGGATGTTGTGCTGCACCTCTGCGGCGCGGAACCCATCACCCCCGCCACACCCGATGGGTACGATGAAAGCGGCGTCTGGCTCGGGCCTGACATGGCCGATGTGCGCGGGCAGAGCGAGGCCCGCCGTGCCATGGAGGTTGCAGCGGCCGGCGGGCATAACCTTTTACTCGTAGGCCCGCCGGGAACCGGAAAATCGATGCTTGCCAAGCGGCTGCCGGGTATTCTGCCGCCGCTGAGCTATGAGGAAGCGTTGGAAACAAGCGCGATTTATTCAGTGGCCGGGCTTTTGCGGGGCGGCGCCGGGCTTATCCGGGAGCGGCCGTTCCGCAGCCCGCACCACAGTGTCAGCTCCACGGCCATCGTGGGCGGTGGGTCCGTACCCCGCCCCGGCGAGGTCAGTCTGGCCCACAACGGTGTGCTGTTCTTGGATGAGCTGCCGGAGTTTGCCCGCGACACACTGGAGGTGCTGCGCCAACCGCTGGAGGATGGCAAGGTCACCGTCAGCCGCGTACACGGCAGTGCGTCCTACCCCTGCAAGTTTATGCTGGTGGCCGCCATGAACCCCTGCAAATGCGGGTATCTCGGCCACCCGACACGGGAGTGCACCTGCACACCCAGCGCCGTGGACGCCTACCGGCGGCGCATTTCTGGGCCGCTGCTGGACCGCATCGACCTTCATGTGGAGGCACTTCCGGTAGAATATGACGATCTCGCGTCCGAGCAGGGCGGCGAGTCCAGCGCCGATGTGCGCGCCCGGGTCATCGATGCCCGCGCCCTGCAGCGGGAGCGCTACCAAGCCCTGCCCGGCGTGCGGTGCAATGCGCAGCTGCCCTCGGCCGCGCTGCGGCGGTACTGCCGCATGACTCCCGCCGCCGAAAAGATCCTGCGCGGCGCGTTTGAGCGCTTGGGCTACAGTGCCCGCGCCTACGACCGCATTTTGCGGGTGGCCCGCACCGTGGCCGATTTGGACGGCAGTGAGCTGCTTGACGCCGCCCATCTTTCGGAGGCACTGCAGTACCGGAGCCTTGACCGGAAATTTGGGATGCGATAAAACCGATACCGCCCGCAGCTTTCCAGTGGAAAGCTGCGGGCGGCCTTTTGCTGCGCGGGGCAGCGTTTGGAACAGTGTGGTTACCCCGTAAGGATTTGCAGCAGCTTTTCTGCACTGCGGTCCCAGCTGTAGCGGGCCAGCACGGCGGCAGCGGGTGCCTGTGCGGGGGTGATGCTGTCAACGTCGCCGGGGTTCGCGGTCAGGTCGATATAGGCGGCACTGGGGCCGTAGACCTCGCGCATACAGGGGGTATCGCTGACGATGATCTCGGGCGCACCGCAAGCGGCAGCCTCAAGCGGGGGGATGCCGAAGCCCTCATACAGGGTTGGGAACAAAAATGCACGGCAGCGGGCCATCAACGCCTTGGCCGCACCGTCCGACACATAGCCCAGATACAGCACATTCGGCAGATCGGCAAGCCCAAGGCGCTCTGCCTGAGCCGCAAGGCTGCCGCCGCCTGCAATGGCAAACACCGCATCGGGCCGGGCCTTGGCTGCACGCAGCACCCACGGGAAATTCTTGTTCTTGAGCAGATTCGCCATGCTGAAATAATACGCGCCTGCTTTCAGCTGCGGGTAGGCTGCAAAGATGCTGTCATCGGGCGTGATGCGCTCCATCTGCTGCCAGGCGTTGTAGACGACCTCTATTTCGGACGCAGGCACGCCGTAATATTTGGTGATCTCGCTTTTGGAGAACTCCGATACCGTGATGATGCGCTCGGCTTTTTTGGCAATGCGGCGATACTGCAGGCGGTGCCATGCCGCACTCAGCCGGCCGCGCGGATCGGTATAGAAGTCCGGGCGGGCGCGGTAGCAAACATCGTGTACGACCGCAATGCCCCGAAAGCCGAAAAGCGGAATGACATTGCAGGTGGCAAGCCCCTTGGCACCGCGCTGCTTCAGATAACGCGGATAATCCAGCTGCTGCCATACGCCGCCCTTGTGCGTGCCAAAGGGCACAGTCTTTATGTTTGTATACGGCGGTGTCTCAACCCCCTGCGGGGTGACGATCTCCACAAGGCCGGGCGGCACAATGCGGTCGAGTGCTGCGAGCAGCTCGATGGAATAGCGCTGGATCCCGGAAAGGCGCTGGGCAAAAAAGGAGCCGTCAACGGCCCAGACAGTTTCAGACATGAGTAAATACCTCTTTATAGCGCAGAATTTTGTTGACGCTTTGGTCAAGGCGCTCCTGCGTGATCGTGCCGTTTTGTACGGCCTCCAGCACGGCAGCGTAGGCCTCCGGCAGGGAGTTTGGCATCAAAAGTACATCACAGCCCGCCTGCAGGGCCAGCACAACAGCCTCACCGGGGGTGTAGGCATCGGCGATGGCATCCATCGCCAGCGAGTCGGTGATGATCAGCGTGTCTTCGGCGTTCGGAATCATTGCGACCAGCTGCGGCGAGAGTGTGGCCGGGGTATCGCTGCCTGTCACATTCGGCGCAGCAATATGCCCCACCATAACGGCGTGCAGACCGGTGTCCGCCCCAAAGGGCAGCAGCTCGCAGCTTGCCAGCTCCTCCTGCGTTTTGTAGGTCACGGCCAGCGCTGTGTGGCTGTCCTCGGCGGTGTCGCCGTGGCCGGGGAAATGCTTGAGGGTCGGCAGAATGCCGTTCTGCCGCAGTCCGTCTGCCATAGCGGCGGCCATGGCAGCAGCGGTACCGGCATCGGACGAGAAGGCGCGGGTGCCGATGATCGGGTTATCCGGGTTGGTGTTCACATCGGCATCGGGCGCAAAGTCCATAGTAAAGCCGTATTCCTTCAGATAAGCGCCGATGGTCTGCCCCATGGCGCGGGCATCCTCGGGGTCGCCGCTTGCGCCCACGGCTGCGGCGCTGGCGTAGCGTGGCAGCGTAAACGCATCGTTGTTCGCCAGACGGGCGATAAGGCCGCCCTCCTCATCCACCGTGATAAACAGCGGCGTGGCGCTTGCGTCCTGCAACTCTTTATTAAAACGCGCCAGCTGGGACGGCGATTCGAGTTTTTGCCAAACTGGCAGATGCCGCCCACGGGGTATTGCTGCAGCGTCCTGCGCATATCGTTCGTCACAGTGGTCACGCCATCGGCCTTGGCATCGTTGATCGTTTCCTGCGAAAGGCTCAGATCGAGCGCATCCGGGCGGACGATGAAAAGCTGGCCGACCTTTTCTTCCAGCGTCAGCGCATCGGCGGGCTGCGCTTCTACAGCCGGTGTTGCTGCCGGGGCGGGCGTCGGGGTAGGCGTTGGCACAGCCGCATTGCAGGCGCAGAGAGCCGCCAGCAGAACGGGCAGAAAAAAGCGCTTTTTCATGGAATACCACCTTTCCGGGGGGGGGAGCGGGCAGCGGCCCCTTTTGTATCGTGTATTCTATAAGTAAATACATCGTGTCAAAAAATTACATCCTTGGCCTATTGAATGTGTAGGGGCGACCATTGGCCGCACGCCAACCCGGCGCAGCAACGCGTTTTCTAAGAAAGCTTTTTTACAGGCAAACGGGCGTGGGCGAGCAATGCTCGCCCCTACAAGAGTTTTTTGACAGCCTGATTATATAGTAGCATATTTCCCGGCCGCGGGCAAGAAAAATGCGCTGCCCGGCGCGGGGCAGCGCATTGTATCATCATTCTGGCAAACTGTCGGCGTAGTCATCCTCCCCGCCGACGGGGTACTGCGCCACCGGGTCGCTGGCGGCGGTCTCGGCGGTGGCCGTTTCCTCGTATAAGCTTTCCTTTGTCACCGCGTAGGCAAGCTTGGAATCGGCGTTGACCTCATACACAACAGTCGGTGCGGCATCGCTGGCAAGATAGCACAGGCTGTCCCCGTCACTGCCGTCCGCAGCAGCGGCCACCGCATTGCCGAACCGCACGGTCAGGCTTGTGCCGTCAGTGAAGGTCAGCACGGCCGTGACATCGGGGCTGTCCAGACCGTAGGCGGTATCGGCCTCGGGCGCGGTGACGGTCCACGCCGTCTGCATCTGCAAAATCGTGCTGGCCATCTTTTTGATGCTGCTCTGGCTCACGGGATAGTCCGGGTCATCGGTCAGCGTCCAGCTGCCGTCCGTCTGGGTAAACTGCAGGTCGTTCACCTGCATGGCCGCCACATCGCTCAGCGTCTTGTCGGTCAGCGTCTGCGCCTTGTAGAGATCCCGCGGGGACTTGCTCAGGGTCGCAAGGTCGCTGCGCATAACGGTATACGCTGCACCGCTTTCATCGTAGACATAGTAGACATCGGCAACGGTGTTCAGCTGGTCCACCGTCAGGGCAAGGGTCTTTTCCCCCGCGCCGATGGTAATAGTCATCTGGGGTGCAGCGCTCTTTTCGGGCAGCTCGGCAAGGTCACTTCCCTCCAGCTTGCGCAGCGCCGCCAGCGCGGCATACTGCTCCACAAGGCTTGTGACCTTTGCCTGATCCAGCGGCAGGGCCGGGTCGGAATCCAGCATCCAGTCCCCTGTGCTGCCCTTGAGCAGGGTCACATCCATATTATTGCCGGAGTAGGCCAGCCGGTCGATCTCCTCTGCCGTAAAGCCGCACAGCGGGATCGTTGTATCTGCGGCATCCGTGCTGCTGCGGGTCAGCACCGCCAGCAGGATGCCCAGCAGGGCGGCTGCGGCAAGCAGCACGGCCAGCGGCAGCAGCTTTTTTGTTTTTTTGGCGTTGTTCTTCATGGCTCTCCTTTATCTGCGGCGGCGCACCACGCAAATCACCGCACCCGCGATCAGACAGACGATGGGCAGCACCAGCGTAAACAGCACCCCCAGCGGCACAGCCGCCGAGACCGGCACATTCAGCGAGGCAGCGCTCATGCTCTTAGCATTGATGACTGCCGTGGTCTGCGCACCGTTCAGCCAGTTGACGGCACTGCCCAGCAGCTGTGCATTGCCGCCCGACACCTGCTGGTTGATGCTGCTTAGCAGCAGGTTCGGGCAGTTGACCCAGACGACACGCGCCCCGGTCGCGGCATTCTCAGCCGCAACGGCCACGGCAAAGTTGCCTTCTGGGTCGGTGTCAGCCTTCTGGGCGGTCTCGGCAGTGGCGTAGTTTTCCATCGCGTAGGCTGTATCACCGGTGGTCAACAGCTGGGTAAAGGTAAATTCGCTGTCTTCATCGGTGGTGATGCCCTGCGCGATAGGGGTGTAGACCATCATGCTCTGCGACACGCCCGCTGTGATCTCATTGCTGACCACCGTGGGCAGCAGGTAGGTCTGCGGGTAACCGTAGGGGTAATGGTCGGCGTCTGTTTCGATCAGCAGACCGGGCTGGCGATTCATGCCGCAGGCGGCCAGCACAGAATCCAGCTTCGGCGTTGCGGTCGTAAAGTCGGTGGTCACAAACAGCTTGCCGCCGTTTGCAACATACTCGTTCAGCAGCGCTGCCTCGGCATCGGTCAGGTCTGCCCCCGGCGCGTTGATGAGCAGTACGCCGGCGTTGGCCGGGATGCTGCCGCTCGTCACAAGGTTCAGCTCTGTCACCGTGACGCCGGCGTTGTTCAGAGTCTCAGTAAAATCGCTGGTCAGAGCCGTCTCCCCATGGCCGGTCAGCTCATACAGCTGGTAAGCCTCGGTGCGGGTGACCTTGGCGATGCCGGAGGTGATGGCGTTTTCCGCCTGAAAGCTGTAGTTTGCCGTGCCGGTGGTGTAGTAGCTTTCAAGGTCCATCTCATACATGTCATTGTAGGAAAGGACGGTGTTGTTTTCCCCGCTGACCAGCACGACACTGCCGGTGGAGGCACCGTCATACTGCTGGGCAAAGGTCGGGTAAAGCACCGGATCCCGCTGCTGCCAGCTAAAGTGGCTGCTCTCACCCGCATAGCGGTCAAGCAGGCGGGTGATGTTGGCGTCCTCCTGCCCGCTCTCGGCCAGATAGTAGGCGGTCACATCGGTGTTCAGCTCATGCAGCAGGTTCTCGGTCGTATCGCTCAAGGTAAAGAGTGCGGTCGTGGAGATGTCATACTGCGTATATTTGGTAGGCAGTGCGCGGACGACAAGGTTCAGCAGCACGACCACCGCCAGCACGACCGCTGCCAGCACACTGGCGTACAGGCCGCTGTGCAGGGTGCGCTTGCTGCCGCCCTGCCAAATACCATTCTGTTTTTTCATGCTCAGTGTACCTCCTCAGTTCCAACGGCGGCGTGCAAGCGCCTGCCCGGTCAAAAAGAGGAACAGCCCCATGACCGACAGATAGTAGACAATGGCCGGGATACTGAACATCCCGCCCACAATGTCCTTGAACGGCTCAAACAGGGCCAGCGCGGACAGCACTGCATTGAAGGCCGTCAAAAGCCATGCCGGGCGCAGCTGAAACAGCACAAACAGCACCACCGCGCCCGCACAGAATACTACAGCGCCTGCCGCCAGCCGTTTGCAGATGACGCCCACCAGAACAGACGCCACCAGCAGCACGATCATAAAGACAATAAACGCCAGCAGGTTGCCAGTCGTGAACATCGTCTGGATGCCGTTCATCAGGTAGGCCACCAGCAGCGCGCCGAAGGTAGCAAGATAAGCCAGTATCTGGTTTTCGGTCAGAGCGGAGATCCATGTGCCCACAGCCAGACAGGCGCCGCCCAGCAGCAGATAGCCCAGCAGGGCGCTGTAGGCCGCCACCAGCGACACCGTGCCGAATGCCTGCAGCAGCAGGGGCATTACCACAGCCGCCGCCAGCGGCAGCGCAAAAACAGCGAGTTCTGCCAGAAACTTACCCGCCACAATGGCCGGAATGCTGACCGGGCTGGTCAAAAGCAGCTGGTCGGTCTTGTTTTTGCGTTCCTCGGCAAAGCTGCGCATGCTGATGGCCGGCAGCAGGAACAGCAGGATCATCGTCATGGTGTAGAGCACCGAGGCGAAATCAGACGAAGCATAGAGAAGATTTCGATTTGTAAAGTACAAGCCCAGAAAGAAAAGGCTGACGGCGGCAATGACCCAGCCGATCATACCGGTAAAGCAGCTCTTGAATTCGCGCTTGAAAATAGCTGTCATTGCTCGTCACCCTCCTTTGTATGGTCCTGCTGCGGGGTCTGCGGGGTCTCGGTCAGCTGCAGGAATACATCCTCCAGACTCATCGTCTCGGCGCGCAGGTCCAGCACCGGGCAGCCTGCCCCGGCCAACGCCTGTGAAAGCGCACCGCGCAGGTCGGTGCCCTCGGTGCTGACGGCAGTAAAGCTGACCTCGCCGCCCTTTTCCTCGGTCACGGTCAGGTTCGTCAGGCCCGGCACGGTGCCCGCCGCCGCAAGGATCTCCTCCCGGCTGCCTTGAGCCGTAGCGGTGATGGTTCCCTTCGCGGTCAGCCTGGCGGCCAGCTCCTCCGGTGTGCCCTGCGCCACCAGTCTGCCGTGGGCAATGATCAGCACCCGATCACAAACGGACTGCACCTCGCTCAAAATATGGCTGGACAAAATGACCGTGTGGGTTTTGCCCAGATCCCGGATCAGGGAGCGGATCTCGATCATCTGCGCGGGGTCAAGGCCGACGGTCGGCTCGTCTAGAATGATGACCTTGGGTGTGCCCAGCAGCGCGGCGGCAATGCCGACACGCTGGCGGTAGCCCTTGGAAAGGTTGCGGATGAGCCGCTGCTCCATCCCCTGCAGACCCGCGCGGGCAGCGGCATGCTCTACGGCCGCAATGCGGTCTGCCTTTTTGCGGGTGCCCTTCAGCTCAGCCACAAAAAGCAGATACTCCCGCGTGGTCATCTCCGGATAGAGCGGCGGCAGCTCCGGCAGATAGCCGATGCAGGCCTTAGCCTCAGCGGGTTCCTCTGCAATATCATGGCCGTCGATCCGCACGGTGCCGTCTGTGGCGGAAATATAGCCGGTTATGATATTCATCGTGGTGGACTTGCCTGCCCCGTTGGGACCCAGCAGCCCATAAATGCAGCCGTCCTCGACGGTGAAGCTGATATCCTCCACCGCAGTGTGGCCGCCGTAGCGCTTTGTCAGATGCTCTACCTCAATCAAAGTGCGCACTCTCCTTTATCACTTGGGTTCAAGGGCATTGCTGCAGTGCAGAAATTGTGCAGGGATGCCTAGGCTTCTATTATAATTTGAAAATGTGAAAAAATTGCGTGAATGGTTTGAAGAAGTGTGAAATCCTGCGCACCGATACAACAAAAAGCGCCGCGAAATACAGGCAGCTGCCCGTTTTCGCGGCGTTTCCTAATCAAGCTCAGAAGGTATCGTGGCGCACAAAGCCGCCCAGCTCATCGGTGGTGGTCATGCCTGCAGCCAGCGCCTTGCTGCGCATAGCGGCATAAAACTCCGCATAGGTGGCCTGCATGTACGGCTCCAGAAAGAAGCCGCCGATGCCGAAGGTGAACGCGCAGAGCAGCAGCCAGCCAAAGAAGGACAGCTGCAGGACGAAGTAATTCCACTTTTCGCCTTCCATCATCTGGTTGCTCAGCTCCATGGCGCGGGTGGCGGACATGTAGGGATTTTCGGCCAGCAGGTAGGGTACGAGCGTGTAGCAGTAGTCCCAATAAATTCCCGGCACAATAAGCAGAAGGAAACCCAGAAAAACCTTTAAGTTGGTGAGCAGCTGCACGATGATGGGGTTGCCGTAGGGCTGGCGGAAGGTGCTGACAACGGTGGAGGCCGGGGTCAGGGATTGGCGGCTCTCCATAAAATAGCGGCAGCGGCCGACCTTGAGCGGATACAAGACGAACAGCACCCAACAGATGCTGATAATAGCACCAATAAACGCACCGACTGCGAGCGCCGCAAGCATATTGTCCGGGATGTTGCTGAACATCTCATAAATCGAGGCGGTGTCCCCGCCGGCGGTATCCACGGTCTGCCGCGCCGCGCTGCCGCTGCTGGCACTGGCCCCGCCCAACCCGACAAAGCTCAGTACAAGGCAGACCCAAAAGCTGCGCCAGTACCGTCCCTGCAGTGCCTGCTTGGCGTTGGATTTTAAAAGTTCGCGTGTCCACATAAGCGTTTACCTCCCTATTTCATACAGCATATTCCCTGCGTTGTAAGCACCACAAGGCGGGAATTGTGCAGAATATTGTATTTATATTATAGCAGTTTATGGCGCAAAAGCAAGTATTGCGCCGCATCTCTTTGTCGATTCAGCGTCATCTTTTGAGTTTGTTCACAAAAATATAAAAAAGTTCTGTTTTTTTGCAAAAAGCGCTTGACATTTACCGGTTGTTTGGCTATAATAATACCTGTCGTCAGGCCAACGGCCAAGGCGAAAACAAAATATGCGGATGTGGCGGAACTGGCAGACGCGCTAGATTCAGGTTCTAGTTCCCTTAAAAGAGTGTGGGTTCAAATCCCTTCATCCGCACCAAAGAAACCACCTAGAAACGAAAGTTTTTAGGTGGTTTCTTTTTTTGTATGAGAAGCTTTCTGTATTATAGCTGTACCGGGGAGTTTGGCAATATTATAATGTAAGGGCCGTAATGTAAGGGCCGTACAGAGTAAATTTCTCCATCTTGTTCAAGCATATCTTTGTAGGGGTGCAGTGTCTGCACACACCCGCAGTATATGTGAATAGCCTTTCCGGGAGGGCGGTACCGAATCAAGCTTGCGGGCAATCCATGTTCGCCGCAGGCTGTCAAAAAACTCCTGTAGGGGCGAGCATTGCTCGCCCCTGCCCGTTTATCTGCGAAAAAAGCTTTCCCGGAAAGCGCGTGGTTGCGCCAAGTTGGCGGGCGACCAATGGTCGCCCCTACACCTTCAATAGGCCAAGGAACTTCCTTGCTATCCAACAGAAAAGACCGCTTGCCAGACTTGATGATTCGGGTCGTCCCATAGCCAACGCACCAACAAAAAAAG
>ADJS01017650.1_pt1 | contig 10239 bp, 9 predicted proteins | sample 268128 | NCBI WGS metagenome assembly ADJS01 (sample SAMN00007486, study PRJNA43253) | human gut metagenome | isolation source: feces sample TS28 | reverse complement strand
ATGCGAGTGAGAACTCTGTTTCTTCCAAAGGACTTACTCATATCCCGTATCGATAAGACGATATTATCTTTCTTATCTGCCATGCTTTTTACTCCTATTATACTTTAGAATTTTTCTATCTTTACCCAAACGGTTGCAGTCCTTTTCCACAGACAACTTTCTCTGACTGCCTGATCTCAATTACCGAAATCACCAAAAGGTACTCTCCGAGATCGCAGGCAGCCGCCATAGTCTCAGGCAAACCCGGACTTTAGCTTATCGCCGCCGCAAAAATATTAGGGAGAATTCCTTCTCCCTAATAGACCTGCTTATCCTCATTATTACTGAAGTAATGATGTATAGGAAGCCGCATTATCTGTTTTTACCATGTTAATCGCAAACGCATCATACTGGCTAGGATTTCCAAGACGGTTTGTAATATTGGACTCTGTCTGTCCGTCACCGCCGATATACTCAACGTCTAAATTAAGAAGATCATCATAGTTCTTAAGAAGCGGCTGGTATGTAGAACTTAAGAAGTTATCGGAAGCATTGTAAATGTTCAGCCATACTTTCTTTTTCGCATGTTCTTTCTCATCCAGCTGTTTGGATACCGGCTCATATACTTTTGTAGAATCTGTAAATTCCTGATAGTTATCAGCTGTAACCGCTACATTCAACGCATAGTAAGAACGCTGCTCTTCATTGTATGTATATACATCTTCAGACAAAACATTGCCTGCTTCATCTTCTGTACCGATACCTGTATCAATATCTACGCCATCAAGTGCATTACGGATAACACGCAATGTCAAATATGCCTGTACGTCTGCATGTTGGCTGATCGTTCCGCCGTAACCTTCTGCAATAGCAGCTACCGCGTCATTATTTGCATCGTATCCGAAAGTAGGTACTTTATTATCTTTTGACCATGCATTAAACATTGACATTCCCATTCCGTCATTGTTGGAAACTACAACGTCTATGTTTTCCCCAAATGAAGAGGACCATGTGCCGATTGAATTTCCTGCTGTAGCCGCATCCCATGTTGCTCCTGCAGAGTTCTTCATCTCCTGAGAAGCAAGTTCTCTTACTACATATTTCTTTCCGCCGGCTTCAATCGTTCCGTCCTTTACAGCAGTTGCAGTTCCGTCTGCATTTGTTCCGATCGGAGCGCTGTCGATATCTCCGTCTTTCTCTACGCCTGTACCAAGAGCTTTACGGACACCTCTTGTACGTGCGATAGAATCGTTATGTCCGATATCTCCGATAGCCAGAACATATCCGATCACTCCGTCACCGTTACGGTCAATTTTATCTATATTTTTTTCGATATAGTCTTTTACCATAGTTCCCTGAAGTTCAGCACCCTGATTTGCATCAAATCCTACATAATATGTATCTTTATTGAAGTTCAATGCTGTCATGTCCAATTCTCCCGTGGAACTGTTTGACGGCTGTCTGTTGAACCATACCAACGGTTTGTCCTTATTTGCCACTTCCGATCCGGAAGAATTATTTGACGCTGACTTTCCGCTGTCAGATCCTCCTCCACACGCAGTAACTGACAGTGCCATTACCGCCGCCATTGTGATTAAAGCTATTTTTCTCTTCATACATTTTCTCCCTTCTGCTCTTTTTCGCACAGATATTTTTTGTTGATAGTGACAGTTTATATGAATTCTTTTAAATATAACATAGAATATTTTTCTGTTTATATTGAATTTTTTAAGATTTTATTAGTCATGTCTTATAATATTTGTCATTTTAGCTCTTATTTTCCCGTCATTTTGTACCCATCCTTTTTCAGTCAGACACAATCATCGAAATTTTTAAAAGGCACATTCCCGGATTACATTCTCCACTAATGCAAAAAACAGAAAGCCGCTGATATACCCCTTGGCAGCTTTCTGTTTCATATCTGTCTTTTCAATCTGTTTTTACTTCTTTATCAAAAAACGAAATGCAGTATGTGCGGTATATTTTTCACCTGCACGGTATACAGGACTTGGGAAATTCTCATGGTGAACCGCATCAGGATAACACTGTGTTTCTAAACAAACTGCGCTTCTTTTCCCATATACGACGCCCTCTTTACCTACTTCATTTTCTACAAAGTTCGCCGTATAAATCTGCATTCCCGGACGATCCGTGTAAGTTTCCATCACGATTCCGCTTTCCTCAGCCATAAGTTCCGCCACTTTCTCAAAGTTTCCTTTGTTTTTCAAAACCCAGTTGTGATCATATCCGTTTCCGAATCGAAGCGGTTCGTACTCTTCCTCGATCCTCTCTCCTATTTTTCTTCCTTCCCGAAAATCCATAGGTGTATTCTCCACCGGAAGAATCTCTCCTGTCGGTATTGACTGTGCATCCCCCGGAGTAAAATAATCCGCCTCCAGAGTAAGCGTATGCTGCAGTACACTTCCGCTGTTATGTCCATCTAAATTAAAATAACTATGATTTGTCATATTCAGAATCGTATCTTTGTCCGACAAAGCTTCATAAAAGATATCAAGCTTATCATCTTTATCAAGGCTGTATGTCACGTATATATCTGCCGTTCCCGGATATCCCTGATCTCCATCCGGACTATGAAGTTTAAAACGAACAGACGTCTCCGTCACCTCTTCCGTCTCCCATATCCTTATATTGTAGAAATCCATACCGCTGTGCAGATTATTTCCGTTATCATTCCCCGTCAAATGATATGTTTTTCCGTTTAATTCAAATTGCGCGCCGCCAATCCGGTTTGCATTTCTTCCTACAATCGTTCCGAAAAAGCACGTACCTGCCTCATAACCGGCCGCGTTTTCATATCCCAGAACAACGTCCGCCATGCTTCCCTCTTTATTTTTCACCTTCAAACTGACCAGTGTCGCTCCTAAATCAGTCACTGCTGCCTCCATCCCGTTTTCATTTCTTATCACATAGAGACTCGCCTGATTTCCTTCCTTCGTACACCCAAAATTTCTCGTCATTTCCATTTCCTTCCTTTCTGCTGCGTTTTCGTTACTTTCATCCGCTTCACTTTATATGGATGTTTATAGTATTCTGCCCCGCATTCTTCTGTTTTCATTATATAGTCAGCATGTTCCGATAGCAAGAGGATATCAAGAAAGAAAAAACAAAGTCTCTCTCATCCGTTTTAACTTCATATTAACGGAAAACTGATATGAATACTAAACCAGTCACCCTTCATCTGCGCGCTGATTTCTCCATTCATTTTCAGTACAAACCCTTTTGTAATAGAAAGGCCGAGTCCTGTCGAATTTTTGCTTCTTGCTTCATCTGCTTTATAGAAACGTTCAAAGACTCTTTGAAGATCGATCCGATCCGGATATTCCACTCTATTTTTAAACACTAGCTTCGCTCTGTTTTCCTTCTTTTTTCAGTTGAATCTTCAATTCTTTATTTCCATGATCCAACCCGTTTTTCACAATGTTTTTGTATAATCCTTCTAAGCGCCTGTCCATTCCCCATGATCCAAACAGGCGTATCTGTCAAGTCAAATTCCGGAACAATTCCCCTTTCTGCCCATTCATCATAATATGAAAACACTGTTTCTTTCAGAATCTGAGTTAAGTTTTGTCGTTCTTTTTTCAATTCATACGTTTCATTTTTTAACTTTGTATAAGTAAACAGCTCTTCCAGCATCTCTTTAAGGCTTTCGATTCGTTCCTCTATGATTTCGATATAACGCTTCCTGTCCGCTTCAGACGAACAGGTTTCCAGCAGTTGAAAATATCCGTCCATTGATGTCAGGGGCGTCCTTATATCATGCGATAAATTCGTATATGTATCAGCAATCATCCGTTCTTTTTTTACATATTGTGCAGCTTCTTCTTTTCGTTCTTTAATCATCTCGTTCAGAAGATCTGTCAACTCTTTAATATTTCCCAGCTTAATTTCTTTTGTGATGAGCATATTGCTCTCATGCTCTCTCAGAAAACGCAATTGGCGGCAGATATCTTTTACCTGCCGCATATAACTACCCAATATACAAATCAATGTAATAATAACTCCGACCAAAATCCCAACTATAACATACATGTTAAATATCTCGTTTCTTAAACACAAAACTTCCCAAACAGACTGCGGCTGCCACAAATGCAAATCCAACCAGCAAAGAAGTAACCGCCATTTCCGATGTAATCTCTGTTCCAAGAAGCGTAAATCTTCCCGCTCACAGTATAATTGATCATATGAAAATTTTCCAGTCCGACTTTTGCAAGCATACGATCAATAAAACTATAAAAAATAATAAGTGCATTCATACACAGACAAATACCTATCACAATGCTGACTACATTATTTCTGATCACAAGCGCAATACACATTACGATCATCAAAAGAGCAAAATGCAGTATCGTCTGAAGAAGAAAATAAAGCGCAAATGCTCTTTTATCTCCCAGTATAACTTCATGGAAAAACAATTTGTTTGCCACTGCCTGTACAATGAAGAACAACATCATCGTCAATACTGTATAAAGGAACAAACATACGGCTTTGGCACATACGATCAAACCTCTGTTTTTCACTTGACCTGCTATATTTTTCACAAATCCGCTCGTTACATCTGCCGTAGAATACAGGATTGTAAAGATGATCATAAACACCGCAACGGCCTTTCCTTTTATATTTGCAAAAAACATATCGAAAACAGAAACCTGTTCCCCCGGTTTTGTCGGAGGCGTCACATCCATTCCAAGATTCACCTGACCGCTTTCTTGTTCTTCCATTGCATATTCATAATTCTGCTGCCGATCCTCAAGCGAATATGCATCCATTTCACCCGCTGTAAGCGCTGTTGTCACAATCATAAGAACAGCAAAAATTGTCCAGATTACATAGAGGCTTTTTGTTTTAAACATACGGAACAATTCCATTCGTATCATATTAAGCATTGCAGGCACCTCCTGTCAGATTCAGAAAATAATTTTCAAGTTCTTCGCTTGTAATTCCAATCCCTCTCACACTGACACCTGCTTTTGCAAGTTCCATATTCACAGCTGCGCTTTCATCCAGCCTTTCGTATATGTGGATCGTATTCTTGTCTGTCACCTGATAGTTCTTAAATCCCATCTGATCCAGCACCGGCAGCGCCTGTTTTGGGTCATCGAGAAAAATCTCCATCCTTTCTCCACAGCGCTGCATCAACTCTTCTTTCGTAATTTCCTGTACGAGAGTTCCGTTATGAATAATTCCATAATGGGTTGCGATTTTAGACAACTCTTCTAAAATATGACTGGAAATAATGATCGTCATATTCTGCTCATCTCGAAGTTTGAAGATCATATCCCGGATTTCCGCGATTCCCTGTGGGTCTAATCCGTTAATCGGTTCATCGAGCAGCAGCAGATCCGGCTCTCCGACAAGAGCCATACCGATCCCGAGTCTTTGCTTCATTCCGAGCGAAAAATGTTTTGTCTTTTTCTTTCCCACATTAGACAGGCCAACTGTTTTTAATATATTTTCAATGTATCTTTTGTCATTGATCCCAAACAATCGGCATTTTACCGCCAGATTATCATAAGCAGACATATTTCCGTATAGTCCCGGCGACTCAATCAGACAGCTGATCCTTGAACGTACGTTTTTCAACTGAGCATTCTTATATCCGAACATTTCAATCTCACCCGAAGTCGGTTGTGATAAACCGCTTATCATTTTCAAAAATGTCGTTTTCCCAGCTCCGTTTCTTCCGATAAAGCCGTAAATCGAACCTTTTTTCACATGAAGATCAACATGATCTACCGCCTTATGATGACCGAATTGTTTTGTCAATCCGTGTGTAGCCAATAAATATTCACTCATCTTTTTTCTCCTTTTCTTTTCTTTATCTGCTCTCATTCTATAAACAAATTGCTAATCAATCGCAAATAAAAAGTAAAAAAAGAGTAAAGATTACGGATGAAGCCTGTACCCGATCCCCCATACAGTTTCAATATATTCTTTATCTGTCACAGCCTTGATCTTCTTGCGGATATTACTTATATGTACGTCTAGCGTCTTTGTCTCTCCCATATATTGCTCTTCCCACGCATATTCAAACATTTCTTCTTTGCTGAATACTTTTTTCGGATGTTTTAACAACAGCTCCAATATTGAAAATTCCTGTTTTGTAATATGAGGCAATTCTGTATTTCCCACTTTTACAGTAAAATCACCCTTATTAAGTTCCAGCTCCTGATAAGTAAATCGGTGTTCCTCCTCTTTTCTCCCTGTTGTTTCTGCCCTTCTGATCTGCACTTCCACTCTGGCAGTTACTTCTTTAATATCAAACGGCTTTGTCACATAATCATCCGCTCCGCCGCGCAAAAATTCCACTTTATCATCAATCGTATCTTTTGCTGTTAGAATGATCACCGGGGTATTTCCTTTCTTTCGAATATCTCTAAGTACTTCTTCCCCCGGAATTCCCGGAAGCATTAAATCAAGAAGTATAACCGAATATCTTTCCCCCTGTAAAATCATTCTTGCTTCCGTACCTGAGAACGCCTGCGTACATATATACCCTTCTTTTTCTAATGCTTCTTTTAAAAGTCCGTTAATATTTACATCATCTTCTACGATTAATACTGAATTTCTATGTTCCATCTCCATCCTCATTTATGTAACAGATGTTTTTATTCCTCTGTTTTCATACGCCTTGTTTATATTTTCTCCGGATTCATATAAAAGTCATTTATTTTATCCATAGCATACAATATTCTTTTTCTCCGGTTTCCGCATCTTTTCCTTCTCTTTGAATACAAAATCCTTCCCTTTCATAAAATTGTACTGCCCTTTTATTTTTTACATATACGTTTAATTCTAATCTTTTTCTCTTTTGTTTTACAAAATCAAGAAGCTGCTTTCCGATACTTTGGGAGCGAACGTCTCCTCTGACAAAAATCCCCTCCACATAATCTTTATCTAATCCGATAAAGCCGAGAATTCCGCCTGTTTCATCAAATATCTCTTCCATCATGTCTTCTGTCTCGAAAACATAGATTTCCGCCTGCAAAAACATCTCTTTAACCGCATCTTTGTAACCTTCCCAATAACACGGATCAATAAAATCATGCGCTTCTTTATTCGCGGCAAGCCAGATTTTCACTGCCGCTTCCAGATCCTGTCTTTGAAATTTTCTGATCACGTCTTTCTCTCCTGCATCTTATCTTTTTATTCTCCGCATTCCGCGGCGTTTAAAAAGTTTCTGCCATCATGTAAAATCAAACAGCGATAACTGATTACTCTGCGGAAGATCTCCAAACAATCCAAGCTCCGCCATCAGATCAATCACAGTCTTGCTGACTTTTGTTCTTTGCCTGAAGTCGTCAAGCGACAGATACGCCCCGTCTTTCGCCGCCTCTTCCACTGCCTCGGCAGCTTTATCCCCCATTCCTTCAATGCTTGCAAGCGACGGCATCAGCTTTCCGTCTACGATCTGAAACATCTTTGCCTTCGCCCTATAAATATCAATCGGAACAAACTCAAATCCACGGGCATACATTTCCTGAACGATCTTCATGTCTTTTAGCACGTCCTGCTCTTTCTTGCTTAGCTGATCCCCTTTACTTTTATACTGTTTTATATGATAATTCAACGTTTCTTTTCCCTGACACATAAGCGCATACGAAAACGCATCCGCCCTGATGCCGAAATACGCCGCATAATATGCAAGAGGATAGTTGATCTTACAGTATGCGATCCGATATGCCATCATAACATAAGCGGCGGCATGTGCTTTCGGGAACATGTAGCTAATTTTTTTTACATGACCAAATATACCAATCCGGCACATCCTGTGCTTTCATCGCCTCTTCCCATTCCGGTTTCAGTCCTTTTCCTTTTCGCACACTTTCCATAATCGTAAACGCAAGAGCACTTTCTACTCCTTTGTTGATAAGATAGATCATAATATCGTCTCTCGTACAAATCGCCGTCGAAATCGTCGCCTTTCCCGACTTCACAAGCTCCTGTGCATTTCCAAGCCACACATTCGTTCCGTGCGATAATCCGGAAATACGGATCAGATCCGAAAGTGTCTGCGGTTTCGTATCCTGAACCATTTGAATAACAAAGTCCGTTCCGAATTCCGGTATTCCGAGACTTCCGATCTTACATCCGTCAATATCTTCCGGCTTAATCCCCAACACTTCTGTTCCATGAAACAGTTCGATCACATCCTTATCATCAAGAGGAATTTCGGTCGCAATAAACGGATGATCTGCATTGTATTCATTTTCCATAGCATCCGATGTAATATAGTCCTCCAGTGTACGGATCATCGTCGGATCGTCATGTCCCAGAATATCTAACTTCAACAAGTTATGATCGATGGAATGATAATCAAAATGTGTCGTTGTAATTCCACATTCCATATCATTTGCCGGATGTTGAACCGGAGTAAATTCATTGATATCATGCCCGTGAGGAAGAACGACGATACCTCCCGGATGCTGACCTGTGCTTCTTCGGATTCCCGTACACCCTTCGGTCACTCTTTCTATCTCACATTTTCGTTTTCTTTGCTCATGTTCCTCATAGTAGTTCCGGACAAATCCATACGCTGTCTTATCTGCCAGAGTACCGATCGTTCCAGCCTTAAATGTATGTCCTTCACCGAAAAGAACTTCTGTATATTTATGAGCCTTTGCCTGATAATCTCCGGAAAAGTTCAAGTCGATATCCGGTTCTTTGTCTCCTTTGAATCCTAGGAATGTCTCAAACGGAATATCAAATCCCGCTTTCACAAGCTGTTCTCCGCATACCGGACACTTCTTATCCGGCATATCATACCCGCATCCGCCGGCAAATGAACGCACTTCATCCGACTCAAAATCACTATAATGGCATTTTGAACAATAATAATGCGGACTTAACGGATTTACCTCTGTAATTCCCGCCATTGTCGCAACAAAGGAAGATCCGACCGATCCTCGCGAACCTACAAGATATCCGTCCGCATTTGACTTCCAAACAAGCTTTTGCGCAATGATATACATAACCGCATACCCATTTGAAATAATGGAATTCAGTTCTTTTTCCAGACGTGCGGAAACTTGCTTCGGAAGATCTTCTCCATACATCTCATGAGCTTTCCTGTAACAGATATCCCTTAGTTCCTGATCTGAATTTTCGATAACCGGAGGACATTTGTTCGGATTGACCGGAGAGATCTTTTCAATCATACCCGCGATCTTCACCGGATTATCTATAACAATCTCTCTCGCTTTCGCCGCGCCGAGGTAGGAAAACTCTTCCAGCATCTCATCTGTCGTGCGAAGAACAACGGAGGCTGACGATCCGCGTCGTCAAATCCTTTTCCCGCCATAATAATCCTTCGGTACACTTCATCGTCAGGNTTTAAAAAATGTACGTCGCATGTTGCCACTACCGGCTTTCCGAATTTTTCTCCGAGCTCCACGATCTCCCTGTTGATATTTTGCAGATCTTCTATTGAATTTACATCCGCTATACGTTCACTCTCGATCATAAACTGATTGTTTCCGACAGGCTGTATCTCATAATAATCATAGAATTCCGCCAGCCTCGCAATCTGTTGGGCAGAGCGCTTTTCATGCACTGCCTGATATAATTCTCCCGCCTCGCAGGCGCTTCCGATCAGCAGCCCTTCCCTGTGCTCGTTCAAAAGACTTTTCGGTATTCTCGGTCTTCTTGCGTAGTAAGTCATATGAGATTGAGAGATCAACTGGTACAGATTATATCGGCCGATATCATTTTTCGCCAAAATAATAATATGATGTGTCGGCATTTTCCGAATCGCATTGACATTCCGGTCCCCGTAACGATTCACTTCTTTTAAAGTTCCGACCTGATCCTTTTTCAGCATTTCTGTAAATTTAACAAATATTTCCGCAGTTGCCTCTGCATCATCCACTGCACGGTGATGATTCTCAAGGGAAATATTCAACGCTTTCGCCACGATATTTAATTTATATTTTGACAACGTCGGCAAAAGTACACGTGCCAGCGCTACTGTATCCAGATATACAAACTCATCCGAAAGTCCAAGCGACCGGCAATTCTGTTCGATAAATCCAACATCAAACCCGGCATTGTGCGCGACAAGCACACCGTCTCCTGCAAACTCAAGGAACTGAGGTAAAACAACGTCTATTGTCGGTGAATCCATCACCATTTCGTCTGTGATGCTTGTCAGGTTTGTGATCTCAAACGGAATCGGCCGTTTCGGATTCACAAACGTACTAAAACGATCCGTGATCTTTCCGTCCGTCACTTTTACGGCTCCGA
>ADJS01019428.1_pt1 | contig 10249 bp, 10 predicted proteins | sample 268128 | NCBI WGS metagenome assembly ADJS01 (sample SAMN00007486, study PRJNA43253) | human gut metagenome | isolation source: feces sample TS28 | reverse complement strand
ATGTTCTGACGTACTTTCTCCGGATGCTCTGCATTGTCTGTCAGTGCCTGTGCATCTGCGATCATAATATAAACTTCATCATAATCACCGGAATTCTGAAGTTTGACACGTTCTTTCAGTGATCCTACATAATGTCCTACATGAAGTCTTCCGGTAGGACGGTCACCAGTTAAAATAACCTGTTTCATTTATTTCTTCTCCTCAGGGCACTCTGTCGAATCCTGCGGTGCCTCTTTTTCTATAGTTTCTGCCTGTTCTTCCGGCTGTTCTGGGGATTCCTTTTCGAGATCCCGCAATACTTCTTCGCAGCCTTCCTCCGGCTCTCTTTCTTCAAACGGAACGAAGTTTGCATGATGTCCCACATATTTATATGCCGGACGGATAATCTTGCTCGCATTGAGGATTTCCTCAAGACGATGTGCGCTCCATCCCGGAATACGTGCAATTGCGAAAATTGGTGTAAACAGCTCTTTGGGGATTCCAAGCATAGTATATACGAAACCACTGTAAAAGTCTACGTTTGCGCAGACATTTTTGAAAAGTCTCCGCTGTTCCATGACCATTCTTCCTGCCAGACGTTCTACCAGTTCGTAAAGGGCAAATTCTTTCATCATTCCCTTCTCCTGTGCAAGGTCTCTGGCAAAACGTTTCAGGATTACTTCACGCGGATCAGAAAGTGTATAAACAGCATGTCCCATACCATAGATCAGACCGGTATGATCGAATGCTTCTTTATTCAGAATCTTGCGGAGATATGCTTCTACCTCTTTCTCATCTGTCCAGTCTTTGACATTCGCCTCGATATCCTCAAACATGTTCTGTACCTTAAGGTTTGCACCACCATGACGAGGTCCTTTGAGCGAACCGATAGATGCTGCAATAGAAGAATAAGTATCTGTTCCGGAAGAAGTAACTACGTGTGTCGTAAAAGTAGAGTTGTTACCACCACCATGCTCTGCATGAAGGATCAGGGCAATATCAAGTACTTTCGCCTCCAGTTCTGTGTATTTGCCATCCGGTCGAAGCATCAGAAGGATGTTTTCTGCAAGTGAAAGCCCTTTCTGTGGATTACGGATAAACAAAGTCTCATCACGACGGAAATGTCTGTAGGAATGATAGGAATATACTGCAATCAAAGGCAGTTTTGCGATCATTTCAATGCTCTGGCGAAGAACATTTTCCGCAGAAATATCTTCTGGTTTGGAATCATAGGTGTACAGAGTGAGAATACATCTCTGCATTGCATTCATGATATCACCGTTGGAAGCTTTCATAACAACGTCACGCACAAAACGTCCGGACAGAGTTTCAAAGTTTTCCATGATATTTTTGAATATTTCCATATCTTTATCTGACGGAAGTCTTCCGAACAGAAGCAGATAGATGGTTTCTTCAAAACCAAATTTACGTCCCTTAAGACCATCTACGATATCATTTACATTATATCCCTGATAATACAGTCTTCCATGTGCCGGGATCTTACGTCCATTAATAAGATCGTAACCTGTTACATCTGAAATCTCGGTAAGCCCTGTCAGGACACCTTTACCTGCGGAGTCACGCAGGCCTCTTTTTACATCATATTCTACATACAGATTCGGGTTGATCCGGTGACCATTCATCAGTTCTTCCCCAAGCAATTCCATGCTGTCTTTCAAATTGCCCATCTCTTCAAGATTCAACATCTCATGATCTGCCATTTGCTCTCTTCCTCCATCTCTATTTCTATTCTACAAAGGATTTCCGGCCGATGCATTTACAGCTTCGCCAGAATTCACGCATTCATGCGTTACTAGACTAAATTGTATTCTATTTTACACGAATATACCCTAAAATACAATAGATAAATAGAGATAAATCAACAAAACTTTCGTAAGCAAAAATTTCACAGTATAAAATTGTCGTCTAGCCCCGAATCTTCTCTTCCCACTCTTTCTCGCGAAATCCTGTAAGGACGAAATCTTCACCTACTACAAGCGGGCGTTTGACAAGCATGCCATCTGTTGCCAGTAATTTCAGCTGTTCATCCTCTGACATCTCCGGAAGTTTATCCTTGAGGTTCATCTGCTTGTAGAGCATGCCACTGGTGTTAAAAAATTTCTTAAGTGGCATTCCACTTTTTTCATACCATTCTTTCAATTCTTCATATGTAGGATTTTCCTCTATGATCGGGCGCTCCTCGAAAAAAATCTTGTGTTCATCAAGCCATTTTAGGGCTTTCTGGCAGGTGCTGCATTTGTGATATACTAAAACTAACATGATGATTTCCCCTATATGTCAAATTTTGAGTCTCTGTAAACAGTTACCTCTTTTGTTCTATGATATCCCACTGCCCTGGTACTGTCAACGAGCTTTTTTTTGTAACATTTTGTCGAATCTGTCCATTCTATTTTTTTCCGAACGACTCTGGTATTTTATGTATGAATCTGCTACAATATGTTGCAGTTATTTAACTTACTGCTTACGACCATTGCGATTCTGGCCGAATGCATATTGCAAACTAATCCATCTTATATAAAGGAGGTCCCATCATGGGTTATGATAAACTTGAACGAAATCTGATCGACATCATCAAGGAAGAACAGGCGAAACTCGGTTTCTTTAAAGAAGATATCCGTCTGTACTATCCGCTTTCTTCCCTGAATCATTTTTTCTCTGCCACAGACAATGCAGACGAGATGCAGGCCCGCCTGAATGCCTTACCGACATCCATCACGAAAAGCTTGGACAGATCGAAATCTCTCACAAAGGAGATCGTTTCTGTTTTCACATCCCAAAAGAAGGAACCGTCTATGTGCATGATAACACCGCACCAAACGAATTCATCAAAAGTCTTGTGGAATTAGTAGCAAAACACGACTGCACGATGAATGAAATTCTGGATCTGTTCCATACTTATTCACAGAACATTATCACAGAAGAAATAAACAACGACGAATTTGACCGTCTGATCCGTTTTGCTGATAAACCAGAAGACACTTATTACTATTGTTTCAAAGACGAAGGCTGCCATATCATTTACCACCGCTTCCTGCCGGAAGATTACGCAGACTTCGATTTCTAAGGAGGAATGCTTATGTGTACAGCTGCAACTTATAAAACAAAAGATTTTTATTTTGGAAGAACACTGGACTACGAATTTTCTTACGGCGATCAGATTACGATCACTCCAAGGAATTATCCGTTTTCTTTCCGGCATGCCGGTACAAAACAAACGCACTATGCGATCATCGGCATGGCTCATGTAGCCGGAGATTATCCATTATATTATGATGCCATCAATGAAAAAGGTGTTGGCATGGCAGGACTGAATTTCGTTGGAAATGCTGCTTATACCAATGTAAAACCGGACGTAACCAATGTTGCCCAATTCGAATTCATCCCGTGGATCTTAAGCCAGTGTGCTTCTGTCGCGGAAGTTCGCACACTTCTTTCCCACATGAATCTGGTCAATACTCCATTCAGCGAACAGTTTCCTCTGGCGCAGCTTCACTGGATCATCTCTGATGAAACTGCATCTATTACAGTAGAATCCATCGCAGACGGTCTGCATATCTACGATAATCCGGTCGGTGTACTCACAAATAACCCACCTTTTCCACAGCAGATGTTCCAGTTGAATAATTATATGCACCTTTCTTCAAAACAGCCCGTAAATACTTTTGCAGATGATCTGACTCTTACTGCCTACAGCCGCGGAATGGGTGCCCTCGGACTTCCGGGGGATCTGTCTTCAGCTTCCCGTTTTGCACGTGTTGCTTTCACAAAGATGAATTCCATCTCCGGAGATTCCGAAGCTGAAAGCATCAGCCAGTTTTTCCATATTCTTGGCTCCGTTGACCAGCAGAGGGGCTGTTGCGAGGTTACTGAGGGAAAATATGAAATCACACTCTATACATCCTGCTGTAACGCAACAAAAGGAATTTACTATTATACAACTTACGAAAACCACCAGATCAGTGCTGTTGATATGCACAGAGAAAATCTGGATGGAACTACTTTAATCTGTTATCCGGTCATTCAGGGTGAGCAGATTCATTTTCAGAATTAGGAGGCACAACACATGAATCTTGGAAATTTAATGCAGTTAAAAAATTCCTGGGCAACCTTTACCCAGAATCATCCGAAATTCCCGAAGTTTCTTCAGGCAGCCAGCACAGCTGTCAAAGAAGATACACTGATTGAGATCAAAATCACAACAGCTGAAGGAAAAGTGATTGAGACAAATCTCAAAGTAAAAGCGTCAGATATCGAGCTTTTCAAAAACCTGACCATGTGATATACTGACCACAGATTTTAGAATATGTACAAAAGAACAGGACACAAAAGAGGACTTCTCCGGTAACTGTTCAGAACAGCATCTTCTCTGCATTCATGTTCTACATAATCTGTGGACAGTTCTTGTCTGACACAAATGATAAAATAAAATCTAAAGGGACATTACAAATGTATGTTATTATTACATCTGCAATGCCCCCTTTTTATAATCTCACCCGTTCTTCTTTTCCATTTGCCACACGGAACGCTCTCGGCGTCGTATGGTAGCGTTCTTTAAATACACGGTGAAAATAACTGCCATTCTCATAGCCAACCGCTGCAATGATGTCACTGATCGGAAGATCTGTCTCGCACATCAGTTCCACAGATTTGTTCAGACGTTTGCGCTGAAGCAGTTCTTTGAAATTAAATCCCGTATTTTTCCGGATCATCTTACTCAGCATATGCATCGGCAAATGCAATTTTTCGCAGAGTTCTGTAAGTGTCGCCGTTTTATACTGCTGTTCGATATAATCCAGCGTTGTCATTGTGATCATGTTTTCATACTGATTCGGCAGGCGCATCTCCGCATACTGTACAGATTCCAGAAGATAGAGGAAAATCAGTCCCATCGTTGTCTGGTTGATCCGATTCTGATCGCCTTTACCGGTCACAAGAGAGTAGATCATATTTTCCAGAAGATTCTGGATCTGCAGCACTTCTGCGACCTTAAAATGCAGATATTCTCCACGCTCTTCATCTTGGCGCAGCACATTAACCAGGAAATCTGCAAGGACATTATTATTCCCCGCCATCGTATAGGCCACATCAAAAAATTCCGGAAGGATCATAAAGTTGATCGCAATATCTTCTTCCCCCGCCGGCAGAATCTCATGTCTCGTATACTGGTTCAAAAACAACAGTTCGCCTGCATGGATCACGACTTCTTTACCACCTATAATATTTGTAAGCTGTCCCTGGCAGACATAAAGCACCTCAATATAATTATGCCTGTGCGATGGAAAATGCACAAATCGTGTATGGGTACGTACAGCGATCAATTTGCCCTCACTGAGCATTTTCGCACTGTCCACCGTGAAATCCTTCCCAGATGTATAAAGGTCCTTATCTACCTCTGCAACCCCATCCAGGATTCTCTGTTCTTCTTCTGTTACAACTCTTAAATGATCCAATAAAGCCTGCTGCATCTGTTACTCCCGCTTTCTTCACTGCTATACTTTTGCTCCGGTAACTTATTTCTTTTATTCTACCATGCTCAGACAGTATAAAGCAATATGACAAAAAAGTACACAAAAACAGAGCGAAGCCTTTCGGCTCCGCCCTGTTTTTAAGGATTTATCATATTCAGAAAAACTTTAGCTTCTCCAAACGTGCTGATTAGTACAGTTTAGCGTAGTCAGCTACGTTGTCTGGTGTGAACTGAAGTGGCTCACCAAGAACAATTTCTGTTCCGTCATCATCAGCTTTTGTGATTGTGAATTCACCCATATCGCCAGCTGTGAATGTTTCATCTTCTGCACCAGTGATGTCACCTTTTACAAGTGCCATTGTTGCATATGCGGAAAGTTTTCCAAGACCTTCCATATCCCACAGATAGAAGTATGGGCAGGAATGTGCATCGTCATCACCTGTATACTCCTGCATTTCAGAAGGAAGTCCAAGACCTGTCAGTTTGCAAGCAGATTCGTTGTCCTGAAGGTATTTAGCAGCTGCAGCGATACCAACTGTTGTAGGTGCACAGATAACTTTCAGATCTGGGTAGTTCTGAAGAAGAGCTGCTGTCTGGTCTGTAGATTTCTGAGGTTCGTCATCACCATAAGCTACTTCTACAAGTTCCAGTTTGCTGTATTTCTCATCGCCTTCCATGATGGATTTCATAGCGTCGATCCAAGCGTTCTGGTTTGCAGACTGAGATGTTGCAGAAAGGATAGCGAACTGTCCTTCTCCACCGGAGATGTCAAGAACAGCATCCATAAGAGCCTGTCCAACTGCCTGTGTACCAGCCTGGTTTACGAATACCTGACGGCTGTCTTTATTCGGAGCGGAGTCGAAAGAAGATACTTTGATTCCAGCGTCCATAGCTTCTTCCAGTTTAGCCTGAAGAGCGTTAACGTCATTTGCGGAGATGCAGATTGCATCTGGCTGCTGAGAGATCAGGTTGTCAAGAACTTTGATCTGAGCATCTGCTGTTGCAGCTTCCGGGTAAACAACATCTACAGTTGCACCTTCAGCTTCTGCTGTTTCTTTAAATGCTTTTGCAGCGATTTCGAAGAATGCGTTACCTGCTGATTTTCCAACCAGTGCGATTTTCTGTCCGTCCCCAGCTTTGTCAGCTGCCATTACAGGTGCTGCACAGCTAAGTACCATTGCTCCGCAAAGAAGTGCGCTGATAATTTTTTTGTTCATTTTGTTTTCCTCCCTTGGAAATATAGTTTTTTATTTGCAACTGCTCCCCTGCTACAAGAGAGCAGCCACTTACGTTATTAAAAATATTTAGTTTTTCTTCATACTTACTGCTTTTTTAACATTTCCGATGATGTTCGGAAGAGCTACTGCAGCGATCAGAAGTACACCGATGATCAGCAGGATAACCTGTGCATTGACGTTTCTCTGACCAAGACCTACACGAAGGCATACAATGATAAATGCGGAAATAAATCCACCTGCGATATTACCTTTACCACCTGTAGAGGAAATACCTCCGAATACTGCCATTGCGATGGCATCCATTTCAAATCCGTTACCGGTTGTTGTATTTGCACCGTATGAAGAAGAAACTAAGAACAGTGCACACAGTCCGGAAACTGTACCCATGATGGTGTAAATGATGAAACGAATCTTCTGTACATGAACACCTGAGTAATATGCTGTCAGACGGTTTGTACCGATTGCATATACACGACGTCCGAATGTGCTCTTGCCTAAGATAACAGCAAAGATCACAGAAAGGATTACTACGAGAAACAGAATGTATGGAACATTTCCGATCTTTCCACCGATTGCACGGAAGCCATCAGTGTTACTTGCAGAAATACTTCCACCGCTTCCAAGAACGATCTCGGAAATACCACGGAAGATGATCTGTGTTGCCAGTGTAACGATCATTGGAGGCAGTTCCTGGAATTTGGTAAGGATAAATCCGTTAACTGCTCCGCAGATGGTACCAACGCCAAGCGCTGTAATCACAACTACGATAAATGGTGCATTTGTGTTGCACACGATACAGCTCATTGTTGCAGAAAGGCAAACGATCGCACCTACGGAGATATCGATCTCACCAAGTACCAGGATGTATGCCATCGGCAGCATCATGAATACTTCTGCCAGATAAACCGGCATCTGACGAAGCAGACTGCTCAGGTTATAATATTCAGAAAACATTGCACAGAAAATATTGACTGCAATAAACAGCAGGACCAATATTCCTTCCCAGGAGAAGATCATTTTCTTCACTGGGCTCTCCGGCACATTATTAATACTTCTTCCAGATTTTCCAGCCATGATTACATCTCCCTTCCTTTCAGTGCATTCTTATCAGCGATACGCTGCAGGATTACATTCATTACTACTACGACGAGGATGATAATACCCTTGATGGTATTCAGCCATAACTGGTTGAAGAATGGGATCAGTGGAAGTGCTTTTGCGATTGTTGCAAGGATCAGAGATCCAAGTAAAGCACCAATAACTGTACCACGTCCACCGTTCATGCTTACACCACCGATAACGCAGGCTGCGATAACATCCATTTCACCGCCGTACTGCATGTCAGGCATTGCAGATGCATATACAGAAACCTGAAGAGCTCCGCCAAGACCTGCCAGAAGGCCCATGATCGTATAAACAAGAAGTTTGATATTCTTTACATTGATACCAGATACTTCTGCTGCACTCGGGTTACTACCTACTGCATAGATCATACGTCCTGTTCTGGTCCATTTCATAAACCAGAAGAAAAATACATAACATACAATGATTACCCAGATGACTGCATTCAGTCCGAGGAATTTTGTTGTTGCAAAATTCTTGAAGTTGCCAAGTGCTGCTGCACTTGCCCATTCACCACCGTGGGATACCTGATAACCAAGTGCACGGTAGATATACATAAAGCCCATGGTTGCAATGATCGGAGGAACATCTGCTCTGGAAATGATCAGACCAACAACAGCTCCACATACGATACCGATTGCAATTGCGATCACGAATGCGAGGACTGTGCTGGAGATATGTTCATATTTCAGAAGCATACCGATGCTCATACCGGAAAGTGCAAGTGTTGACATGATAGAAATATCAATTCCGCCAACAAGCATTACACACAGCATACCAAGTGACATTACCATTGTTACTGCATTGTTTTTCAGCATATCCATCAGTGACTTAGGAGTCAGGAATGATGGGTTGATTGCTGTAATGATTACAAAAAGAACGATCAGGACAACTGCAAGCAGTGCTTCACGGGAGCCTGTGATCTTCTTCATGACTGATTTCTTTTCCATTATTCAGCACCCCCTGTATGCCTTTTTCCATTGCGAGTTCAAGGATTCTTTCCTGTGTAGCTTCGCCACGGTTCAGCTCGCCGGTCTTACGTCCGTTGCACATAACAACGATACGGTCTGCCATACCAAGGATCTCTGGCATTTCAGAAGAAATCAGGATGATCGCATAACCTTTCTTTGCAAGGTCGCCCATGATCGCATAGATTTCAGCTTTTGCACCTACGTCTACACCTTTGGTAGGCTCATCCATGATAACAACTTTCATTTCCTGGCTTAACGCCTTGGCAACAACAACTTTCTGCTGGTTACCACCGGAAAGAGAGCTTGCCGGCTGGAAGATATCAACTGCCTTTGTATCAACTTCTTCAAGAAGTTTTTTGGCAAGATCACGTTCTGTCTTTTCATCATTGATACCACTCTTCGCATATTTGCTGATGGTAGGAAGTGTTACGTTTCTTCCCAGTCCCCAGCTCATGATCAGACCTTCTTTCTGACGGTCTTCCGGAAGAAGAATGATACCTTTTTCCATTGCATCGGACGGTTTTTTGATGTGAACTTCTTTACCTTCGAGGTAAACCTTACCGGAATCCGGCTGTGTGATACCGCAGACAGCTTCAACGGTTTCGGTACGTCCTGCACCTACCAGACCGGTAAGTCCAAGGATTTCACCTGCACGAACTTTAAAAGATACATCTTTGAAATAACCTGTTCTGGAAAGATTCTCAATCTTGAGCATCTCATCTCCCAGTTTCACTTCCGGTTTCGGGAACAGGTCTTTAATCTCACGACCAACCATTGCTTTGATCAGATCTGCATTTGTAATTCCATCTACATCGTAAGTTCCAATGTACTGGGAATCACGGAATACAGTAACTCTGCTTGCCAGGCGATACATATCCTCAAAACGGTGAGAAATGAAGATAATGGAAACTCCGTCAGCTTTTAATTTATCAACCAGTGTGTAAAGTTTTTCGGATTCGGATCTTGTCAGTGCTGCAGTAGGCTCATCAAGAATGATGATTCTTGCATTGGTGGACATTGCTTTTGCAATCTCTACCATCTGCTGCTGAGCAACACTTAAGGTACCCATTTCTGCTGTTGCATCAAAATCTGCATCCAGCTGTTTCAGAAGTTTGTTTGCTTCTGTATTCATGGCTTTCCACTGGATCATTCTGTTTTTGATGATCTCATGTCCCATGAAAATATTTTCTGCAACGGTCAGATGCGGATAAGATGTCGGATGCTGATATACGGCTGCGATACCTGCGGCCTGCGCATCTTTCGGTCCTTTGAAATCCACCTTCTGTCCATTTAAGAACATCTCGCCTTCTTCTGCCTTATGTACACCGGTAATTACTTTAATAAATGTAGATTTACCAGCACCGTTTTCACCCATAAGTGCGTGAACTTCGCCAGGTTTTAACTGGAACTGCACATTGTTCAGTGCCTTAACGCCCGGGAAAATCTTTGTT
>ADJS01016666.1_pt1 | contig 10252 bp, 13 predicted proteins | sample 268128 | NCBI WGS metagenome assembly ADJS01 (sample SAMN00007486, study PRJNA43253) | human gut metagenome | isolation source: feces sample TS28 | reverse complement strand
AACCGGTCCACATCCAGGTCCATACCAGTGAGATAGTCATTCTCATCCAGATTCTCAACTCGCTCTTTATCAGTCTGTTTCATATCCAGCTTACGATCGATATCGTATGGGATAGTAACAGACACCTGCTCCAGACAACGGTCACAAGGAATGCCGACAGTTAAACTGCCTTTTCCTGTCAGTTCAAGAACTTTATTGCCTGTATTTGCAATCCGTAGTTCTACCGGAGATCTGTCCAATATCGGAAACTCTCCCATCTGAAATGAAATCTTATCTAACTCCACCTCAGAACTGAACTGTATGATTTTTCCTTCACTGTCTGTAATATCTGATAAATGAATCTGCATAGTTCTCTCCTATTCACACTTTATCAATTATACATAGGAGGTACCCGTTTGTCAACGACATTTTTACTTTTATTTCTATATTTTTCCGTTACTTTTTTCTTTTACTACTTCGCTGCGAAGAGGAATGGATGCAGTTGCGCCAGGTCTGGAAACTGCAATTGCGGATGCTTTTGCTGCAAGCTCCAGTCCGTCCTGTACAGGCAGCCCATCAATAATAGAAGAAATAAAATATCCTGTAAACGTATCACCTGCGGCGGTTGTATCAACAGCCTTTACTTTAAAGATTCCCTGGCGGTAGATCCCCGTTTCATCCTGATATACAGAACCATCTCCACCGAGTGTCAGAACTACTTTTGCTTTTGGATAAAGTGCTTTCACTTTTGTGAGAATTTTATCTGGTTCTTTTTCGCCGGTAATCTGAAAACCTTCAATCTCATTCATCAGGAAGAGACTGATTTTCGACAGATCACAGTTTTCCAATGCATTGTCAAAAGGAGAAGGATTCAAAATGATCATCATATGTTTTTCGTATGCACGGTCAATGATATAATCCAGTTCATTGATCTCATTCTGCAAAAGAATGATGTCTCCCTCTTCAAAAGAATCCAACACAGTATCAACAAACTCCTTTGTCATACTTCTATTGGAGCCTCCAAAAAGAAGGATACAGTTCTGTCCATTTTCATCCACCTGAATAACTGTATGTCCGCATGGTCCCGGGATCTGTCTGATGAACTCTGTATTCACCCCATTTTCCTTACAAACTTCGAGAAGCGGTTCCCCGCCCTCTCCGATCAGGCCGGCATGATATACAGGAATCCCGGCCTTTGCCAGTGCAATAGACTGGTTCAGGCCTTTACCACCACAAAAGATCTGCCTGCTTTTTGATGCCTGTGTTTCTCCGGGAATCAAAATAGATTCCACCTGGTACACATAGTCCAGATTGAGAGAACCAAAATTTAATACTTTCATGTTTCAAACCTCTAAAAAATATTTTTCATCAATTATATGGCAGTTATATGATTCTTGCAATTATTATTTATTTTTTACCACCAAAAAGAGTCGGATCATCTACAAGATCAAGCGGATAGTCTCCAAGATGTTTTACTTTAAATCCATTTGCCTTATATTCTTCATAATTAAATGCATTTAATTCATCACAGGCAAGTTTATGGAATTCATAAAAGTTTGGCCAGTATTCATATCCATCTCCAAGATTATGGCTCAGATAAGCATCTGCTATATCACAGCCCATTTTCGGAGCTACATAAAATGCACCCATAGCCAAAACGTTGACGCCATTTCCGGTAATTGCACGAAGAGCAGCCGGCACGCTTTCTACAACGCCTGCAGAACACCGGGCATTTGCTTGCTGCAATATGGATACCCATTCCGGTTCCGACAAAAGATAAGAGCACGTTCAAATTCACCTTCCGAGATCATACGAACCCACGCGAAGGCCGATTCTGTGAAACATCAGATCTGTATCTGTGTCCTCCGGTGATCTGACACCAACATCAGTTACTGTCCATCCATATTCTTTCAGATGAGCCACTACTGCTTCTTTTAACGGGTATCCCGCAAAATCAGCACCTACAAGAATCTGTTTGTCTTTAATCGTCTTCATGTCAATACCTCCTTGTATTTTTAACTTTTGAATCACATTTCCTGTGATTCTGATTATTTTGCAATATAATCCAGGATGTTCTTAAATAACACATCATAATATTTCCAGTTGCAGAATTCCGGTGGTGCCCAGTGCGGTGAACAGTCACTGGAGAAAACAGCAGATTTTCCCTCTCCGTAACTACCAAACGCAATAAACGGATCTCCGCAGACTGTGGCGGCAAGTTCTGCTTCCGGTTTTATGGTGCTCTTATTATAACCAAGTACAGGCGGCCACTCTCCTTCGATTCCCGCAAATGCCGGATGATCCGGGAGTGTCACTTCTGCATGGACACCCTCACAGTGTTCCATACGGTCATCGTATGGAAGAATTTCTACCGGAAGGACATCCTGTACCGGTGTTGCCCACCATTTTCCCTGAGCTCCAACACCATTAAAGGTAAGATAGCCTCCAATCATCAGAAGGCCTCCGCCACCAAGTACATAATCTTTGAGTAGCTGGCAGCGATTGGGAAGAATTTTGCTTGCTCCAAATGTAGCTGATGGAATCAGCAGCGTGTCTGCTCCCACATCTGACAGAATGATACAGGAATATTCATTCAGCTCTTCCAGAGTAAAGGGAAAATGATCATTTGCAATATGATTCGGCATATATACAAATTCATAGCCGGCTTTTTCGATCGCTTTGTCGATCCAGCCAAGTCCTGTTTCATATTTAGATGATAAAAAACTGTTGAATCCTTTTACTTCCATCAGAGTAGCACTCCAGGATTCACCAACAAAAAGTACTTTTTTCATACAGGCTCCTTTTGTTTATTTTTGCATGTTTCGGTTTCTGGCTGACATAATCAATCACGAGTGCAAGGATCAGAACAGCTCCCCAGATCAGTGTTACATAATATGTAGATACACTCCTGAAACGGTTAATGCCGGATTCAATCATCTTCAAAAGTACGATAGCTGTGATAACACCGGAAATTTTTCCTTTACCACCATTCGGGCTGACACCGCCAAGAACGACGAGAAGGATAGACTGCATGGTATAGTTTGTTCCATAATCAGCTCTTGCAGATGAATAGGTTGCAAGCATCATCAATCCGCCAAGTGCAGCACAAATGGATGAAGTAATATGCGTTCTGAACAGCAGGCTTGTTGTATTGATTCCGGAAAATTTTGCGACATGTGCATTCGTTCCGTAAAGACGAAGTTTAGTTCCGTAAGTACAATGCTCCAGCATAAACCAGATAATGATTGCGACTACGATAAATACCAGAAGTCTTCGTGGGATAAAACCAAAGAGATTTCCTGAAAAGAAATCACAGTACTGCTTCGGGAAAGAGGAAATTGCAGAACCGTTTGTCATAACCACACAGAGACCTGTTAAGAGCTCATTTACACCAAGCGTTGCAAGAATCGGCGGAACCCCAAGTTTTGAGATCAAAAAGGCGTTCAGACTTCCAACAACAATACCTGTTACAATTGCAATCAGGAAGATCACAACAGAAAAAGCAAGTGGCATAGTTCCGTCTGCTCCAAACAATCTGGTCAGTGTAAATACCGTAAGGATAGAAGCCATATTGGCTGTACCAACTACAGAAAGGTCAATACCTCCTGTGATCATGCATAACATACCGCCCAGAGCCATAAGGCCGTATTCCGGGAACTGTCCCGCCATGGTAAGAAAGTTCATTCCTGTATAAAAATTTTCTTGCCTGTGTAAATGCCATGAAGATCAGCCAGACTGCCATGATGACCAACAGGCGGGTCACTTCTTCATTTTTCTTATATATACTTTTGATCTTGTTCATCATGCGCCCTCCTTTACTGCTTTCTTTTTGCTTTTAGAGGTTCGGGTTGACTGCCATGCGGTCAGGGATACTCCAATCACGATTACAAGTCCTACGAATACATCACTCCAGGTTGTCGGAATTCCAAGAAGGATCATGGAGTTCTGTACCAGGATGATCAGGAAAGTACCAAGAATACAGCCTGTCAGTGTACCGGCACCACCGGTAAGAGCAACGCCGCCAAGAACGACACCTGCGATGATGTTCATTTCCATTCCAAGCATATTCGTCGGATGCATCTGCTGCATCATGCAGACACGACAGATACCACTCGCAGATGCAATCATACCTATAATAATATACATGATAAATTTTGTTCTTTTTACATTAAATCCAGCTGTGTGTGCACTCTGTGGATTTCCGCCGATTGCGTAAATACCACGTCCAAAGATCGTATAATGCAGTACAAAATGCATAACTGCACATACAAGAACCAGAATAATGAAGGTATAAGGAAGAATGGAAGTCAGTCCATTCGCCTTATTAGTTGCTGTCAGGAATGCAGCGGTACCAAAGCTTTTCATTCCAGGCGGAATGACAGAAAGCTGATTTGCTCTTAAAGTACCCTGCATGATGCCCTGGAAGATACTTGCGGAACCGAGAGTCACGATCATTGCATTCAGATTCAGATAGCCAATAAAATATCCATTGAATGCGCCAAGTACTGCACCAATTGCGATTGCGATCACAAATGCCAGAAGAACATTTCCTTCGTAATTCTTGTCAAGAAGGAACTTTGTTGTGGCATAGGCAGAAAGAGATGCCAGTGCCGGGAAAGAAACATCGATCCCACCTGCGATCAGTGCCATGAATTCTGCGATTGCAAAAAGTCCCGGTACGATCATCGCACTCAGAAGGTCAACGATATTATTTGCTGTAAAAAACTAGTCCGGAACGGATCTGTACCACAATTCCGAGAAGAATTATGATAAGAAAAATATACGGTTCATTTGACTGAAATATTTTCTTTACTTTTTTATTCATATGACCGCCTCCTACATCATATCGTCAATGATCATCTGTTCACTGACATTCTGGGTATCATATTCGGATTTGATCTTTCCATTCTTGATAACAAGAACTCTGGAACAGTTCTGTATAACTTCCGGAAGATCATCAGAAATGATAATAACACCAAGCCCCTGGTTGGCAAGTCGCTGCAGAACCATATGAATATCATGTTTGGAACCGATATCCACACCTACTGTCGGGCCATTCAGGATGAGCACATCCAGATTACATGCAAGCCATTTTGCAAGTACGATTCGCTGCTGGTTACCTCCTGAAAGAGTTGTTGCCGGATTGTTTGGATTTTTTGTCTTGATCTCCAGTTCTTTAACCCATTTTTCAATTTCTTCATCTCTCTTCTTCAGATCAAACTGTCCATTTTTCTTTTTCAGTTTGTCAATCTCAGAAATGATGATGTTGTCACCAATCGACTGGGTAAGAAAAAGGCCTTCTGACAGTCGGTCCTCAGGAACATATCCAATACTGTTGGCAATAGCCTCTCTCTTGGGCTGGTAAGCTTAATTTCTTTTCCATCTTTTATGATCTGACCGGAATCCGCAGGCTTCAGACCAAACATAGACAGGCCCAATTCAGTACGACCAGAATCCAAAAGTCCTGTAATTCCAAGAATCTCTCCTCTTCGAAGGCTGAGGTTAATATCTGAAAAAGAGCCATTCAGAGTAAGATGTTTCAGTTCAAAAACCGGCTTGTCGGAGACATTTTTCGGAACAAATATATTGTCGGAAAACTCTCTTCCTGTCATGTAATAGGTGAATTTCTTATCATCCAGTTCTTTTGTACTGCCTGTAGCAACCAATTCACCATCCCTGAAAATTGTGAATCGATCAGAAATTTCAAATACCTCATCCAATTTATGACTGATAAACAGGATTGCAATTCCCTGTTCCTTTAATTTCAAAATAATTTTAAACAATGCGCTTACTTCTTTTTTGGTCAGCGCTGTTGTCGGCTCATCCATGATAATCAGCTTTGCATTTGACATCAATGCGCGGCTGATTGCGACCATCTGTTTCTGAGCTACCGTAAGTTTTTCTACTTTTTCATCCAGATCAACCTGGAAATTAATTTTGGATACTGCTTCTTCAGCAATCTTTCTTACATTTTTCCAACTTACTGTTTTCTTACGTGATGCAAGTTCTGTATTAAGTGCCAGATTTTCTGCAACTGTCAGATTAGGGAAAAGTGCAAAATCCTGATAAATAACCTGAATTCCAAGATTGATCGCATCAATCGGGGAAATCTTATCGATTTTCTGTCCGTTAAATTCAATTGTTCCGCCATCTCTCTGATAGACACCGGATATAATTTTGATAATAGTTGATTTTCCGCAACCATTCTCTCCGGCAAGACAGTGTATCTCACCAGGTAAAATCTCCAAAGATACATCTCTAAGGGCATGTACATTTCCAAAGGAAATCTTTATATGCTCTGCTTTCAATAAACTCTGAGACATAGCTTCCTCCTCTCCGCCTTACGACACCTGTGATTGTTCAGGTCTTTTGGAAATCAATCCGCCGGGAGAACCGACGGATTGATCATTAAAGCTTATAAATTTTTGTGTTGTTTAGAATCCAAAATCATCAACGTTGTCTGCATCGATTGTAATCCAGCCCTGTCCTTCAAGAACTGTTTCAGATCCTTCACGGAAGTTCATTTCTGTATAACCATCAACGTTAAGATTTACAGGAGCACCAATCTCCTCACCTGCAAGTACTTTGCATGCAAGGTCAACCATTGCTTCACCGGATTTTGCAGGATCCCACAGCGTAAGGGATTTAATAACACCGGATTTCAGCAGTTCAGCATTGTCTGCCGGCATTCCTGTACCGGATGTAAAGAATTTGTCAACAAGGCCAAGTTCCTGAATCGCACGTGCAACACCAGGTGCATCGAAAGAAGAAGTTCCCATGATACCTTTCAGATCCGGATATGTTTTGATCAGTTCTTTTGCAACATTATATGCGGTATCACCGTTATCATCAGACTCTACACGCGGATTATCTTCCAGAAGTGTCATGTTCGGATAATGCTCTTTCTGGTATTCAACGGCTGCATCTGCCCATTCATTATGAGAACCATTTGTAAGGGAAGCTACCATTGTCGTATAAACGCCTTCTTCTCCCATTGCTTCGGCAAGGTTCTGCATGATGAAAGCACCATAGCCTTCATTAGAGAATGCTTCGATATCGTAGTCTACATTTTTAAGATCTGCGCCTTCATGGGTAATAACTACAATACCTGCATCTTTTGCTTTCTTTAATGTAGAGTCCATGGATTCCATATCAACTGGAACTACACAGATTGCATCTACGCCCTGAGCAATCAGGTCCTCAACCAGCTGAGCCTGTTTTGTAGCATCAATTGTACCTGTATCAATCTGGTAGCAGTTAACTCCTGTTTCGTCAGCTACTTCCTTAACGCCGGTGTCCATGCGAACGAACCATGGATTGGTGGAATCCTTCGGTACAACAGCAATTTCCCAACCTTCGTCAGCCGCTTTTTTAATAGCATCATCAGATGCAATATCTGCATCCGCAGCATATACTGTAGAAACTGATCCGATCATCCCAACTGCCATAGCTGCACATAAAGTCATAACGATTGCTTTTTTCATTTTAAATTCCTCCTTTTAATTGGCTTGTGAAACATTTATGCGGCATCTCATATTTTATTTACCCATATGATCCGAACACCTTTCTCCTCCCTTCTCTCGTTCAGATATTTGTACCCCAATATACTTTTTATGCCGTTTGAAACGTTTCAATATTTTCTAAAAATAATTGTATACTTATTTCAGTATACAACTATTAATTTTAGCAAGATCCTCTCATCTTTATTTTCTGCGGTAATTCTATACTCTGATATTTTCCGGTCTTATTGTATTCTGTAATTACTGACCATAAAGTTCTTCCGAATAATTTCTGATCCTGTTCCACAGTTGTAAGTCTCGGATTGACATATCCCGATATTTCAATATTATCATAACCGACAATAGCAAAATCTTCCGGTATGGAATATCCCTTCTCATTGATGGCCCTCATCATACCAAATGCCAGATAATCCGAAGTTGCCAGCCAGGCATCCGGAAGTTCTTCGCGCTTTGATGACTCAAGAATCTCCATCATATAAAGATAACTGTTTTTCAATTTATCCAGCGAAAGATCTGGGCGGGAATAAATATTTTTTTCCGGATCCGGATATCCAAAATATTTCATTGCTTCCAGAAATCCCTCTACTCTTTCACGGATATTTTGAAGTTTTGTAGGTTCTGTAAAAAGTCCTATTCGTTTGTAATTTCTGTTTTTTAACAGACATATTATTTCAAATGGTACCCGACGATTATCAAATATAACACTTGATGTATAACCCGGTATCTCTCGCCTGTCTGCCATAATCACATGTATTTGTTTCTTCGCCAACCGTTTAATCTCTGTGAGATCATCAAACCCATTAAAAATAATGATTGATGTGCCTGGTTTGCTGCTCTCCAGTGCTCTCAGCTGCTGCCTTTCTATCTCTGACGAATATTCATAACCAGAGATATGAACGGTGTACCCAGCCTCATATGCATCGTGCATCAGTGCACTGATCGTATTTGTATAAAAAGCACTATCCAGATGCGGTGTTAAAACATGTATCGCTGTGCTGTCCTTTCTTCGAAGGGAACTCGCCAGAGTATCCGGGATATAATCCAACACATCAATTGCCTGCTGTATCCGCGCTGCCCTGTCGTGCGACACACCTGCCGTACCGTTTAAATAATTCGAAACCGTCCCAACAGATACACCTGCATGTTTTGCCACCTGTGTAATTGTGGCTCTTTTCTTCGTAGATTTATCCATTCATCATTTCCTCTATACAAAGCCACATTTGAAACGTTTCAATATGGCAATTATACATTCATGATTTAAGTATGTCAATATAATCGTTATAAATTGCATAATCTAAAATCTATTTTCAGTACTTTTCTGCAAATATTGCACAATATTTTTGTGTAATAGCTACAACAAAAGGAAGTCATAATATGAAAATACGCAAAAGAAAAGGACCTGCCAACGGCAAGCCCCCTTCGAAGTTGTTTTATAACAAATTATTTAACCAGCGCTACTGTATCTCTGCAGATTGCAAGTTCTTCGTTTGTAGGAATAACTGCAACTTTAACTTTTGAATTTGGAGTAGAGATAACAATTTCTTCGCTAAATGTATCATTTGCTTTGTCATCGATTTCAACGCCAAGATATCCGAAATAATTGCAGACATCTTTACGAAGCTGGCCTACATTCTCACCAATACCAGCTGTAAATACAATTGCATCTACACCGTTCATAGCTGCTACATAGCCGCCAACAAATTTAGCGATACCATAGCAAAGTACATCATAAGCATTCTTAGCATCTTCGTTTCCATCTGCGATAGCAGCTCTGATGTCACGCATATCACTGCCGACTCCGGACATACCCTGAAGACCGGATTTCTTGTTCAGCACATTCATAACACCTGCGATGTCAAGGTTTTCTTTCTTTGCAATGAATTCAACAATTGCCGGATCAATATTACCGGAACGAGTTCCCATAACAACGCCCTCAAGTGGTGTAAGTCCCATAGTTGTATCTACACATTTGCCGTTCTGAACAGCACTGATGGAAGATCCGTTTCCAAGATGACAAACAATAACTTTGGAGTTGTCTTTGTCAAGTCCAAGGAATTCTACAGCACGTTTGGATACAAAGCTGTGTGAGGTTCCGTGGAAACCATATCTTCTTACTTTGTATTTTTTGTAGTATTCGATCGGAAGTCCGTACAGATATGCTTTTGCAGGCATTGTCTGATGGAAAGCTGTATCAAATACACCAACCTGCGGTACACCTGGCATAAGCTCAGAGCAGACATCAATACCGATCAGGTTTGCCGGGTTATGAAGTGGTGCAAGATCGTTACACTCTTTTACTGCTGCGATCATTTCATCTGTGATCACTGCAGAAGCTGCAAATTTTTCTCCACCATGTACGACACGATGTCCGATTGCATCTACTTCTTTCAGGCTCTTGATAGCGCCTGTTTTTTCGTTTGTAAGAGCATCCAGTACAAACTGGATAGCTTCTTTGTGTGTAGGCATTGCACACTCTGTGATTTCTTTATCAAGTCCGGCTTTCTGATAAACCAGTCTTCCGTCGATTCCGATTCTCTCGCAAAGACCCTTTGCCAGAACATCCTCTGTATCAGAGTTGATGAGCTGATATTTCAGGGAGGAACTTCCGCAGTTAATTACCAATACATTCATCTTAATATTCTCCTATTCAATAAGTTTCAAAATATGTAATTCTTATTTGTCTTCAGCCTGGCACTGTACAGCTGTGATAGCAACAACACCAACGATATCATCTGCAGAGCATCCTCTGGAGA
>ADJS01014661.1_pt1 | contig 10262 bp, 10 predicted proteins | sample 268128 | NCBI WGS metagenome assembly ADJS01 (sample SAMN00007486, study PRJNA43253) | human gut metagenome | isolation source: feces sample TS28 | reverse complement strand
AAAGATAGTCGTTGGCTCCGGCATCCAATCCCTCCACCTTGTCCTTCACCTCACTGCGGGCGGAAAGGATCAGCACAGGGGTCTTACGATCCCTTTGACGAAAGGTGCGCAGTACTGTCATGCCATCCTTACCGGGCAGGTTCAGATCCAACAGAACCAGATCATACCGCTCTGTGCCAAGAAGCTCCAGTGCCTTATCTCCATCGTAACAGTGATCCACGCTGTATGCCAGACGCCGCAGACTGCGGACGATTGTCTCGCACAGGACGCGCTCATCTTCAATGACCAAAAGGTGCATAAGAATCCTCCTATTTTAATAGCGATTGTTTTCCCATAATTATAGCAGAAGCAGATAAAGTTTGTGTTAATTTTTCATTCTTAACAGAGACTTTAACTTATTTGTGATATGATCAGAACGTAAAAAAAAGAAAGGATGATAAAAAATTGCGTTACAAGAAAAAAGTCGCAGCGCAGATCGCACTGCTGATAACAGGAGCTGCAATGCTGTGCTTTGGTGCCTGGAGAGGCGAGGCAGCGACGGTACTGAGTAAAGCCATCAAATTATGTCTGGAGTGTGTGGGAATTGGATAAGAAAATTTCAGGTGTATCACAGCTTATGTCCCGTTTTCGGGGCTGGATTCAGGCAGGCGCAGCTTTATTGACCAATCTGCATCTGCCGAATTTATCAAGGGCGGACTCTATCAGGGCACAGGAAAAACGGTCTGCGTACCGGGGCTGAATTGCTACTCCTGTCCGGCAGCCTCCGGCGCCTGTCCCATTGGGGCATTTCAGGCAGTGGCAGGCTCCTCACGGTTTCGCTTTTCCTATTATGTAACCGGCTTTCTCATTTTGCTGGGAGTATTGCTGGGACGCTTTATTTGCGGGTTTTTATGCCCCTTCGGCTGGTTTCAGGAGCTGCTGCATAAAATTCCGACGAAAAAGCTCTCCACAAAAAAGCTGAAGCCCCTGACCTATCTGAAATACGTGGTTTTGCTGGTAATGGTAGTCTTGCTGCCGGCATTGGTTGTAAACGATGTAGGCATGGGAGATCCTTTTTTCTGCAAATACCTCTGTCCTCAGGGTGTGCTGGAGGGGGCGATCCCGCTGTCTATTGCCAATTCCGGCATCCGGGCGGCACTTGGCTCTCTTTTTACATGGAAATTCACCATTTTGCTGGGAATCCTTGTACTGAGCATATTGTTCTATCGCCCCTTCTGTAAATGGCTTTGTCCGTTGGGAGCATTTTATGCCCTGATGAACCGGGTGTCCCTTTTTCAGATGAAGGTGGACGAGAGCAAATGTGTTTCCTGCGGGAAATGCGCCGGAGCCTGCAAAATGGATGTGGATGTGACAAAAACACCCAATCATGGGGAGTGCATCCGCTGCGGGATGTGCGTTCGTGCCTGTCCTACCGGTGCGGTTTGCTTCCGCTACGGCTTTGGCGACGGGAAAGAGGCTGCAAATGAAACGACAAAAGAAGCTGTAAATGAAACGACAAAGAAAACTACAAAAAAAACAAATATGGAGGAATCAAAATGAACAAAAAGAAATGGATCAAACTGGGACTGACTGTACTGCTGGCATTTTCTCTTACAGCCTGCGGCACAAAGGACAGCGGGAATGCAGATCAGAGCAACAGTGCTGTTACGATGACGGCGGAAGCAGAAAATGCCCAGGAGGCACTTTCTACGTATAAGAAGCTGATGGATCAGGAGAACGAGATTCTTTCGGAGAATACCGATTTGTGGGAAAAGGTCTATATGGAGGCTGACAAGGGTTCAGCCATGCTGGAAAACGGAAAAAACTACGGAGATTTTCTGCTGGACACGATAGAGAATGTCAAAGATCAGTTTTCGGACGAAGAATATGAGCTGCTCAAAACCTCTGCTGAAAAGATCAGCGAGATAGAAAACAAGCTGACGGAGCTGGAGCAAAAATATCCTGAGATCGTGGAGCAATCCATGGACAGTGAAACGAGTATCCCTGGGGACAGTGCCCAGGCAGGCTCCTCTGAGGATAGCAGTGTACAGAAGTTTCCTGCCTTTGAAGGCAAGGATCTGGATGGAAACCCGGTCAAGAGTGACGAGCTGTTTTCCGGGAATGCAGTAACCGTGGTGAATTTCTGGTTTACCACCTGCAGTCCCTGCGTAGGCGAGCTTGGGGAGCTGGATGCGCTGAACAAAGAGCTTGCAGAGAAAAACGGCGCACTCATCGGTGTGAACTCCTTTACGCTGGATGGGAATGAGGCAGAAATTTCCGAGGCGAAGGACGTACTGGCCAAGAAAGGCGCTACGTATCAGAATGTGTATTTTGACTCTGACAGCGAGGCGGGAAGATTTACCACCGGCATTTATGCCTATCCCACTACCTATGTAGTAGATCGGAACGGCAATATCGTCGGGGATCCCATCGTGGGCGCTATTACGGAGAAGAATCAGGCGGAAACGCTGCAAAAACTCATAGATCAGGCCATTGCTTCCGATACGGGAGAAAACGAGGAATAACAGGACTACAGGCTGTGGCATCACCCGACAAATTTTTGAAAAGTGCATTGGATTTCCTGATGTAAGATGGTAAAATGTCTTCAAGGCAGAAAAATAGCACGTGTCGTGCATAGCTAAAATTTGGAGGGAAGCATGGGAAAATCAACAGTTTATTTTACGGATTTCAGGTGCCCGGTTGGTACAAGTCAGCTGGATAAGTTAAAAAAGGTCTGTCTCGCGGCAGGCATCAAAAACATTGATATGGACGGCAAGTTTGTCGCGATTAAAATGCACTTCGGCGAGCTTGGAAATCTGGCATTTCTGCGTCCGAACTATGCAAAGGCAGTGGCAGATCTGTGTAAGGCACAGGGTGGCGTTCCGTTTTTGACGGATTGCAACACCCTTTATCCCGGCAGCCGCAAAAATGCGCTGGAGCATTTGGACTGTGCAAATTTAAACGGCTTTAATACCATCACAACAGGCTGTCAGATTTTGATCGGAGACGGTCTGCGGGGTACGGACGAGGTAGAAGTACCGGTTCCGAATGCAGAGTATTGTCCTGCACCGAAGATCGGACGTGCAATTATGGATGCGGATATTTTTATCAGTCTGACGCACTTTAAGGGACATGAATCTACCGGATTTGGCGGTGCCATCAAAAATATCGGCATGGGCTGCGGCAGCCGTGCAGGCAAGATGGAGCAGCATACCAGCGGAAAGCCGGCTATCGATCTGGAAAAATGCCGCGGCTGCAGACGCTGTGCACATGAGTGCGGAAGCGATGCGATTACATATCTGAATGGAAAAGCGGTTATCGATTACGACAAATGTAAGGGCTGCGGACGCTGTATCGGAGCATGCAGCTTTGATGCAGTCTACAATGAAAACAGCTGTGCAAACGAGCTGCTGGACCGGAAGATGGCAGAATATGCGATGGCTGTCTGTCAGAACCGTCCCTGCTTCCATATTTCACTGGTGCAGGATATCAGCCCCAACTGCGACTGTCATGGCGAAAATGATGCGCCGATCCTGCCGGATATCGGTATGTTTGCAAGCTTTGACCCGGTAGCACTGGATCAGGCGTGTGCGGATGCCTGCCTGCAGGCGACTCCGATCGCAAACAGCCAGCTTGGAGAACATCTGGCAAAGCCCGACTGGCATCATCATCACGATCATTTCCTGGATTCCAATCCGAATGTGGAATGGGAAGCGACGCTGGATCAGGCAGAAAAAAATCGGTCTGGGCACCCGTGCATATGAACTGAAACGGGTCTGAATTGATGTGTATTACCAAAAACGGCTCCGAAAACAGGGAGCCGTTTTTGGCAGATCATCTAAAAAAGAGGAGGATATGGGGTATGTCTTATTTTCAGGATGCGTCACCGGAATCGCTGGGGATCAGTTCCGGGGGAATTCTCCGGTTTCTGGACCGGATGGAGGAAAAGAACATCGAGCTGCACAGCTTTATGGTGGTGCGGCATGGGAAATGTGCGGCAAAGGGCTGGTGGAAGCCGTATGCACCGGAGCTTGCGCACCCGCTGTATTCTTTTGGCAAGACCCTGACGGCAACGGCAATCGGGTTTGCACGACAGGAAAAAATCCTGTCACTGGAGGAGCGGTTAGTGGATCTTTTTCCGGAGCTTCTTCCGAAGGAGCCGTCAGAAAATCTGCAGAAGGTCACCCTCTGGCATCTCCTGACCATGAGCTGCGGACATGAGACGGAAATTGATATGGAATCCCCGACTGGATTCGGGAGTTTTTACAGCATCCGTTTTTACATGAGCCGGGAACATTTTATAAATACAATACGGCGGGCACAAACATGCTGGCGGCTGTGTTGAAGAGAAAAACAGGCTGCGATGTGACGGAATTTTTAAAGCCCCGTCTGCTGGAGCCCCTGGGCATCACTTCCCTGACCTGTTCGAAGTGCCAGGGACCGGAAGCGGTGGAAATGGCTGGCGGCGGTATGCGGATGACGACAGAGGACATGGCGCGTTTTTATTTATTTTGTGTTAAACCGTGGACGCTGGGAAGGCAGGCAGCTGCTGGAAGAGGAATGGTTTGACCTTGCCTGCACCAAGCAGATCGAGACTGCCGGAGATGCGGAAGGACACGTCAAAGAATGGGCTTACGGCTACGGATTCCAGTGCTGGATGTGCAGAACACCCGGATCTTTCCGTGCGGATGGCGCCTTCGGACAGTTCGGCGTTGTGCTGCCTGATAAGGATCTGTTTGTGATCCTGACGACGGGAACCTATCAGACCCAGGACGAGCTGGATGGAATTTTTGAAGAAATCGTTCCGACCCTGACAGACAGTGCACAGGAGGCGTCGGCGGCAGCAGACGTGCTGAAAGAGCGTACCGGACAGCTGACAATCAAAGCGGGCGCTTTGTCCGAAAAAATCCACCACATTGCGATCATCGGAAGCGATTATGAGCGCTCCAGACATTTTTATGTGGATCTGCTCGGCTTTACGGTGATCCGGGAAAACCACCGGAAAGACAAAGCAGACTGCAAGATCGATCTGAAATGCGGAGAGCAGGAGATCGAGCTGTTTATCAAGCCGGATGCACCCAAGCGTCCGAGTTATCCGGAGGCACAGGGACTTCGGCATCTCGCATTTTTTGTGGAGAGCGTGGAGAATACGGTTGTGCGGTTAAACAGCCTCGGAATTGTGACAGAGCCGATCCGTACCGATGAGTTTACCGGAAAACCGATGACATTTTTTGCAGATCCCGACGGACTTCCGTTGGAAATTCACGAATAAACTTTCGAAACAATACACCCTACGAATCAAAAGCTCCTGTGCAGGAATATGCACAGGAGCTTTTTGAAGTGAATTTTGGTGATTTAATTTTCCAGCTTCGAGATATCGGTTCCGAAGTATTTTTCCGACAATGCGGTCAGCTCGCCGGATTCGTCCAGCTTTGCGAGAGCGTCGTTGATGGCTGCAAGCAGCGTCTTTGTATCGTCGCCCTTGCGGACGGGGATTGCAACCTTTTCTACCTCGTCGGACAAAGCGGCGATTTTGATATCTGCATCAGGATGTGCCTTTAAGTAGTCATAATAGGTCACTTCCGTGTTGAGGGTTGCATCGATTCGGTTGGAAAGTAAAAGCTCGATGGTCTGATTCAGGTCATCGACGCCCTTTACCTCTGCACCGTATTTTTCCGCAAGGGTTGCATAGGTACTGCTGATGGTGTTTGCAGTGTGTTTTCCCTTTAAATCCTCCATGGAATGAATTTCGTCGTAGTCGCTGCGGACGATGACAGCAGTTTTATTATAGGCATAAGGTACGGAAAAATCGTATTTTTCCTGACGCTCTGGTGTAACACCTACGCCGTTTACCATGATGTCGTAGCGGCCGTCGTCCAGGCCGGCGAGCAGACCGTCCCATTCGCCCTCGACGAAGTTGACATCGACGCCGAGCTCATTTGCGATCAGCTTTGCAACCTCTACGTCGTAGCCCACCAGCTCGTCGTTTTCATCGTGATAGGTCCAGGGGGCCCAGGTACCCTCCATGGCAACCGTGATGCTGCCCCGTGCCTGGATCTGGTCTAACAGGTCTTTGCCTGCTGTGTTGGAGACAGCTGCTGCAGTGTTGTCAGAACCGCAGCCGGTTAAAGCAGCCGCTGCCAGCATAGAGCCGGAAAGCAGCAGTGCAATAGATTTTTTGAAAGTCATAAAAAAATAACTCCTTTCTGATATTCCTGCCAGCGGCAGCCGGACAGGTAAAGCGCCGGATTACTGCTGGTCAAAAGACTGTAAAAATGCTTTGGTACGTTCTTCTTTCGGATTTGCAAAAAACTCCTTCGAGGGTCCCTGTTCCACGATACGCCCGTTTTCCATCAGGATGACCTTGTTGGAAACATTTTTGGCAAAGCTCATTTCGTGTGTGACGACAATCATCGTCATTCCCTCGTTTGCCAGGGAACGCATGACGGAAAGGACCTCACCGGTCAGCTCCGGGTCGAGGGCCGAAGTCGGTTCATCGAAATAGATGATTTCCGGTTGGGCGGCAATGGCACGCGCGATTGCGACACGCTGCTGCTGACCGCCGGAAAGCTGTGCCGGATAAGCGTCGCTGCGGTCGGCAAGCCCGACCTTTTCCAACGCCTTCATAGCGATTTCACGTGCCTGCTCTTTGGGCATTTTGCGGCCGACAATCAGTCCCTCTGTGACGTTTTTGAGGGCGGTTTTGTTGGCGAATAAGTTATAGCTCTGGAACACGAAGGCAGTCTTTTTGCGGAGCCGGGCGATGTCCTTTTTGGAAATTTTATTCATCGCAAAGGTTTCCTGGTCAAAGACCATCGTGCCCTCGTCGGCGTGCTCCAGATAATTCAGGCAGCGCAGCAGTGTGGTTTTGCCAGAACCGCTCGGACCGATGATGGCGATAACATCTCCCTGTTTTACGTCCAGATCGATTCCGCCTAAGACAGGAGTGCTGCCAAAGGATTTATGAATATTTCGGATTTCCAGCATAGGTCAGACTCCTTTCTGTCCGTAGGAACCGAGTTTTTTCTCACCGACAGCCTGAAGCTTTGTCAGGACGGTGGAGAAGATCAGGTAGATCAGACCGACTTCGAGATACAGAAGAAGCGGCTCGTAGGTACGGGCAACGATTCGCTGGGTTACCATGAACATTTCCGTTACGGTGATGTTGGCTGCCAGAGAGGTATCCTTGACCATGGAGATCAGGGAGTTGGACAGCGGCGGAAATGCGGTACGCATCGCCTGGGGGAGCACGATGCGGAAAATGGTCTGTAAATAGGAAAGTCCTGCACAAAGACCGGCTTCCAGCTGACCCTTCGGGACGGCTTCCAGTGCCGCCCGGATGGTTTCTGCACAGTAAGCGCCTTCATTTAAAGAAAAGACGATGACTGCGGCGGGAAACGGATCCAGGACGATGCCGACTCTGGACAGACCGAAGAACACGACGAACAGCTGTACCAAAAGCGGCGTCCCACGGAAAATCCAGATATAAAAGCGGGCGATCTGCTTGAGTCCCTGAATATTTGCAAACTGCACAAGGGCCGCAACCACCGCGATCACCAGCGCCAGCGAAAAGGAAATAATTGTCAGCGGGATGGTTGCCGTCAGGCCCGGGAGCAGGATTTTGGGAAAAGAGTCTAAAAATAGCTGCCATAATCGACTGCTGAACATGATAAGTATCCTCCTTATTCTGCCTTCGGGGCATAGTTTTCCAGCGCACTTAAGATCGGACGGGAAAGTCGGTCGGAAGGCTTTTTAGGGCTGTCGTTTTTTTCAGACGAATCTTCTTCCTTCTCAATAATATCCCGGATTGCCTGCATCTGCTCGTCGAGGACAGCGCTTAAGCGTGCGCATTCGCTCAGCTGGTAGGAGGTCTGCTCCATTAACTCGGGTGACAGGTCTTTTTTATAGCGGAGCTGGTGTTCGAGATTTGCCCAGAACTCCATGGCAATCGTGCGCAGCTGTACCTCCGCTTTCATGATTTTTTTCTCATTCTGTAAAAAGATCGGCACCTCGATAATCAGATGCAGGCTGCGATAACCGTTTCTCTTCGGATTTTTGATGTAATCCTTGCGCTCGATCAGCGTGATATCGTCCTGCTGCAGCAGGCAGTCGGCGAGCATGTAAATATCGTCCACAAAGGAGCAGACGACACGGATGCCTGCGATGTCGAAGATGTTGTTTTCAATTGCCTCGAGGGTAAAGGGCAGCTTTTTTCGAAGCATTTTGTCCAGAATGCTGTCGGGGGACTTTAAGCGGCTCTGGATGCTGTCGATGGGGTTGCGGTCGTGCTGGAGGGAAAAGCGTTCGTTTAATACGCGGAATTTCGTTTCAATCTCCATAATCGCGCAGCGATAGCAGGACATCAGATCCCTCGTGGAGCTGGAAAGCTCCTGAAACGCGCGGATCGAGTGGTCAGCAAGGGCGTTGCGCATTCTTTCCTGAAGGTTCTGGAAAGGGTCTTTTTTGGTATCCATTGGTTGAAAGTTCCTTTCTTAACGGTGGTGGCGGTATCAGATCTCTCCGATCAGGTAGTCCTGTCTGCCGTCGCGCAGGAACACGGGGAGCGTATCCATCGGCGCATCCGCCATGATCCACTGACCGCCCTCATAAACTACTCCGGTGCGGGCATCTGTCCAGGATGCGCCGGCAGGAAGATAAACCTGTCTGTCTACTGCATGCTCATGGCAGATCGGTGCGACTAAAAGATCAGATCCAAACAGGTAGGAATCCTTGATGTCCCAGCAGATCGGATCGGACGGGAATTCATAAAACAGAGCACGGAGCACCGGATGACCGTTTTCGTGTGCCTGCTGCATGAGGCTTCTTGTATAGTCTCGCATCAGCTCACGGACATGGATGAATTTTGTCATGATCTGATAAGCCTCTTCGCCATAGCTCCATACCTCGTTATCGGTTCCGGTTCCCTCGCGAAGCTCGCCCGCCTTGTTATAAATTGGGGTATAGGGCTGGCGGCTGCCATGCAGACGCATAACAGGACAGAAGGTACCGAACTGGAACCAGCGGATCAGCAGCTCTTTAAAATCGGGATCTGCAGCAACGCCGTTATGGAAACCGCCGATATCGGTTGTCCACCACGGAATGCCGGAAAGTCCCATATGGATTCCGGCACAGATCTGCTTACGGAAGTCCTCATAAGTTGACATAATATCTCCGGACCAGACCAGAGCACCGTAACGCTGGCTGCCTGCCCATGCGCAGCGGATCAGATTGACGATGTCGTCCTGACCGTTTTCCTTTTGCCCCTCGTAGAAAAGCCGCGCGTATTCTCTGGGATAGATATTGCCGGTTTCCAGTACCGTACCGGAATAGTAACGGTAGTTTTCAAAATCGTAGGACGTATACTCCGGCTCTGCAACGTCCAGCCAGAATGTGCGAATGCCGAGGTCCGCGTAGTTTTGTTTGCATTTTTCCCAGACATAGCGGCGTGTTTTGGGATTGGTTGCGTCCATAAAGGCATTATTGCCGTGGAAGATCATCTGGACATCGACGCCGGAGTTGGATTTTACCAGCATATTCTGCTGCTTCATCTCTTCGTAGTTTTCACTGCGAAAATCTACGGCAGGCCAGATAGAAACCATGGTTTCTACGCCGAGCTCCTGCAGCTCCTTTATCATGGCAGCAGGATCCGGGAAGAATTCTTCATCGAAACGCCAGTCACCACAGTAGGGCCAGTGATAGAAGTCGATCACGATGACGTCCAGGGGGATATTCCGTTTCTTGTATTCACGGGCAATGGAAAGCACCTGCTCCTGATTATAGTAGCGCAGCTTGCACTGCCAGAAGCCAAGACCGTATTCGGGCATCATGGGAGCTTTTCCGGTTGCGTTGGCATAAGCTTCTTCTATTTCAGCAGGAGTGTCGCCTGCAGTGATCCAGTAGTCCAGCTGTTTACAGGAGCGGGCGGTCCACTGTGTCGTATTCGTGCCGAAATGGACATCTCCCACAGCGGCATTATTCCATAAGAAGCCATAACCGAGACTGGAAACGTAAAAGGGGATGCTCGCCTGTGAGTTGCGGTGGGCAAGCTCCAGATTACAGCCTTTTAAATTGAGGGTTTCCTGCTGATACTGTCCCATACCGTAGATTTTTTCTTGATGGGTTGGAGAGAAAGGATGCGGTCAGGAAAAAAGAGTCACCAGGCAGGGACTGAAAGCGACGTGCCTTTAAAAACAGGGCACCGCCGTTTGGAATTTCCTGCAGCAGAAGCTCGCCCTTTTGATTATAATAGGAAATCTGCAGCTCATCGCCCCAGTTCCTGCAGG
>ADJS01018013.1_pt1 | contig 10270 bp, 7 predicted proteins | sample 268128 | NCBI WGS metagenome assembly ADJS01 (sample SAMN00007486, study PRJNA43253) | human gut metagenome | isolation source: feces sample TS28 | reverse complement strand
CAACGAATGAGGGAAGTACACAGGAGGCTTCCACCAAAACAACGGGAACGGAAAGCGGAGGGATTTCAAAGGACAAGATCAAGGTAGGGGTTTTGCACTTATCGGATCCGGCAGAAGGCAGTGGATATACCTATACACATGATCTCGGCATTCAGGCAATGCAGCAGAATCTTGGATTATCAGATGAACAGATTGACAGAAAAATAAATGTTGATGATTCCGATAAAGAGGCAACCGAAAAAGCGATTCAGGAGTGTGTGGATGATGGATGCAATATTATTTTTACCACCAGCTGGGGATATATATGGATGCTACGGAGGAGATGGCGGAAAAATATCCGGATATATATTTTGCACATGGAACAGGATACAAAAGCAACGGAAAGAATTTTGTAAACTATTTCGGGCGAATCTATCAGGCAAGATATTTAAGCGGAATCGTAGCGGGAATGAATACCAAAACCAATAAGCTGGGATATGTGGCAGCGATGGATTCCTCCAATTCCGAAGTGACAGGAGGTATTGATGCCTTTGCACTTGGGGTGTATTCCGTGAAACCGGAAGCAAAAATCTATGTAAAAGTCACGAACAGCTGGTTTGACCCGGATGCGGAGAAAGCAGCAGCACAAACCCTGTTAAATATGGACTGTGATGTGGTCGCGCAGCACTGTGATACAGAATATCCACAGACAATGGCACAGGAAAAAGGGGTGTATGGTATCGGGTACAATTCCGATATGAGCAAAAATGCTCCGGATGCCTGTTTGTGCAGCGTGATCTGGAACTGGGGTGCTTATTATACAGCAGCAGTGCAGAGCGTGATTGACGGTACCTGGGATGGAAGCAATTATTATGGCGGTATGAATGAAAATCTGGTAGGGATTACGTCACTTGCTGATTTTTGCGCGGATGGAACACAGGAGGCTGTGGATACTGCAAAAGAAGATATTTTATCCGGGAAAAACGGTGTGTTTGATGGTGTGATTGAAACAAATACCGGGGAAACGGTTGGTGAAGAAGGAAAAACGCTGGATGATGCCACAATTACAGGTGGAATCAACTGGTATTTTAAAACCGTTGAAGTGGTAGAATAGGGGGCATATATGAGTATACGAAAGAAAATTCTTGCAATCAGCATAGGACCGGTGCTGGTATTAGGGGTAATTACCCTGCTTTTTATACTTACGATGGTTAAAAGCTCCCTGATGGATGAGGTACAGGATGCATTAAAAGGTACCGCGGCAGCCACCCTTGCCGCTTATGACCAGAATACCGGGGATTATCTGGAAAGTACCAATGGGGATATCTGGAAAGGAAGCTATAATATATCAAAGTCGGAGAGTCTTGTGGACCGGATCAAAGAGAATACCGGTATGGATGTAACCTTTTTTTATGGAAACAAAAGGATTATGACATCTGCGCTGGATAAAAAAGGAAACCGTATCCTTGGTTCAGAAGCCGGAGAGCGTGTGGTGAATCAGGTGATCAAAGGGAAAAAGCCGTTTTTCAGTACAAATGTTTCACTGGATGGGACGAGAAATTATGGATATTTTATTCCAGTGTATCAGAATGGAACGACAGATCAGGTTATCGGTATGGTGTTTGTCGGAACCAATAAGGCACAAAAAGATGCAATTGTCAATAAAATCCTTGGAAGTATTATGATGGCATTGCTTGTAGTGATGCTTTTGTGCATTGTTACGGCGATGCGCATGGCAGCCTCTATCAGTAAAAATATCAAAAAACAGTGTTGCTGTTGTAGGAAAACTTGCAGATGGTGATTTAAATGTGTGGGTAGATGAAAAACTTCTGAAACGAAAGGATGAGATTGGTGATCTGTCTCGCGGAACCATGACATTAAGGGATGCCATGAAGTCCGTAATCCGGGATATTTCAGAAAATGCAAAGCAGCTGCTTTCAACGTCACAGATTCTGGGTACGGCAGCAGACAACACCAATGGAACAATGTCACAGGTACAGCAGGCGGTCAGCCTTGTAGTGGATAATTCCAGTGAGCAGGCGAAAAATTCGAGAAATACTTCGGATCATATGAAAATTATGGGGGAGAATATCACGGAAACTACAGCAGAGGTACAAAATCTGGATCAAAATGCCACATTTATGCATTCTTCCAGCGAAAATGCTTCCGCAACGCTGGAAAAACTCTGTGGGATCAATGAACAGGTGGAGCAGATGCTGGCACAGGTTCAGCAGCAGACCGACCGGACAAACGATTCTGTACAGAAGATCCAGCAGGCCACAACCATCATTTCTTCTATTGCAGAGGAAACCAATCTGCTGAGCCTGAATGCCTCCATTGAAGCTGCCCGGGCGGGAGAAAGCGGCCGCGGATTCGCTGTGGTGGCAGGTCAGATTAAGAAACTTGCAGAGCAATCGGATCAGTCGAGTCAGGAAATTGAGCAGATAGCGTCAACGCTGATCAGGGATTCTTCCCTTGCTGTGGAAAGTATGCAGAGTATGCAGCAGATTATTACCAGCCAGAGTGAGAGCATGGCAGAAACGCAGAATATTGTAAAAGAAGTGCTGGGCGAAATTAACAGTTCCATGCAGAGCATCAAACAGATCAAAGCAAGTACCAGACGTCTGGAAGATTCCAGAAATGAAGTCGTTCAGGCAGTTGGGGAATTGTCCGGAATTGCGGAAGAAAATGTGGAAAGCACGAAAAAAACCTACGATGGAACACAGGAAGTTGTGGGAACGTTCCAACAGGTATATGTAAGTGCCGAGCAGTTGCGTGAGATTTCTGATAAACTGGTAAAAGGAATCGGGTATTTTCATATTTAAAAGAAACACAGAGTGTCGGAAAATTCCGGCACTCTTTTTATGTCATGAATCTGGTATAAATCCTGTGATTCTGATATTCATAAATTTGTAAATCCGTTACAATGGGGTAAAAGGCTTGAAAATTGAAAGGTTGGAGGTTTCACATGAATTTTGGATATTTTGATGATGAGAAAAGAGAGTATGTAATCACACGCCCGGATACACCGGCACCGTGGGCGAATTATCTGGGGTCACCGGAGTATGGTGCGCTGATTTCAAATAATGCAGGAGGATACAGTTTTGCCAGATCTGGTGCAAACGGAAGAATCCTGCGTTATATTTTTAACCAGTTTGATCAGCCGGGACGCTATATTTATCTGCGGGATAATGAGAGCAAAGACTACTGGTCTGCATCCTGGCAGCCGGTAGGAAAAGATCTGGAAAGTTATAAAAGTGAGTGTCATCATGGAACAGCATACACAAAGATGCTTGCAGATTACAGTGGAATCCATTCTGAAGTATGTTATTATGTGCCGTTGAATCAGACATATGAGGTCTGGCATCTGAAAGTGACCAATGCGTCAGCGTGTGAAAGAAACCTGACCATCACCGGTTATGCGGAATTTACCAACAACAATAATTATGAACAGGATCAGGTAAATCTGCAGTATTCCCAGTTCATCACGAGTACGGTATTTGAGACAAACCGTATCCGGCATATTATTCACGGTAATCTGGACTGGGTGAAAGAAGGAGAGGAAGTGGATAACAAGCTTGCAATCTCCCGTTTCTTTGCACTGACCGGTGCACCGGTGGACAGTTACTGTGGAGATAAAGAATCGTTTCTTGGACGCTATCACGGATATCATAATCCGGTGGGGGTGGAAAACGGAAAATTATCCGGGGAAATGTGCTACAACGAAAACGGGTGCGGAGCACTGGCAACTCAGATGCTTCTGAAACCGGGAGAAACAAAGGAAATTGCATTTCTTGTCGGAATGAAAGAACATGAGGAAGCAGAAGCAATCTGTAACCGCTATGCAGATGTGGCAGCACAGTGTGAGACGGAACTGAAAGAACTGACGGGCTATTGGCATGAAAAACTGGAACATTTTCAGGTACATACACCAAGCAGGGAATTTGATACCATGATCAATACCTGGAACGCATACAACTGTTTTATGACATTCATCTGGTCACGTGCGGCGTCGTTTTTCTACTGTGGTCTGCGAAACGGTTACGGATACCGCGATACCGTGCAGGATATTCAGGGTGTGATTCATCTTGCACCGGAGATGGCACTCGAAAAGATCCGGTTTATGCTTTCGGCACAGGTGGATAACGGAGGAGGACTTCCACTTGTCAAATTTACACACAATGCCGGACATGAGGATACGCCGGATGATGCTTCCTATGTACAGGAAACCGGGCATCCGGCATATCGTGCGGATGATGCTCTGTGGCTGTTTCCAACGGTATATAAATATATTGCGGAGTCCGGAAATCTGGCATTTATCGATGAAGTGATTCCGTTTGCCAATAAAGATGAAGCCACTGTATACGAGCACTTGAAGAGAGCACTTGCGTTTTCTGTGAATCATCTGGGACCGCACGGACTTCCGGCAGGACTTTATGCGGACTGGAATGACTGTCTGCGTCTGGGCAAAAATGGAGAGTCCTCGTTTGTTGCACTGCAGTTTTATTATGCAATGACGATTTTAAAACAGTTTGCCGCATACAAAGAAGATCAGGCATATATGGATTATCTGGAAGAAGAACAGAAAAAACTTGGAACATTAATTAACAATCTCTGCTGGAATGAGGATCGTTTTATCCGTGGATTTACGGAAGCCGGAGAGGTGATTGGAAAACGCACGGATCCGGAAGCAAATATGTGGCTGAATCCACAGAGCTGGGCTGTGATCAGTGGACTGGCAACAAAGCAGCAGGCAGAACTTTCCATGGAAAATGTAAGAAAGCGGTTAAACACAGAGTATGGAGCGATTCTGATGGATCCACCATATCACCTGCATGCATTTGACGGAGCACTGGCTGTGATTTACAATCCCGGTACAAAAGAAAATGCCGGTATCTTTTCCCAGTCGCAGGGATGGCTGATTCTGGCAGAAGCATTGCTGGGGCATGGGGATCAGGCATTTACCTATTTTATGGAAAATGCACCGTCTGCACAGAACGATCGTGCTGAGATCCGGAAACTGGAGCCATACTGTTATGGACAGTTTACGGAAGGAAAAGACAGCCCGCATTTTGGTCGTTCCCATGTGCACTGGCTGACCGGAACTGCTTCCACTGTAATGGTAGGATGTGTGGAAGGAATCCTTGGCATGCGTCCGGACTTTGGAGGACTTCGTATTGCACCATCCATTCCGGCGGACTGGGATCAGTTTACCATTGAGAAGGATTTCCGGGGAAAACATCTTCATATTGTGGTAGAAAATCCAGAGCATGTACAGAGTGGATGCAAAGCGTTGTACGTGAATGAGGAAAAGATGGAAGACAACTACATTCCGGTAGAAAAAATGACCGATCAGACGAAGGTACGCCTTGTGATGGCATAGAAGGGAGAAGTTATGAAAAACGATATGCAGTTTACAGGAAAAAACGGAGAATTTCAAATCCGTCATATGGTTGAAAAAACACAGCTCAATTTTCCGGTGGCAAATGAAGAGGGAATCAAAAGCAGCGTGACGCAGACCTTCGGCGGCGATTGTAAGCTGGATCAGAACCATTTTCTGCTGGAACCGGTGAGCATCGAAAATCTGCACAATAACAGAAGTACCCGCAATGTCTGGTGTACAATCAACCGGAAGGAACATGTGTCACTGACCGGAGTTTCGGCGCAGGCAGAATATGCACATTTCCTTGGAAAAGAGGAGGAAGTGACATTCGATGCCGGATTTATGTGGCAGGAGACGAAGCGGGAATTAAAAGAACAGAAAATCGAGGCAGCCGTGCGGATCTTTGCTCCGCTTGGAGTACCGGCAGAACTGATGCAGGTGCGCGTTACCAATAAATCGGATATGGATATGTGTGTGCGCGTGACTTCTGCTATCCCAATTTACGGCAGAAGCGCGGATAATCTGCGCGATCACCGCCATGTAACTTCCCTGCTTCACCGGATCCGTACTACCGGACGCGGCGTGATCTGTAAACCGGTATTGTCATTTGATGAACGCGGACATCAGAAAAATCATATGATTTATTTTGAGATGGGCAGTCAGGGAGATGGAACAAAACCGGAATCGTTCTTCCCAACGGTGGAATCGTTTATCGGAGAAACCGGAACTTTTCTGGCACCGGATGCGCTTAAAAATAAAGGAAAAGGCTGTCCGGCCGGTTGTACCGTGGATGGAAAAGAAGCAATGGGGGCGATGGTATTTCCGGAGATTACCCTTGCAGCAGGAGCACATGTCGATTATATTCTGCTTGGTGGCATGACAGAGGATCTGAAGCTGGCAGAACAGGCAGCAGAAATGTTTTGCACGACCGAACAGGCAGATGCTGCCTTTGAACAGGCAAAAAATTACTGGAATGGGCTGGTCAATATTTCCTTTGAAACCGGAAACCCCAAAGAAGACAGTTATCTGAAATGGATCTGTTTCCAGCCGGTTCTTCGCAGAATCTACGGATGTTCGTTTTTGCCATACCATGATTATGGCAGAGGCGGCAGGGGCTGGCGTGATCTGTGGCAGGATTGTCTCTCCCTTCTGATTCTCGACCCGAAGGAAGTTCGCTCCATGATTTTAAACAGCTTTGCGGGTGTCCGTTTTGACGGGACCAATGCGACAATTATCGGGGATAAGCCGGGAGAATTTGTTGCAGACCGCAACAATATTACAAGAGTCTGGATGGATCATGCGTACTGGCCGTTTGTTACCACAAAATTGTATCTGAACCAGACGGGAGATCTGGATATTCTGGATCAGAAAGTGGCGTATTTTAAGGACCCACAGGCAAAGCGTGGAACTGCCGGGGACGCAGAGTGGACACCGGCATATGGGATGCGCCAGAAAGATGTAAATGGCAATATTTACGAGGGCACGGTTTTAGAACATCTGCTTTTGTCAGAATCTGTGCGCTTTCTACGAGGCGGGAGAACATGGAATGATGCGTCTTCGCGGTGCTGACTGGAATGATGCACTGGATATGGCAGCGGGAAAAAGGAGAAAGCGTGGCTTTTACCTGTGCGTATATCGGAAATCTCCGTGATTTGGCAGATACCCTTGAAAAATACGAAGCGGCAAGCGGAAAGAAAGAGATTACACTGGCAAAAGAGATGGAAATTCTGATCAGACAGGACCGCACATCGTATGATTCGGCAGAAAAACGGAATGTTGTTTTAAACAATTATGTGAGTCAGTGTGTGCATAATATTTCTGGAGAACAGATTTCTGTGGATATCAGTACTCTGGTGCAGAATCTGCGGGAGCGTGCTGACTGGTATACCGGATTGATCCGTACGCAGGAATGGGTAACGGATGAAAACGGAAATGGCTGGTTTAACGGATATTATGATAATCACGGCAGACCGGTGGAAGGCAAAAGGGATAATCATGTCCGTATGATGCTGACCGGTCAGGTATTTTCTGTTATGGGAAATGTCGCAGATGATGCACAGACCGCTGCGATTATAAAAAGTGCAGACCTGTATCTGTATAAAAAAGAGGTGGGAGGCTACCGGCTGAACACGGATTTTAAGGAAGAAAAATTTGATTTGGGACGAATGTTTGGATTTGCTTATGGCGAAAAAGAAAATGGTGCGGTTTTTTCCCATATGACGGTGATGTATGCAAATGCATTGTATCAGAGAGGTTTTGTAAAGGAAGGATATAGGGCATTGTACACTCTGCTCGAACAGGCCATGAACACACCGGTGAGCCTGATGTATCCAGGAATTCCGGAATATTTTGATGCGGACGGAAAAGGCAAATATCCGTATCTGACCGGGGCAGCCAGCTGGTATATGATGACAATGGTTACACAGATTTTTGGATTCCGCGGAGAATGGGGAGATCTGGTACTAGAACCCAAAATTCTGTTGCGTCAGTTTGACGAAAGTGGCAATTATTCGGCACAGTTCCCATTCCGTGGACAGACATACGCAGTGGTTTACCAGAATCCACAAAAGAAAGAATATGGGGATTACCGGATCACGGAAGTATGGCTGGATGGTCAGCGGTATGCCGGAGAAACAAATACAGGCATCTGCATTCCGTTTGCCGTACTTGAAGGAAAAGAAAACCATACACTTCGGATCGTTCTGGGATAGCAGAATTTTACCATGTGCTTTTGTACTTGGAACTGCGGTATTGTTTTGGGGTCATACCGACATAGTGCTGGAATGTCTGGATAAAATGACTCTGGGAAGAAAATGATAAATAGTTTGCAATCTGAATGTAGGTAAAATCGGAAAAGCGCAGAAGATTCTGCGCTTTTTCGATTTTTTTTTCGCGGATATAATCACTGATCGACACACCGAGGTTCTGCTTAAACAACCGGGACAGATAGCTGGCAGACAAATTGGTGTAGACCGCAAGATCTTCCACGGTGATTCTTGCACTGATGTGGGCATAGATATAATCAATACACTGTGCAACCGGTTTGGATAATGCGGCATTCTTCTGCAGAAGGCGCATTTTTCCGGGAAGTCAAGAGCCATCTCATGATGCAGATCTGATATTTCCTGAATGGTGCTGCAGGCATCCATGTGAATAATGTAAAAGTCGCTCAGACGGTAGGCCTGCTCTGTTTCCATGCCGCCGTCAATGCAATACCGTGTGACCAGTGCAACGGTAACAACAAAATGATATTTTAAGTTTGTCAGGGGATTTTTGGAAAGAATTCCCATGCCTTCGGGATTGGTAAACGCTTCTTCCTTTAAATTTTTACTGACTGCTTCGATGTTTCCGTCTTTTACGGCTTCAAAAAAGGAATATTCCTCGGAAAGCGCACGATGATGGATTGCGTATTCGCTGTCTTCGATTTCTTTTTTGCTCCATTGATTTTTCAGCATGACAAGACCTCCTGTTTATATCTGTAGATTATGTCATGAATCTGATATATTTGCAAGCATTTTTGTATCAGAACCCATTGGAAAACTCTATAATAAAACCATGCTTAAAGCAGAAAAGAAAAGGAGGAAATTTACTATGAAAAAGAAAGCAGTCAGTGCATTATTATGTGCAGCCATGGTAGCAGGAATGCTTGCAGGTTGCGGAAAAGGAAGTGATTCCGGTACACCGTCAGATACATCCAAGGGGGATGCGTCAAACGCAACAGAAAGTGCTTCATCAAATCTGAAAGATGATGGAAAGGTATTAAATATTTACTGCTGGAACGAGGAGTTCAAGAGCCGTATTACCGCACACTATCCGGATTACAAGGAAGTGGATGCAACACACGGAAAAATCGGAGATGTAGATGTTGTATGGAACATCACACCGAGTGATGACAATGCATATCAGAATAACCTGGATGCAGCACTGTTAAATCAGCAGGATGCTCCGGCAGATGACAAGATTGATATTTTTCTGGTAGAAGCAGACAACGCATTAAAGTATGTAGATACGGATTACACAGCACCGGTAAAAGATCTTGGAATTACCGATGCGGATCTTTCCAAGCAGTACCAGTACACAAAGGATATCGTAACCGATTCCAAGGGAGTGTTAAAAGGAGTTTCATGGCAGGGCTGTCCAGGCGTTCTTTTCTATAACAGAGAGGCTGCAAAGGATGTACTGGGAACCATGATCCGGATGAAGTACNGAATTATGTATGTGACTGGGATACTTTCAATGATACTGCTGCAAAAATGCAGGCAAAAGGTTACAAGATGATTTCATCTGTAAATGATACATACCGTGTATACTCCAACAATGTCTCAAGCAAGTGGGTAGAAGACGGAAAAGTACAGGTAGATGACAATATCATGAAATGGGTGGACGATTCCAAGAAACTTGTAGATGCAAAAGAGGCAGGAACCTTTGATATGTGGTCCGATGACTGGTCAAAGGGATTCTATCCGGACGGAAAAGTATTCTGCTACTTTGGACCGGCATGGCTTGTAAACTTCTCTATGGCAGCTGATACCGAAGGATCTATCGGTTACAACGGCGGATGGGGTGCAGCCCAGGGACCACAGGGATTCTTCTGGGGCGGTACATGGATCTGCGCAGCACAGGATACAGATAATGCAAGTCTTGTAAAAGACATTATGTTAAAGATGACAACCGATGATGACGTCATGAAAGACATTGTTTTAGATGATGATGATTTCGTAAACAACAATACCGTTATGAACGGACTGGCAGACGGATCGATTAAGGCAAAAGACGGAAAAGAATATAGCAGCAAGATCCTTGGAGGACAGAACCCACTGTCTATGTACTGCGCAGGTGTTGAGACACTGGATCTGAGCAACATTTCCGCATATGACCAGGGCTGCAACGAAGAGTTCCAGAAAGCAA
>ADJS01004804.1_pt1 | contig 10270 bp, 12 predicted proteins | sample 268128 | NCBI WGS metagenome assembly ADJS01 (sample SAMN00007486, study PRJNA43253) | human gut metagenome | isolation source: feces sample TS28 | reverse complement strand
TTTCTGCCCGGAGACCTTCAGCAGAAGGTCGACCCTTACCTGCGCCCCTTGTACGACGCCCTGTTTGATATGCTGGGCACGGATACCTACCAGAAATACGTGGAGCGGGGCAATATCGAGGTAGCGCCCCTGGCTTATATGCGGGGCCGCACCCTGGACGACAGCTTTATCATTTTGGATGAAGCCCAGAATACCACGCCGGAGCAGATGAAAATGTTTCTGACCAGGCTCGGCTTCAATTCCAAGATGGTCATCACTGGGGACATCACACAGATCGACCTGCCGGATGGAAAGCGCTCCGGCCTGCGGGATGTGCTGAAAATTCTGAAAAATGTGGATGATATCGCCCAGATCCGGTTTAATGAACGGGATGTGGTCCGGCACAAGCTGGTGCAGGAAATTATTAAAGCGTACGAAAAAAACGAGGAGGGAAAACGTAACAGATGACGGACAAAATTAGAGTGATTATTTCCAACAGCCAAAAAGAAGTAAAAATACCCACAGGGCTGCGGATGCTGGTTCGCCGCTGCTGCAACGCCGTGCTTCGAATGGAAAATTTTCAGGGTGCGGCTGAAGTCAGCGTCACCTTTGCAAATAACGAGCAGATTCATGAGCTGAATAAAATGCACCGGAACGTGGACGCGCCTACCGACGTGCTGTCCTTTCCGATGGGCGAAGACGGCAAATACGATATTGACCCAGCGACCAACGCCAAAATTCTTGGAGATATTGTGATTTCCATGGAAAAGGCCGTGGAGCAGGCGGAACGCTTTGGCCACACTCTGCAAAGAGAAGTGGGATACTTAACCGCCCATTCCATGCTGCACCTTCTGGGCTATGACCATGAGGAGCCGCTGGAGAAGGTTCACATGAGAGAAAAAGAGGAGCTGGTAATGACTCAGCTGGGTCTGCCCAGCACCACCAGCTATGTGTTGAATTCGGATGAAGAATAGGCCGTCAAAATTTTTCAGAGGGTTTAAGTTTGCGTTCCGCGGAGTGATCCACTGCATTAATAATGAGAGAAATATGCGTTTTCATACGGCGGTCATGCTGTATGTGCTGGCATTTTCGCCTTTTTTTACCCTGACGAAAACCCAGTACGCTGTTTTGATCCTTACCATTTCCAGCGTGATCTCCGCGGAGATGCTCAACACCGCCGCAGAGGAGCTTGCCGATTTATCTGCCGCCGATTACAATCCCTTGGCCCGGGCTGCTAAGGATATCGCGGCGGGAGCGGTGCTCGTCTGCGCGTTTTTTTCTGTAGTGGTGGGCGCCGTCATTCTGTGGCAGCCTGACGCGTTTGCCAGGATCTTCCGCTTTTTCCTGGACAAGCCTTGGATGCTGGCCGTAACCCTGGCGGCTACAGCCCTGATCGCTGTTTACGTGGCCAAGGGGCCGTTGTGGATCGGAAGAGCCTTTGCCCGCTGGGCTGGAAAAGTAAGAAAGAGGTAACAAGATGCCGGAACAGACAAAACAGAAAAGCGCGTTTATCGCCATTGTAGGAAGGCCGAACGTAGGGAAGTCCTCCCTTCTGAACGCCATGCTGGGCCAGAAGGTGGCTATCGTTTCCAGCAAGCCCCAGACCACCCGCACCCGGATCACCGGCGTGCTGACCCAGCGGAGACCCAGCTGATCTTTATCGATACTCCCGGGCTGCATAAGCCGAGAACCCGGTTGGGAGATTACATGGTCCGCTCTGTCACCGAGTCGGTGGCGGGAGTGGACTCCTGTATGCTGGTGGCGGAAGCGGGAAAGGAAATCGCTCCGGCGGATTTGGAATTGATGAAAAAGTTCAAAAGCCTGTCCTTACCGGCGGTTTTGGCCATCAATAAAATCGATTTGCTGGAGGATAAATCCGTTTTGATCCGCCAGATCACCAAATTCATGGAGCAATTTGACTTTGACGCGGTGGTGCCGGTTTCCGCCCAGACAGGCGACGGCGTAGGCGGGCTGGTGGACGAGCTGAAGAAGCAGGCGATGCCCGGCGCTCACTTTTTTGACGACGACGCTCTGACAGACCAGCCGGAACGTGTGCTTGCGGGAGAGATCATCCGGGAAAAGCTGCTGCGCCTTTTAGATAAAGAGGTGCCTCACGGGGTAGCGGTTTCCATTGAGAAAATGAAGGAACGGGAAAACGGCATTATCGATATCGACGCTACTATTTTTTGTGAACGGGACACCCACAAAGGAATTATTATCGGCAAAGGCGGCGCCATGCTGAAAAGGGTAGGCACTTATGCCAGGGCGGATATGGAGCAATTCTTTGGTGGAAAAAATCAACCTGAAGCTATGGGTAAAAAGTCAAGGAAGACTGGCGAAACCGAGAGGGGCTTCTGAGAAATTTTGGATATTCCCAGTCGGATTTCGATCAGTAAGTCCCGCGTGAAAAAATTTCCTGCAATAGCGAACCCTATTTCCAACCATACTGATAACACAAGATCAGTGACGGAAAGAAGGTTTTCTTTTGGACGAAAAAACAGCATGGGAGCAGTTCTTCCACAGCGGAGCCGTACAGGATTACCTTAGCTACCGCGCCGCGGCTGAGAATACGGCGCAAGTTCCCCAGGGAGGAAACATACATGCAGATCAATACGGACGGCCTGATCATACGGGAGCAGAGCATCGGTGAAAGCGACCGGCTGGTAACGGTATTGACCAGGGAGCAGGGAATCCTGCGGGCTTTTGTCCGGGGCGCCAAGGCCATGAAAAGCCGCAGCGCTTCCTCCACCCAGCTGTTGTGCTATTCCCGTCTAAGCATCTACGAGGGACGGGAAAAATACATAATCGACGAAGCGGAGCCTATCGAGGTGTTTTTTTCGCTGCGTACGGATTTTGAAAAGCTTTCCCTTGCCCAATATTTCTGTGAGCTGGCGCTGGCGCTGGCTCCGGAAAAAATGGAGGCGGGGGACTTTTTGCGTTTGGTGCTGAACGCCTTGTATTTTTTAGGCAAGGGCAAGCTGCCCGCGGCTCAAATCAAGGCCATTGTGGAAATGCGGATGCTGTCTTTAGCGGGCTTTATGCCGGATTTGATCTGCTGCGCCCAGTGCGGTGCTTATGAGGCGGATCAGATGTATTTTATGGTGAAGCAGGGCAGCCTTTACTGCGGAAGCTGTTATCCCCAGTTCGCCCCGGGCGGAGTTTTGATGAACCGGGGCGTCACCACCGCTCTGCGCCATACCATCTATGCGGATTTCAATAAGGTCTTCAGCTTTACCCTGCCAGCCAAGGATTTGGAAGCCTTGGCGAAGGCTTCTGAGCGCTACCTGCTGAATACGGTGGAGCGGGGCTTTGCCACGCTGGATTTTTATAAGCAGATTTGCGTCCCGTCCTCCCCGGACACTTGAGCGCTCCGTGGTTTGTGACGGCGGAGGTGTTTGATTGCCGGCTGGAAAAGCCTCGGTGCTCTTTAAGCCTGCCCGCGGCCTGTGATGGGCAGATCTCATTGCGGCTTGCAGAGAATGTTTGGCCGGCTGTGCCCGTGTATGGCCGTCCCGCAAGGCTTCCATAAGCTTTCCCGGGCGGCGCGCTCCGCGGCCTGCGGAGGACGTCTGGCTGTGCCTGCGCGGCCTGTTCAGCCAGCTGCGTCTAAGGGCCTGCTGGCTGAGGCCCTTTCATTGGCTGGATTGGAAAGGAGGACTGGGCGGTAAAGCTTCCGTGCGGAAAAGCAAACCCGAATTTGGAGGGAGGCGGGAATTGATGATGAAAGTTTTCGCAGTATTATCGCTTTATATAGTTTTTGCCCTTATTTTAGGGATTTTAGCTTTTGTATTAAAGAAAAGGCATACGAGGTTCCCTGATTTCACAGTGGGGTACCATGACAAAAGAGTAATGGAAAATAAAGAAAAGTGGGAGTGTGCGAATCATACAGCCGGAAATCTATGCGCTTTTTTCGCGCTGGTCAGCGCGATTGCTTCTGTTTTGTTGTATCTCGTCAAAGCAAGTGTGGAAGCGATGATCATTCTGTTTTTTGTGTTATCCGGCGTTGAGGTATTGGCTGTTCTTATTTTTCCAGTGCGGATTTGTAAAAAATTTGATCGCTTATAGTGCCGGCGCTGTGGAAAAAGAGGAATTGCTTTCATGATCAGCGTTTCAGTGAAATGACGCGGCGCCTGTATGGCGCCCGCCGGAGAGATTTCTATGAATTAAATATAAGATTCAGATATCACGGAGATAATAAAGATTAAAAGCGAAAAGCGCTGATTTGTATGTTAAAGTTTTAGGGAGTTCGATGGTTATGATAAAAAACCGACATTACCGGGCTTTAGAGCTCGACAAAGTATTGCAGCTGCTGAGCCGGGAGGCCTCATGCTCAGAATCCCAGGAGCGGATTTTGAGTATGGAGCCCAGCACCGGCTTATATGAAGTGAAGCTGTTATTACAGGAAACCGACGATGCCCATATGCTGACGGGGCGTTTTGGCAGCCCCTCCTTTGGAGGGCTACAGAATGTGACCAATTCCCTGCGGCGGGCTCAGGCGGGCGCTTCCCTGTCTATGGGGGAGCTGTTAAAGGTGGCTGAGGTTTTAAGGGTTATGCGCGGCCTTACCCAGTGGAGAAAACGTTCTGAGGGGCTGGAAACTTCTATCGACTGGCGCTTTGAGGCTTTGACCCCTAACAAATACCTGGAAGAAAAAATCGCCTCTTCTATTTTGTCCGAGGAGGAAATGGCTGACGGCGCGTCCCAGGCGCTGGGAGACATCCGGCGGAAAATCAACGCCGCTTCACTCCGGGTTCGGGAAAAGCTGGATCATATGATCCATTCCCCGGCCTATCAAAAATATCTCCAGGAGCCCATCGTCACCCTGCGGGGAGGCCGGTTCGTGGTGCCGGTAAAGGCCGAGTGCCGGGGCGAGGTGCCCGGGCTGGTGCATGATACCTCCGGCAGTGGCGCCACGGTTTTTGTGGAGCCTATGGCGGTGGTGGAGGCCAATAATGATATCAAGGTGCTGAAATCCAAAGAGGAAGCGGAGATCGAGCGGATTTTGTATGAGCTTTCCCAGGAGGCGGGCGGCTTTGCCGACAGCATTATCGAAGGCTATAACGCCGCCATTGAGCTGGATATTTTATTCGCCAAGGCCAAGCTGGCCTATCGAATGAAGGCGACTTTGCCTGAGGTAAACGACCAGGGAAAAATTTATCTGAAAAAGGCCCGGCATCCGCTGATCGACCCGAAAGCCGTGGTGGCTACGGATATTGAGCTGGGGCTTCAGTTTGACACGCTGGTGATCACCGGCCCCAATACCGGCGGTAAAACCGTCAGCCTGAAAACTATCGGCCTGCTGACCCTAATGGCTATGTGCGGCTTGCTGCTTCCAGCTTCCGACGGCAGCATGGTGTCGGTGTTCAGCCAGGTTCTGGCCGATATCGGCGACGAGCAAAGCATTGAACAGTCATTATCTACCTTTTCCGCGCATATGACTAATATGATTCATATCTTGTCCTATGTGGAGCGGGAGGGAATCAGCCTGGTGCTGATCGACGAACTGGGGGCTGGCACCGATCCGGTAGAGGGTGCGGCTCTGGCAATGGCGATTTTGGAAACCTTGCGGGCCTCTCAGGTGAGGATCGCCGCCACCACTCATTATGCGGAGCTGAAAGCCTATGCTTTGCAGACCGCCGGTGTGGAAAACGGCTGCTGCGAGTTTGATGTGGCCACTCTGCGGCCTACCTACCGCCTGCTGATCGGCGTGCCCGGGCGGAGCAACGCCTTTGCCATCTCCGAGCGGCTTGGAATGGATCAGCATATCGTAGCCCGGGCAAGAGAGCTGGTATCGGCGGAAAATTCCCGGTTTGAGGATGTGGTCCGGAACCTGGAGGAGAGCCGCCAGAGCCTGGAGCAGGAACGGAAGGAAGCCCAGGAGCTGAGCGCTCAGGCCAGCAGTACCGCCAGGAAGCGGAACAGCGGGCGGAAAAGCTTCGCCGGGATTCGGAGGCGGAGCTGGAAAAGGCCCGAGTAGAGGCCAGAAACCTGGTGGCCAGGGCGAGAGCCCAGGCCCAGGCTTTAATGGATGAGTTGGATGACCTGAGGAAAAAGAACAGAGAAATCGACGCCCAGGCTAAGGCAAGGCTAAAGGCAGGCATCCGTGAGATGGAGAACACCGCCGATCCGGTGAAGGAAAAGCAAGGGGAGGATTACCGTCTGCCCAGGGCTCTCCAAGCCGGGGACAGCGTGCTGATTTATGATTTGGATAAAAAAGCCGTGGTGCTGGAGCCGGCGGACAGCTCCGGAAATGTGCTGGTACAGGCGGGAATCATCAAAACCCGTGTGCCGGTCGGCAACCTGCGGCTGTTAAAGCAGGAAAAGGTGCAGAAGCCCAAGGGCCGGGGCGTGAGGACGGTGAAAACCCGGGCCAGCGCGCCGGCGCAGCAGGAGGTGGATCTGCGGGGGATGACCGTTGAGGAAGGAATCATGGAGCTGGATAACTTTATCGACAGCGCCTTGCTTTCCGGCATTACCCTGCTGACCGTCATTCACGGAAAAGGAACCGGCGTGCTGCGAAAAGCAGTACAGGAGCGGCTAAAACGCCACCCCTCGGTAAAAAGCTACCGGCTGGGCAATTACGGCGAGGGCGAGGCCGGCGTCACCATTGTGGAATTGAAATAACCCCCAGAGGGGGAGAAGGCCAGGAGCGCGTGCCTGCCGGGCAAGAAGCGGTGAACCGGGAGACGCAAGCATAAGCGACAGGCCGCCAACTGTATCGCTTGACGCCGAGGGGCGGCTTCCTCTTGAAGCGGCGGAAGGATAAAACGGCCTAAAGAGCAGATTTTCATCAAGGCAGCGCGGCCGTAGGATTCAATCTTAACGGATAGGAATCCCATGCAGAAAAGGAGAAAAGAATGAAGGTACTGACAAAAATTTTGATTGTACTGGCGGTGCTGGTGGTGCTTTTAGGCATTGCCGCCGGAGTGCTTTATTTTTTGGCCACCACTGACGACAACGCGGGCAAATACGAGGCGGAGCCTTCCACTGATATTGTGGAGCCTGCGGTAAAGGCGGCTCTTACAGGACAGGAAACGGAGATCACCCAAGATCAGATCAACGGCTTTTTCTCCTATTATATTCAGGAAAACGGCCTGACCCTGGCGGGGCATCGGGTCAAAAAGCTGTATTTGCAGCTAGGCGAAACACCGGGAGCCGTCAGCCTGTACCTGGTGTGCGAGGGACTGGGGAAGGATTTGGGAATTACCGCCCAGGGACAGATGATTTACTTAGAGGCCGGCAAGGAGTTTTCTCTGCAAATCAGCGATATGAAGGTAGGCAGGCTGAAGGTGCCGGCCTCCTGGGCTCTGTCCTGGATTTCGTCCAGGCTGCCGGAGGGAATGGAGGCTCAGGAAGACACGGTTGTCATCGGCTCGCAGCTTTTGCGGATTCCGTTAGGTGATTTGCAGGCATCCCTGAGCCTGGACGGCTTCCGGACAGAGCAGGGAAGGGCCTATGTGCGGGTGAGCGGAGCGGTAGAGGCGCTGCAGGAATATTTGCAGAAAAAAATCGGGGAGAGCGGATTGGGAGATTTGCTCTCAGGCTTTGGGATCAGCCTGCCGTAATTTTGTGCAAAACAGAGGTTTTTAAAAATCGGGTTTATGTGAAGGCTTTTTCCTTGACATAGACCCGATCCTATTGTATAATCACATAGGATCGAAAGTGTAAAGAGTTTTACTTTACAGGTTTGCCGAAAGGATCGGGAGCGTTCATGGAAAAAAATCTCAATGTATCTATCTTATTGGATTTTTACGGAGCCATGCTGACGGAAAAGCAGCGGGAGGCTGTGGAGTATTATTATAACGACGACCTGTCTCTTTCGGAAATCGCGGATAATCAAGGGATTTCCCGCCAGGGCGTGCGGGACGCCATCAAACGCGCGGAGGCTCTGCTGTTTGAAATGGAGGAGTGTCTCGGCTTTGCCCGGCGGTTCCGGATTCTGCAGGAGGGCTTGGAGCAAATCGAAAAAAACGCCCGGGAGATCGAGGAATACAACAGCCGGCTAAGCTATTCGAAGGAAATTCACGACAGAGCGGCGGCGATTGCCGGTTTGGCCGCTCGATTAAACGACTGAACGGCTTTTTTGCTTGAAAGAATGAAAGAAATGACCACAGAAAGAAACGGGGAGGGATATTTATGGCTTTTGACGGGCTTTCGGAAAAGCTTTCCGCAGCCTTTAAACGGCTGCGGAGCAAGGGAAAGCTGTCCGAATCCGATGTAAAGGAAGCGATGCGTGAAGTCCGTCTGGCACTGCTGGAAGCGGACGTTAACTATAAGGTTGCCAAGGATTTTACCCAGAAGGTGACCGAAAGAGCTGTTGGCTCTGAGGTGATGGAAAGCCTGACTCCGGCTCAGATGGTTATCAAGATTGTTAACGAGGAGCTGACAGAGCTGATGGGCGGCACCAACGCCCGCCTGAATTTCCCCTCCAAGCCGCCGCTTGTGCTTATGATGTGCGGATTGCAGGGCTCCGGTAAAACCACCCATTCCGCCAAGCTGGGCAGGCTTCTGAAAAGCCAGGGCCACAGGCCTTTGCTGGTAGCCTGCGATATTTACCGTCCCGCCGCTATCCAGCAGCTGGAAGTCGTGGGAAATAAGGCGGGGGTTCCTGTGTTCCAGATGGGTACGGAAAACCCGGTAAAAATCGCCCAGGCCGCTGTAGCCCACGCCAAGGACCACGGCAATGACGTTGTGATTTTAGATACCGCCGGACGTCTTCATATTGACGAGGATCTGATGACGGAGCTGAAAAATATCAAGAATAAGGTGGAGCCTCAGGAGATCCTCCTGGTGGTGGACGCTATGACTGGCCAGGATGCGGTTAATGTGGCCAAGTCCTTCAACGACCTGTTGGAAATCAGCGGCGTGATCCTGACCAAGCTGGATGGCGATACCAGAGGCGGCGCGGCGCTGTCTGTAAGGGCGGTTACCGGCAAGCCGATCAAGTTTTCAGGTATCGGGGAAAAGCTGGAGGATTTGGAAGCATTCCACCCCGACCGTATGGCGTCCAGAATCTTAGGCATGGGGGATATGCTTTCCCTCATCGAGGACGCGCAGAATAAGCTGGATGAGAAAAAGGCCAGGGAAATGGCGGAAAAGCTCACCCAGAATCAATTGGATTTAAACGATCTGCTGGATCAGTTCCAGCAGGTGAGAAAAATGGGCCCCTTAAAGGGTATTTTAGGCAAGCTGCCGGGGGTAGACCAAAAAAAGCTGGACGAAGCCAATGTGGACGACCGGATCATGGACCGCATGTGCGCGATTATCTTGTCGATGACTCCGGCGGAGCGGGCAAAGCCCAGTATTATTAACCCTTCCCGGAAGCGGCGGATCGCCGCCGGCTCCGGTATGAAGGTAGAGGATGTCAACCGCCTGCTGCGCCAGTTTGAGCAGATGCAGAAAATGATGAAGCAGATGGGCGGAAAGAAAGGCAAACGCCGCCGCGGAATGTTCCCGCCGATGAATATGGGCGGCATGGGAGGTATGGGCGGAAGGATGCCCTTTTAACCGGTTTTCAACCAAAGGGTAACAATTAAACTTTGGTGGAATAGATTTAGATTGTTTGTGGAGGTGAATCAGAATGGCAGTAAAGATCAGACTTCGCCGCATGGGTGCCAAGAAGGCTCCTTACTATCGCATTGTGGTGGCGGATTCCAGATATCCCCGGGATGGCCGTTTCATTGAGGAAATCGGCTTTTATAACCCCATGGTAGAGCCTGCGGAGGTAAAGGTTGACGCGGAGAAGGCAAAGAAATGGATCGCCAACGGCGCTCAGCCTACCGATACCGTAAAGGCTCTGTTCAAAAAGAACGAAGTACTTTGATCTCGGAGGTGTGAGATTTGGAAGAGCTGCTGATTAGCATTGCTCGTGGCCTGGTGGAACAGCCGGACGAGGTTCGTGTGGATACCGATGAGCCTGCGGAGGACGGCACCATCGTTTACCATCTCCATGTGGCTGAAAACGTATGGGAAGGGTTATCGGCAAGCAGGGACGCATCGCTAAGGCGATCCGTCTGGTTATGCGCGCCGCGGCTACGAAAAACAACTGCAGGGTTTCTGTCGAAATCGACTGAGCCGAAGAGAAGGACGTATATGCATACGTCCTTCTCTTTTGTATCCTGAAATCAAATAGGCCCCCAACAAAATTGGGGATGGGAAAAGAAGGCTTTCGTTTCAGGCGGTAAGCGGGGCGAGAGTGCAGCAACCCTCTACCGGTCACAGTGGATGTGAAAAAGAACAGGAAATGTCCGTTTACGGGCTGTAGGGCAATGTTGCCGGCGGCAGATTGTCC